>JFJP01040040.1_pt1 | contig 12016 bp, 12 predicted proteins | sample 431651 | NCBI WGS metagenome assembly JFJP01 (sample SAMN02602958, study PRJNA72255) | Microbial mat metagenome, whole genome shotgun sequencing project. | biome: fresh water; feature: sink hole; material: water; isolation source: purple microbial (photo- and chemosynthetic) mats found in... | reverse complement strand
TTATTCTTAAATCCTTAGCAGTCATTGTTTTTTTAGCAAAATTAAATTGCTAAAAATCATTTTACAAGATGTAGTTCAGCGGAGGCTTACTTTGAGATAAATAATAATCTTGAAAATTAACTTGACATACAATGTTTTGTGAAAAAAACATAAACAAAATGACTAAAACTCTAATATTTTTCTATTTTTTTTAATTATTGCCAACGATAAGTATAAGAATAGTAGCCGACTGCGTGGCACTTTCCTGTCAAGTTACACAAAGGCTGAAGCGGGCTACAACCCTTGAAATTACTGCTGTCTCGGCTATTATTTTTATACATTGTTGGCAACCGTAGTTCTACATCATTTGTTAATTCTTATCCAATATGAACCTCCATGTTTCTCAACTCCTTTTAAGTTCTTATGATTCCAGATTGGAGAAATCAAATCAGAAAGTTCTTTATCCTCAAATATGAAATAATTGGGTAATATTGTGTCATATTTTTCTGGATTTGCTAATAAATACATCGCTAATCCATACTGTTCGGAGTAAAATCTATCACACATGAATTGTGGATAATCATAAGGCAAATAAATGTCATGAATATGAACAATCACACCTTTTTTCAATCTTGGTAAAATCTCCAAATAAAAGACCATGGAATCAGAATTTGGCAAAATCCTGTGAGAATTATCTACAAAGAGAATATCATTTTCATTTAATTCGTCCAATATATCAAAGTCAATATTCTCAAAAGGTTCTCTTATTACCTTATCTGCTAAATTATCAATCTCCGCTCGTGGCATTGGGTCAATCGAAATAACTTGTGTATCCAAATTGTGCTCAGTTTTTGCTTTGTATGCAACTTTGGTCGAATTACCTGAACCAATCTCAATATATTTATTAGGCTTGAATTCTGAAATCAAAGTGTAAATTCCAATTATGTCAAGTCCGGGTAAAAACCCATTGTTCCATGAAGGCTTGTTAGAATCAGTCTCCTTACTTGAATCCTGAATCATCCATATTTTCTCTTTGTAAGATAATGCCTTGCCTATCAAATCTCTGTAATTATCGCGATTTGCATCAATTATCTTGTGTAAATCCTGATGTGCTGGTTTTCCATGACCATATCGTGGTTTGAAATCCACTTTATACTCAAGGAATAAGTTTTGAAATTTTGGGCTCAGAAATCTGTAAATCTGTTTAATCATATTTTTATGTATAGTTTTTTTACTTACTTACTAATTTTATACTATCAAATTTGGAAATATTAGTTCCGCTATAAAAACCAGGCATATTTTGAATAGTTATTTTTAATGTATCATCAATTCTAATATCAAAAATTGTATCTATTACATTATAATTCTCCCAACCATTAGTATAACATTCATATATCACTAAAATTTCAAGCGTAGTATCTTTTTTAATTTGTGACAATCTAATACTTGTTGGGCCGTCATCAAATTCAATAAAAGTTTTAAAACTTAACTCATAAATTAATTGATCATATTCTATTCCAGTTATAGAACAATAAGCTATACCTGCATTAGAATTAAAATAATACCCCATTCCTTTTTCAGTATGGCTTGTTACTGATATGTAATAATTTGAAGAATCATCAGTATCAATTTTAGCTAATCCTTTTAACTCCCATATTTTAGTCGAACGATTCAAATCACTAAAGTCCTCGAAAAAAATTATTGAATCCTTTATAATTATATCTTTTTCACATGAATAAATTCCTATAATAACTATAAGAGAAATTATAAATAAAAAGAATTTTGTTTTCATAATATTCAGTTATTAAAATTCGTATTTTTCTATGGTTGCCAACAGTAGCATAACTAATTGTAGAGGAAATTCCTTCATGTATCTCTTTCGAAGAGCATTGAGGATGGTCAATAACAAAATCTATTATTTCAACTTCTTTAGGTTCTAACATAAAGCCTATTTAAGCTCACGAATATACAAAATTATGGCTCAAATATTCAAATTTTGAGCCATAATTTTGATACAAATGAGCTGCAAAAATTTGCCGTTTTTGCATGTTGCTCATATTCTGTTATTTATATTTTTTAATTCATTCATTGAAAGATGTCAGTATTGGCCATAACAGATAATGCTACGCATTCGTGGGGGATTTAGATGCGTTATCTTATCAAGCCGCTACCAATTTATTTTAGATTACCCCCTTAAACAAACCACTGCCGCTCCCATGAAGTGTACCATGTGTTACCAAACGTATTATCGTTGTATTAATATTTTCTTTGTTTCTAAGAATCCTGTTTGATTGAATACTTTTAAAATATAAATTCCATTTATAAGTCCAGACAAATCAATGCTTTCTGTTGAAGAATTAATTGTCCTTTCAATTAAATTTTTCCCATTAAAGTCAACTATTTTTAATGCTAAATCTACATTGGTTTTATTTTCAATATTTAGTTCTCCAGCCACTAATGGATTCGGATAAACGTTAATTAAACTAGCGTATGAAGCAATTTTCAATTTGACATATATGCCACCATCTGAAGTCTTAAATATACTATTACCAGTTAAAATATATCCTACAGTGTCATTAACAAAAAATAGATCAGAATATCCAGTTCCTATACTTTCCATTGGATAACTATTTTTTCTGGTACTTTCCTTCCAGTTCTCTGCGTAATTATCTGTTTTATTTACAATCAAAATACAGTCTCCATTTGTGGTGCAAGCAGTATTTACACTAAATCCTACACTGTCATTAACAAAACAGAGTTTTGATAAGCCAGGAATACCAGAATAAATTGGGATTATTTTCCAATTTTCAAAATCACTTGATTGCATTATCTCGTCAGCATTAAAACTATTATTAAAAACAGTGCCACTAAATGCATACACAAATTTATTTGTAATACACAATGAATATATGTCATTCGTGGTTTTTAAGTTTTCAATTGTCCAGTTTAATCCATAATCTATAGATTTAATAATCGTTCCAGCATTTCCTACAATTATTCCAATATTGTCTTTAAATCCTATTCCATTTAGCCTTTTATCAACAATTAATAATTGTTTCCATGTTATACCATAATCTGTTGAATTTAATATTAAACCACTATCTCCAACAGCCCAAATTTCACTTGCGCTTCTAAGAAAAATAGAATAAATATTTTTTGTTTTTAAAGTATTAAGCGATATCCAATTTCTGCCACCATCAATTGTTTTAATAATTTTCCCATTTCCTCCCACACAATAGCCTGTATCTGAATCGAAAAATTCTAAATCAAAAAATAATTCATTAAAACCAGTATTAAATTCTGTCCAATTTAAACCACCATCGAGTGATTTATTAAAAATACCCTTATCTGCTATCACATAAACAGTATCCTTATTCAAAGCATAAATTGCTCCATAGCTATTATTTGAAAATTTGGAATTTTGATAATACCATCCTGCTTGAGAAGAAAGATTAATTGTCAAAACTAAAGATGTTATTAATAAACTAATTTTTTTCATGGTTGTCATTTTTTAATATGTGTGATAACGCCCGCGGCTATGCCCAGTAAGGGATTTCGGAGTGCTCTCTATCCACCGACACAAAACTAAATGCGGGTGATAATGCTCGAAAACCACTAAAACCCTTATTGGGTATAGCCGTTGTTAAGCATAGGCGATTTATTCAATTTCTTTATTCTTTTTAGTTGTTAGTTGTTTTGCATTTTGTTTTGTCACAACTTTTTTCCCTGTCTTTTCTTCAATCTCACGTCTTGTATTTCCTGCAATTGTTCCGCCTTGACGTGCAATCTTTCGACTATCTTCAAAACTTTTTGGTTTTTTCTCTTTGGAAATCTCAGTTGTTGTGGCTTCTGCTAACATATTTAAAACCAATTCAAGATTTGTCATATGATCTCGAAGATTCTCCTTTTTCAAATCCTTTAGAGTTCGATATTGTTTGGTTGAAAATCCACTCCAAGACTTTGTTATCTCGTCAGTTAAAATTGCAAATTCTTGTCCTCTTTGTACGCCTCTATTTTCCCATTCATCTGTTAGTTCTTTGCGTACTTCTATGCTTTTTAATCGCTGATTTATCCATTCCTTACTGTATCCTTTTCGCAGATATGTTTCCATTATGCGGTCAATTCCTATTTCAGGGTCTTCAATTTCATCAATTCGCTCACGTCCTACTTGAGCTAACCAAATCTTAAATGGTTCTGCTTTCGGTGATGGAATACTCTGAATTAGTCTAAAAAGTTGTTCTGTATCTGCAACATCTGTCAATCTTAATTTCCCATCATCGGCAATTAATTTCAACTGTCCGATTTTTTCGGACAGTTCACTTCCTTCATTTTTAAGTTTTGATTTTAAGTCACTCCAATATTTACGTGGTCGGTCTGTATCTGTTAATACTTCAATAACATCAATTATAGAAAAATACCATTTTTCCTCTTCGTCTTGCCAAGTTGAACGTATCTGTTTTTGCTCAAATAGTTTTATCGCTTTATCCTTTGTCATATTCAACACATTATAATCACAAATATATTAAATATTCTTTGAGTAGAAATACAATATCAATTCTTTTAAATATCTTTTTACTATCCAATTTTCTTAACGTAATTAGCATCTTCAGCGTTTTTTCGATTATGCCTAACTCGCATGTATGCGCACCAGTAAAGGTGCATTAAAACAATTAAATTGTGATTTCTTAGCATATGTTTTTATCCATAAAGCCCTACCCTTTCCGGTAAACCCATCTTTACAGAAACCTGATCATTATTCATACTCTTAAATTCTGCTTACTAATAACGATATTAGCAAATATAAACAAATTATATCATGTACCCAATTTAATAGCAAAAAAGACAGGCAGAAGAAGAAATATTGCTATTGGAAGGGACGCACTGGCAAAGAAAATTTTAACTATATTCTAATAAAGAACAACTTTCGGTAATTGATAGGCTTTTACAATCTTTCAAGATGGCAGAATGTATCCAAGCGGGTGGCAAGAATGGCAGGCTCTTTTGCAATTTTTGGTTAAAGGATGTTAATATAATCCGGGCGGACTACGAACTCACTTTATGGCCTACCTAATTGGAATTATTATTTTTTTTATAAATACTCTATTTTTGTAATCAATAATTTTTACAAAATAAATACCGCAATATAGGTTTAATAGACTAATTTCCTGATTGTTGGAATACATATCTGAATAGAAAATATTGCCAGTTGAATTAAAAACCGTTAATTGGTAATTTATAATATCTGTATCAACTGTTAAAACTCCTGACATATTATTATATGACATGTTAACGATTGCTTCATCATTTAATTTAATTATTAACGAAGGATAATACTCAATATAACCATCTAAAGAATCACAAGAGGATTTATATAGAATAAAAGATGGTAAATCGTTGTTAATAAAAGTCATTAATGAATCGTTATTGTAACAATATATATTGCGAAACTGATCAGTAATATTAGGCATATAAAAAAGTCCTCTTTTTATTGATCCAATTGCTTCGATCCAATAATCACCATCAAAAAATGAAATTGTTTTTAGGTACTTGTTTCCTATTTTAACACTGTCTGTATTCGTAACAATCATATTTTCGTCATAATAATTCTTAAACACAACATTTATTTTTAGGTTAAAGTCGTACCATACTCTGTATTTATTATTTGCGGGATTATACTGACTAAAAACTCCATTATAATATTTTGTAATGTTGCCATTTACCCAAATGGTATGGATGGTATCATTTATAATTGTATCGGATGATGCGGTTAAAACATATCCTTTTTCAAATGCAGGATAAACAGGAGGTCCAACTGCCTCAATAATACCCCATGAGCCATTGGCATAAGGAATCGGCAAATTTTGTGCAAATGTCAGATTCATTTGAATTAATAGAAAACATATTAAAATTGCTTTCATAACTATTTTTCTCAATTATTTAAAATCCTTAATACAACGCACGGAATAGCCTCCCTGAGAATAATCACTAATCTTAGATAAAGCAGAGTACTCAGTATGAATAGCAAATGATATAGGATTACCTAAAGTATCAACGGAATTTGACCACCAAATACCAAATATTCTTTGATATCCAAAACCAAAACGCGGACTATAATATCCACCTGGTAATGCAGTAAAACCCGTTGCATTGGTTGCCATTTGCCACGCCCAATGTTCCGTGCCGGTTTCTTTTAAACCAAAACCATTAGGGTCATATTGAGCCAATTGATCCCAATCTTCTACAGTAGGCAAATGCCAACCCATGGGACAAACATTTTTTGATGCTTCCCAATTATATAAGACGCCATAAACGTTATAACTACTTGCCTGTTTGGCTTCTGGTACATTTATGCTACTATAATCATAAACATAATACTTAGGATCAATAATTGATGAATCTTCATGCGTTGATACTGCCGGTAAATACTTTAAATTCTCTGCCATCCACACTTGTGCATCTATAGTAACTGTTGAATAACTATTCATGTCTCTGTCAATACAAGGATAAAAATCAAATGTAATGGTTTCATCTTGATAAGGCACCATTGTCGAAACAGTTGAATAATCCTTAGAAAAAGCAGTGAAAAGTACTCGCTCTCCAACATTATAGGGCATAGTAATCATTTCAACTTTATTTTTCTTATTTATATTAAAAACATTTTCAATTTCAGAAGCACGCAATTGGGGAGAAAATAAACCCTCTGACAAAGAAATTATTTTACTATTATAGGTAACATTGTTCATTATTATACCAATTATAAAAACACCCTCTCCCAATCCTTCTATTTCAACTTGATTATATCCTTTGTTTGCATTTATTTTTGCATTGAATACTTCTTTTAATTGAATGCTGGTAAGTGTAATTAAAGCAGGGCAGGTTTCGATACTGTTAAATATAATATTCACTTTATCCTTCACCGGATTAGGATAAATCATCAATTGTGCATCATTATAAACACTTGCTATCTCATTGTTTTTTTGAAGTAGTAATACATCGGAACCCAACAAGGTTATTGTAGTATTTTGAGTTAAATTTTTTACCCTTATGCTATCTATGACATTGGTATCATTTGATGCGGCAAAATTTATTTGAAAAGGTTGGGAACTGGCTATCACTTTAAATAAAATGAAACACATTGAAAATATAAATTTTTTCATACAAATTTTTATATTAAATTCACCAATTCCCAAAAACGAACGGATTGTCACGAATTTCCTAATACTCCACATCACAAGTACATCAAGAAATAACATTTATAATCTTAGGGGATTATTGGTGTTCTGTTATAATCATTACTTTATAGTCTTGTTCTTTAATTGACTGATTAATTGATGGATATGGAAATAATCCTACTAGTCTATACCTTATTTTGCTTATAATAGTATCTACTTTAAAACTACTATTTGTATTTAATACAAACCCATATTGATAATTCCCCTCTACTATCAAATCCAAGCTTACTTCAGCATTTTCTGTCCCTATGCAGTTTGCTTCAATTGGGCAACGTGAATCATTAATAGAATCAATCTGTAATCTATAATGGCTTTCAAAATCGAAATATATCTGATTGTGTCCGATTATTATTGTATCATTTTTTTTGTCTCTTATAATTTCTCGCCTCATATAAGTTTTATTTGGATTCTCTGGTATATCAGTCAAATTACTAATTCCAATTACATCATTTCCCATTCTTATTAAATCATGCAATGTTTCCTGAGAATCTTCATCATCCAGAAAATCGATAGCTAACTTTTCTGATTCTATAATTCGATAGTTAAAGGTATCATATTTTTCAAAGTTTTTACCATACGTACCAAATCTTGCTTGGCTTTCAGAATAAAAGTCAATAAACTGCATCGCAAAACTTTCATTATCTATCCATGTTCCCTTTAAATATTCAAAGTCGGGATTTAATCTATCATCAATATTACTCTTCTTGCAACTAGCAGTGAATAGATATACTGAAATTAATAGAACAATCAAATTTGCTATACTTTTCATATCATTTGTTTTTTTATTATTAAACTACTCCTTAACCCATTTTTCCACTAACGAACCACTCCTATTAATAATTTTTATAAAGTAACAAGCAGGTTGCAAATTATTAACATCAATCTCATTAATTCCCGCAAAAACACTTCCGAAAAGCAATTTTTTTCCAGTAATGTCAAATATTTCATAAACACCGACTTCTTCAACTGTAATGTTTAGAACTATAGATGCGGGGTTAGGGAATATTTGAATATCGTTATTGAGTAAGAATTTCAAGATGTAAATAGTCACAATTTCCGAAACACATCCCCCCTGCATGTTCACTATAATACCATTGTGTTCCAATTGTTCCAAATGTTTGCCCAAATGTCAATAATGTACTTAGAGCTAAAATCATTGAAAAGAAAATTTTCTTTTTCATTTATTTACAATGTAAATAGTTTGTATTTTTAGTATGACTTAATTCTAACATAATAGTATCTCTTAGATAAGAATTTTCCGATTCGATTATTTTAACTTTATAATTTCCGTATTCAAGGGGTCCTATTTTAAAAGATATATCATGCTCACAAAAACAATATGTAAATGGACCTTTATCAATCTCTTCAATTATAATAGAATCTCCTGAAATTTCAAATTTAATATCTACTATTTCAGATTCACAACAAAACTCTGCGCCTTTATGGTTAAAAGATAGAAAATTCTCTTCATTTGAAATAATAGCAATACAAGTAGAATCTGCATCTAAAGTTTTCAATGAATCAGTACATCCTGTAAAATTGATATTACTAATCGTTGTTTCATTTAAACTATTATCATTATTACTTTTTTCACAAGAAAAAACAACAATCATAATACTAGTTAAAATGAATAATTTAATAGTTCTCATGTTAAAATTATATGTTTTTATTAAATATTATTCTTATTCATAAACCAATCCCTATCTAACTATTTTTACAATGTAACTTTCTTCAGACGATTGATACTTAACAATAAATAAATCAGGAAATGCGCTGCTACTAAATACGTAATCGCCGAATAATTGCTTCCCACAAAACAAAAGCTGACCATTTAATCCATATACTTCAAACGAATATTGATTCTCGTTTCCAATTATCTTTATCTCTTGTAATGCAGCATTATATTGTACTTTTCCTTCATTTTTAGTATATTGAGGAACAGATAACCTTAAGTAAGAACAATTTTCAGACAATTCAGATGAATATATCAATTGTTCGTTGCTGTGAAAACACAACAATTCAGTTCCCAAATCAGCGATATATTCTCCTCTGGTAAAAATTCCGCGTGTACTACCTACTCCTTCAATCCAGTATTCATTCACTTGATTTTCCTTACTCAATGACATCGATAACCTTTTGTACTTTTCACCGGCAAGATTAATAGTATCAATATTAACACAAAACAATATCCTATCAGGAGCGTATCTAACTCCTATTATATTAATAGAATCATTCTTTTTCAAATTAAAATCATACAATAATATTTCATCTTGAAAATTCTCTCTAGTCATATACCATTTTCCGTTTAAATCCCGCATTGAGGTATAATACACGAGAGGTCCATTCTCAATCGACTTGCTAATTGGATTGATACTGGTCTTAAAAAAATATATTTTCGAATATAGCAATCCCTTAATTATTGTATCACCTTTTTGAATATAAGTAATATTATCAGTTCCAAAGCCATATCCACCCTCCAAAATAACCCATTTCAACGAATTCATTAAATAAGAAACCAGTGTTTTACCCTCCTTAGCAAAATAATCATTATTCAATTTTATTTTATAACCCTTGCTGGCTTCCATGTCCGGAAAATAATATTTAATACGATAACCAAAAGAACAATCGCAAAGCGAAATAATAGAAGAAGTATCAGTAACTTGAATGGATATGGAATCACCTGTTCTTTGAACACTCATTTTCAACTTTGGAGAACCACAAAATTCTTTGTTTACATTGGTAATATACAAAGTATCATTTTGGTAATGAAAAAAGGTTGTATCCAATGCAAGGGGATTTGAATCTATACATCCTAAAGATTCTATTTTGTCATTTGCTGATACCCATATTGTTGATAAGCAAAAACAAAATAATAGAAATAGTAAATATTTTTTCATGGCTGTTTTGTTATTAAATTATAGCAATCTTAAAACAAAACAAAACAAACGACATTTCCAAATATTTTGGCATATTTATATATTAATTTTTTGTTAAGTTTTAAACCATCGTTTAATATCAGTATATACACAACAATATTAAATATTTTACTCATTCAGACTGTATTATTACTCATTACGAGCAGAATATTTCATCAAAAAAGTTTATATTCCTAATAATCATATATTTAATTCTATCAAAGCCAGCAGGTAAATATAATAATTTTGGATGAGGTTTGCAAAAAAACGAAATGGAATGATTTAAAAATATGCCGTATATTTGTACTAATAAATGTAGTGAGAGAAAGGCAATTAAATTCAATTATATCCATGTTGAATCATGAGTAATTCAAAAATTTCCATTCGTTTTTTTGACGATCGTGAAGTCAGGGCCGTTTGGGACGATCAGCACGCCAAATGGTGGTTTAGCGTGCTGGATATTATTGCCATACTTACCAATCAAGACGATTATACAAAAACGCGTAATTACTGGAAATACCTGAAAACCAAGTTAAAAAAAGAAAACAGCCAAGTGGTTAGTGGTACTAACCAGTTGAAATTACTTGCACCAGACGGTAAATCGCGCTTAACCGATATGCTTGACTATGATGGAATTATATCTTTAGGCAAAGAATTTCCTGGTAAAAAAGCAAACCGATTCATTGATTGGTTTACTTTCAGCGATGAAAGCATAGACGGGAAAAGCAAAACAAAAGCCTATGCCTTATTTGAAAGTACATTTATAGACAGTATTGAAGTAGGTACAACCAAGGGCTTGCAACAAATCCATGCATACTTATTTGGTGGGCTGTATGATTTTGCGGGTCAAATCAGACAAAAAAACATCTCGAAAGGCGGATTTCAATTTGCGGTATCTCACTTTTTAGGCAACACATTAATGCAAATTGAAGCAATGCCTGAAAATACATTTGACGATATCGTTACTAAATATGTTGAAATGAACATCGCACATCCTTTTATGGAGGGAAATGGCAGAAGTGCAAGGATATGGTTGGATTTGATTTTGAAAAAACGCCTCCAAAAATGCGTTGACTGGAGTAAAATAAGCAAGCAGGATTATTTGAATGCAATGATAGTGAGTCCGACAAACAGCAGCATACTTAAATCGCTATTGGAAAAAGCCCTTACCAACAAAATTAATAGTCGTGAATTGTACTTGAAAGGAATAGATTACTCCTATTACTATGAAGAAAATAATTAAAAATCAAAATCCCAACACCATCTGAATCCCCATTAAATCGGCTACATGCTTGTGTGCTTATGCAACTATTTTACTCCTCTTCAAAATTCAAACCTAACTGTCTTGCTGCTTCTTTTGCTGACTTGTATTGCTGTTTACTCTCATCAATTTGCATATTTGGTGTAGATGAAATTTTAAATGAAACCTCTATTTCAATGTTATTATCTTTGAATGGAACTATAAAATAATTCATCAGCTGTGCATACAGTAATTTGTCGGTAATAGTACCTGAAACTTTGATAGAATTAAATTTGGTTACAGTTTGTGGAGTAGCATCCTTGGAATCTGAAATTTTAGGTTGAGTGATATAAGGACTAGCACTTTCATTTACTCCAATAATAGGTATTGAACTATTACTTGAAGGAATAACAGCAGGCTTGAGACTTTTATCGACCAACCAATATATTTCATCATTAATATCGAAAAAAGGAACATTTTCTTGGATATAGAATTTATTAAAGGATTCGCCGTTACCTGAAGCAATACAAAATTCGCCATTTAAACAATATCTTAAAAGGCTTTGTGTTATTGCATCGCTGCTTGTTATCATTGGCTTATCGTTATAGCGTATGAATGCCTCGTAAACGTCTTTTGTTTTAATTGATTTT
>JFJP01040039.1_pt1 | contig 12017 bp, 28 predicted proteins | sample 431651 | NCBI WGS metagenome assembly JFJP01 (sample SAMN02602958, study PRJNA72255) | Microbial mat metagenome, whole genome shotgun sequencing project. | biome: fresh water; feature: sink hole; material: water; isolation source: purple microbial (photo- and chemosynthetic) mats found in... | reverse complement strand
AATAGGGCAACGTTTGCCCGAATTTACGCTTGTGGACAACCCAACTATGGATGACCCAACTGGTAACAGTTTGCTAAAAAGTAGTGGTTGGATGAAACAAGAAAACGATAACTTGTGTAATTTTGTGCAAGTTTAGTTGAACGGTTTCCAACAGTTAACTATCTTATGGTTAACATTGAAATTACTGAATCATATGATCATTATAGTGGTGGTTATGAATATGACGTTGAAACTAAATTAACAGGATATCTTGATAAAGATTTTAAACTTATTACATTAGAAAAATGAAAATAGTATTATTAGAGTTAGGTTATTACACAACAGATTTAATTATTAAATATTTCGAATTAAGTGGTTTAGGTAAACCATATTTTTATAATGCTAACATATCAACGCTGTATGAAAACTACAAACATATTTACCACCCATTGGATGATGAAAAACAATGTAGTTTTTATGTATCAAAAAATGATCTTGGTATTAATGTTAAGGATGATGATTTGTTCAATGATGATAATTATTTTGATTATCATGATATACCACGGGACGATAAGAATTTTGTATTAGCAGTAGAAACATTAAAACCACATGATTTTAGAGTTGTTGAAATACCTGATGATGTGAAATGGTATATCCATGAAACAGAATCTGGTCATGAAAGTATTCATGAAGAACATAGAACTTGGTCTTAAAAAAAAATTAAAATGAAAAAGAAAGAATTAGAAGTAATATTAAATATCGGATGTCCAGCATCTGGTAAAAGTACGTACACAATGGAATTCCTAGCAAAAAACCCTAACTATGTTAAGGTTGGCCGGGATGATTATAGATATATGTTAAGAAATCAAGGGTTCACCGAGCCAAAGATTGAAAAAATGATAACCGATTTGGTAGATCAAGCAATTTTATCTGCATTATCAAACAAACTAAATGTAATTGTAGATAATACAAGTTTAAAGATTAGTTCAATAAATCATATTATCAAACTTGTTCATGATTATGCTAACGTATCTTATCGTGTATTCGATGTACCATATAAAACATTACTTGAACGTGATGCTGCTCGTGATCGTTCTGTGGGTGAGCCAGTCTTGAAAAGAATGTGGGGTGATTGGGTTTTATTGAAAGACTCTTTCGATTTTCAACCAGTTCCTCGTAACACTAAAGTAACACATATTGTACCAAATTTTAAATCTGATTTACCCGATTGTGTTATTTTCGATTTGGATGGTACATTGGCATTGAGTTATGGTAAACGTAATATGTTTGATTGGGATAAAGTTGACCGTGATAGTTTGAATGAAATTGTTGCGGAACAAGTTAAATTTCATAAATCAAAAGATCGAACAATTATCATCCTTAGTGGTCGTGACGAAGTAAGTAAAACATTAACTGAAGAATGGTTAAAGTTTTATGACGTTGAATATGATTTTATATACATGCGTCCAGCAAACAACTTTGAAAAGGACACGGTTATCAAACGTAGAATTTACGAAAATGAAATCAAAGGTAAGTACAATGTACTTGCTTGGTATGATGACAGAGCCCAAATCACTTCATTAATTTATGACTTAGGTTTGTTTTGTTATAATGTTAACCAAGGTGGAAAGATATTTTGATATGAAAAAAATATTTCAAAGGATAGTAGCAAGTGATGGTACTGGCGACTGTGCAAGAGCATCAGTCGCCAGTATTTTAGATTTAGAATACGATGAAGTTCCTGATATGTGTCCAAACACTGGAAATCAAGCAGGTATAATGATGGATTTTATGAAAGAAAATGGTTATACTTTTAATGGGGTTTTATTTAACCGAAACTATAATATTTTATATTATGCTAATCAATTTGAATACTGTAAAGGAAATTATAATTTACTTGAAGATTGTTTAATCAACGAGGAAAACATGAGTAAGTTAAAAGGTATAAATGGTTTATTTTTAGCAACAGTATTATCACCAAAATATACAAGTCTATATGAAAATAAGTGGGGGCATCATTTAGTTATTTGTGATAGTAAATTAAATGTTGTGTTCGACCCTGGGCCTGAATATCAAGATTTAAAATATTATCCATTTACTGAACTTCTTGGTTATAACGGTATTTGTCATATAGATGTTTATGAAAAAGAATAAAAAAGGTTAAAAGGTTTGGTGGTATCAAACCTTTTTTCTATCTTTGTACCATAAATTAAAAACGATGGAAATTAAAACAGTTATTGAAGTACAGTGCGACAGATAGGTTTGAAACTTTTGAAGAAATAGAAAACTTTGGTATTGCTAAATGGAAAGAGTTAAATCTTGATTGTCCTTTTATTTCTTTATATCACGGTGATGAATATGACTTTGAAGAGAATGGTCAAAAAACTAAAACAAAAATTTTAAAATAATATGACTTACGAAGAAATGATTGAACATGGTATGGATCGTAATGAGGCCAAACTATTTTCCAGCGTGTTTTTTGTTGAAGCTACACACACGGAACAATTTTATTTGTGGAAAGAGTTTCATGTTGAACATAACTGGGTTGAAGATTCCGAAGGTTTTTATAAAACTATTGGTTATATAAAAGATGATTTATCAATGCCCGTTACCGTATCATTTAGTTTTGTTGTAATATATGGTAAAAGAATTTGTTTCTACGAAGCAACGTCAATATATGTTGACCATAGAATGGTCGAGGAATATATCAAAACACATTATCCACTAAAATGGAATAACAACACAAGAACAGCTATGACCGATGCAATGAACTTTCATCACGCAATTGACGCGGCAAAAAATAATTAAAGTTGATTTATGAAAATTCTAACAAGAGATGAATTTAGAACGTCAGTTTTTGAACGTGATAACCATTTGTGTATCATGTGTCAAAAGCCAGCAATCGATGCTCATCACATTATAGACCGAAAATTGTTTACTAATGGTGGTTACTATATTGACAATGGTGTTTCACTCTGTTCAGAACACCATATAGATGTCGAAAATGGAACGATTGGGTGTCAAACCTTACGTGATAAGGCCATCATAAAAAACATCGTCCTGCCCGAGGAATTTGACAATACGTTGGATTATAACAAATGGGGTGAACCTATTGCACCAGGTAATAGATATAAGTATCCAAAAACGTTTCACTTTGTATTTTCCCCTGGCGTCATGAATGATGATAGAACTACATTTGATTTATCATCATTTGAAGGTAAAGAAGTTGTATGTACGGAAAAAATGGATGGGGAAAATTGTGTGGATGGTGATGTTATAATTATGACAGAAAATGGTGATGAAAAAATAAAAGATATTTGTGAATCAAAATCAAATTGTAATGTGTTGTCATATAATATAGACACTAATAGTTTGGAATATAAACAAATTATTGCACACAAGGTAATGGAAATTGATTTAGATGACGAATGGTTTGAAATTGAATTGGAGAATGGTAAAACTGTTAAATTAACATCTAACCATTATGTTTTTTTACCCACAATAAACGCATATCGAAAAGTTTGTGATTTAAATATTGATGATGATGTTATTTTTTTACCATAAAATGTGATGTTATCACTTTTTCCTGATATTGATATATAAATAATATATTATGGAAAAAGAAGAAATAAGAATTTGTGAATTTTGCGGTGTTGAAATATCTAAAGAAAAATTAAGAAAACATTTAAAGGTAAAACATATAAACGCATTTAATAGTGTTTATGATTTAACTATTTATATTCTTAAAAATGTGGAATTATTAACTGATAAAAATATAAATAACATTTTAGTTGATTTTCAGACTATACCAACATTTCAGATTGATATTAAGTACAAATTCAGGTTTAGAAAATATATAACCGATTTAGGACTAAAACATCGAACAGTCAAAGAATCTAATGATTTAGATAGTACGATTAATAAAAGAAGAAATACTATATATGATGTGTATGGCGTTGATAATGTTTCAAAAAACCAAACTATAAAACAAAAAAAGAAAGATACATTCACCAAGAATTATGGTGTCGATAATATTTGGAAACTTAGGGAATATAGGTTATGGTTGGAATCTGAAATGTTAAAAAAATATGGTAAGGTATACTTAGCTGATTTGTACGGAAACGAAAATTTATGGGGGCGGGAAAAAATGACAGAACCCGAAAAGAAAGATAGAATAGTAAAAATACATATTGGCTTTGATGAATGGTATAAAAATTTATCCCCAGAAGATTTAGAATTATATATAAAAAATAAAACAGCACATATATCTAATTCAATATATTATACTTCATCATTAGAAACAAGAATTGAAAAAATATTATTAAATAATGTAATAGATTTTGAACCGCAAAAATGGGTTGGTCGTTACCCTTATGATTTTTCATTTGGTAAAAAAATATTAGAAGTTCAAGGAACTTATTGGTATTGTGATAATAGATTTTATAAAGGTGACGATATTATAAAAAGAAATGGTGACAATTTGTTATGTTCAGAAGTATGGGAACGTGATTTAATGAAAAAAAAACTTGCCGAGAAATATGGGTATGAAGTATTTTACATATGGGAATATGACATGAAAAATATGAGTGATGACGACATTTTAAACTATATTAAAAATAAAATAATGTAATGAAAATTGTTAAAATAACAAAAATTGAAAATAAAAAAAAGAAATATGATATTCAAGTATCAGAAAATCATAATTTTTTTGCTAATGGTATTTTAGTTCACAATTGTACAATGATGAGAGATACTATATATGCGCGTTCATTAGACAGTAATAATCATCCATCAAGAAATTGGGTTAAAGGTTTATGGGGGTCGATAAGATATGACATTCCCGAAAATTGGCGTATATGTGGTGAAAATGTATATGCTAAACATTCTGTTGGTTATGATGAATTAGACTCATATTTTTATGTGTTTAGTATTTGGAATGAAGACAATGTTTGTTTGAGTTGGGATGATACTGTAGAATGGTGTAATCTGCTAGGTCTTAAACATGTTAAGGTATTATATCGTGGAATATTTGATGTTGAAGTATTTAAAAACATGAATATTGATACGGAAAAACAAGAAGGTTTTGTTGTTAGATTGACCGATTCATACAAATATACTGATTTTCAAAAATCTGTCATCAAATGGGTTCGTAAAGGTCATATTCAAACCGATGAACACTGGATGTCACAAAAAATAGAACCAAATAAATTAAAAAAATATGAGCGATAAATTGATTGAGTATATTGATAAACCTTTTTATGAGGTTAAATGTACATTAGATAATGGTTATGTGAATGTGATTTTTATTACACAGATAATGGAAAATCTTGTTTCAAAGATGTGAGATTAAAAAAAAGAACTATGGTTAAACTTATTTTAATGATAGAAGAATTTAAAAAAAACCACCACAAATGATATTGTGTTTTTTATTTGGTAATATCAATTTTTTTTCGTATATTTGGAATATATAAACTAATAATATGAAATCAACAGAAAACGATCAACAAGATTATTACACGGAGAAACAATCTACACATTTGGAATTGTTTAAAACTGAAATAAAAATTGTATTTTTAATAATTATTTTTGGCGTTGGTTATTGGTCTTATGAACATAAACATTTTACAACGTTTATTATAACAACATTTGTTATCGGGGTTTATTATTTTTTATATAAATTATTTTTATCTATTGGTAAACGTAATCAAGAATATAAAAAAACGCATAAAGATATATAGAAGAAATGACAACAGAATTACAAAAAAAATTAATTGAAAAATACCCATTGTTTTTTGATTATCTTAAAGAACATAATGGGCCGATTATACCTATACAATTCGGTTTTGAAATATCAGATGGTTGGTATTGGTTATTAGAACAACTAATGGAAGAAATTTATAATTATTGTAATTCTAATGACAAAAAAATACCTGATATAATTCAAATAAAAGAAAAATTCGGTTCATTACGTTTCTACATCCAAGGTGGTGATGAAATGATTGATGGGATGATATGGTTAGCAGAATCAATGTCTTATAAAACATGTGAAAAATGTGGAACGACAGAAAATATAGGACACACTACTGGGTGGATAACAACACTTTGTGAAACTTGTTCAAAAGAACAAAACGGAATTTGGATATCAGATAAAAAAAAACCTAATGAAAGTAATTCCTGAACACAATATTCTTGCAACTGACCAATGGTTTGTTGAATTAACTAACAATATGTGGTGCTTTGGAAATTATGACATAACTAACAATATCTTTTGGTCCAAAAACAATAAAGTGTTATGTGAAAAAGACACGCTCAATAAAATGGTTTGGATTAGCACTGATATATGGGATCGTTTTAATACAAAATATAACTACGACTTTCAAAAAACACAAGACAGACTTAATGAATTAGTTAGTAGATTTGGATGGGATGGTTATAAATGTTATTGTAATATTACCGACATAGAAGATAGATGGTCCAATGTAAGAATACCCGAATTAATGCATATATAAATAAAAAAAATGGAAAAAACACAGTAATTTTAAGTACTGAAGAATATAATAATCTTCGTGATTTCAGAATGGAAATTGAAAAAAAATCAATTTTAGTTTCAAATGGATATAGTGTAACAAAATACACAACAATTTTAAAAGATGATTTAATTGATAACATTACTAATTATAATAAAGAATTAACGTTAGAAAACAATAGATTTAAAAAAGATATTTTTGAAAATAAAGAAAATTCTTTAGAAGATAAAGTTAAAGATATATCAATATGGGAGTTTATTAAAATAAAATTTAAAAATTAATAATATGAAAACAAATTACACACACATAGTATTTTTAATTGACCGTTCTGGGTCAATGCGGGGAATTAAAGAAGATATGGAAGGGGGAATCAAAACTTTCATTGATAAACAAAAACTTGAAGATGGCCAATGTACTGTAACCGCTGCGCATTTTGATCAAGAATATGAAATTTTGTTTAGTCTTAAACCGATACAAGAAGTTAATGAAATCAAAATTGAGCCTAGAGGTTCAACAGCACTTATAGATGCTATGTCAAGATTAATTAACGAGGTCGGTATTGAATTAAACACTTTAAGTGATGATGAAAAACCCGAGAGAGTTTTATTTATTACCATTACCGATGGCGAAGAAAATTCATCACATGAATGTACTAACAAACAATTAGCAGAAATGATTAAACAACAAGAAGACAAATATTCTTGGAATTTTACATACCTTGGGGCTAATCAAGACGCATTTAGTTCTGCTAGTAAATTTGGTGGTAGAATGAGTAATTCTATGAATTATACTACAGCAAAAAAAGGTATTGATAAAATGTTTGATAAGTTATCGGATGCAACAACAAGATATCGAACTGTGGACGTAATAAAATTAAGTGGTCAAGCGTTTGAATACACAGATGAAGAACAAAAAGACATTGAATAAATAAAAACCCACCAACATGGTGGGTTTTTTTATGTTAAAAAATTTGTATATGTGAATTATTATTTGTATCTTTGTATTATAAAAAAAAACTTATGAAAATAGCCGCAAACAATAGTGAAGAATTCATTAAAATCGAAGAAAAATTAAAAGAATTACAATCAATTATTCTTAAAAGGGTTGATTTAGTGCAAAAGAATATTGCAGGTATCGAATTAACAATATCATACGATTATAATATTGAACAAACAATTTATATACCATCTTTCACTACACAGATTAAAGATTGTGGTGATTACATATTAATATATGCTGGCGACTTTTTCTTTAAAATTAAAGATGAAAACATATTAAAACAAAAAATCACCTACATTTTAGTTTAATGACAACCAAATTTAAAATTAACGGACGATATTATCAAAAGTTTGAATACCAAGATGGTATAATGAAAATACATATCAATAGTGGTATGTCACTTGAAGAACTTGTTTACTTCTTAGATTGGGAAGATAAAGGTGATTTTAGGGACATTGAAGTATATGAAAAATTACACTTAGAACTAGAAAGAAAAATTGCTAAAAATTGTAAAGTAAATATTGTGGAAGATAATTTTAATTGTTATATCAAATTAAGATATGATTATCTCATTAGTAATGTTTCTTTATACTAATTAATAAGATGGAAATATTATATAGAGTTAAACACATAACCAAGAAGAAAGTAATATAATTCAAAATATTTTATTTCTTAAAGGTTATATGTCACCAAAAAATGATAAAAATATTAAAGAATGTTTTTCTGATGGTTATAATTATATAACCGTATGGGAAGGTATTAATTCTTATTTTACTTTTGGTTGTTCTTCCCATTATCTTGACATTTCGTTTGAGATGTTCGTAGATAAAATGGTATATGAAATTTCTAACCCACAGTTTTGATGATTTTTTTAATCTTTAATACCACATTAACAAATGAGATTACATTTTTTAGATAGATATTATCCAATTTTTCCTTGGTGATTTTCCGAATCACGTTTTGATATTGTGTTCGGCCAGGATTTACATTAGAAGAAATAATAAAATTCGTAGAATTAGAAAATAACACAAAAAATGGTATTCCTATGGATTTTGTATTAATAAATGAACTTGATGAAAAAATAGGTGGTATTGCTAAAAATTGTAAAGTAAATATTGTGGAAGAAAATTTTTCTGTAACCGTCGCTCGATTTTATAGTGATGAAATTAAAAGTATAAAAGAACCCCAAGTTATTTTACCCGAACCTTTTTCATAATGGTAGGTTTTAAAATAAATAATAAAAATTTTCAGGGTAAATCAACTGTTTAACAAAAATTAAACAAAATTACACAAAAATAAAAATAAAATAATTTCCGAACTACCATCGAGTTATATTATCGAATTATATAAAAATCTTATCACAACAACTATTGATGATGATAAGAAAGAGTTTGTTTTGTATGTAGAAACAACACTTAGTGATTTACTACCAACACCGAAGAAAAATTTTACAAACATTAATACGTTTGTAAATGATGTGGTAAATAAAATGTGTCCAAAAGAATTTTATATAAATGAAGGTGATGTGAAATATCGTCTTAATTATATTCGTAAAATGTCAAAAAAATTAATCAACATAATAAAATACCTATTCGTGTATATGAATGTGAAAGATGCGGTTATTGGCATTTAACATCAAAACCACTTAATAAATTTGAAAATACAACACCAGAAGAAGAAAAAGAAGTTTATGAACCAATATTGAAAGATAAATGGTTAAAATTTATGAATAATGAATGAAATTTTTGTATAAATCAATTATTTTTAGTATCTTTGTAGTATGGAAGCAAAATTAACAACGTTGGGAAAACATGCCAGAATTATTTGGGAAGAAGGTAACCAATATGGCGAAGTGACTTTTATTTGGGATAAAGAAACAAATAAATATATTGTTGATACTGAATTATTAGGTATCGAAACATTGTTTAAAATAATTAATTCTATTACTATCGATGACAAATAAACAAATAAGACTAGACGTTTTAACTGATGCAAGAAATTGGTGGAATAATAAAGATAGAGCAAATCAATACAAATTTTGTATGGAATATTATCAACAATTTTTAGAAACAACACAAAGAGATTTTACCGAAATATCTGTTAGACAAATTGTGTATATGTTCTTACTGGGGAACATATATGTAAAATTAAATAAGATGACAGCAACAGAAGCAAGAAACAAAGTTAAAGAATCAACAATATCATATATTGATGAAATTTATAGTAATATAAATAAAGCCGTTAATTTTGGTTGTCATAATTGTTTTATAAGTAATTTTAATATTACTAAAGAAGATAAAGAAATCCTTGAAAAAAATGGTTTTTTTGTGTCTACAAGGAACACAAAAGGGTTTCAAGTTAGATGGTACGAAAACGATAAAGACTATTTTTTATCACAAGTATTAAAACAAGATAATTATTATCTTAAAACCGATTCTATTGTTATTGAAAACTATATGAAACTTCAAGAATTTTAACTAATGGAAAAAAACATTAAATTTAATAAACCAACGCCATGATCATAATAAGAATTTTTGTATCAAACAGTACTGAGTGGGAAATAACACTAAAAATTTTATTTTTACTTGGATATAAATGGGCTGATAATTTTAATACCAATGAAATTCATAATTTTAGAAATTCAATTAGATATATTTCAGTACTTACTAACGGAATTATATGTTATGGAACAAAACCTAAATTTTATAATGACGTGGATGACTTTAAATTTGAAGAATTTTTGGATTATATTGAACAAAATGATATTAAAATTAAAAATTTAGTATGAAGAATATGACACAGTTAAAATTATTTGAAGACAAAGATGTTTTCATCATTAAAAGACCAGATTTTTGTACTCTTGAACAGAAAAATCAAATGATTAAAGATTGGTCTGATGATGCATGGGATTTAGGGTTTACTTGTTGGTCATATGAAGACGATGATGGTAGAGAAAAGTTAGAAAAAATATTTTGGCCACTATTTGATAATATGTCAGAATTTGCAATAAAATGTCATTTAGAAGAACATTTTGATGATGCACCTAAAGAATTTGATGATGATGACGCAAAAGAAAGAGATGAAAAATCAGAAGAATATGAAGATTTCGAAATTTTTGTTTCTGATGTGTGTTTACAGATTTCATATACAAAAAGAAAAAATATCGAACAGTGGGTTAAAGTACACGATCTTAAACTAACATTAAATCCTGGCGATTGTGTTGGCGATAAAATAATTAAAACCAGGGTGGATATATATTATTTTTATATATATAATTTACTTAACAAATTAGGTGACATGTATTTAAATGGTGAGAATATATTATTAGAAATAAAACAATAGTTAGTATGAAATTAAAAATACAAATTGAAATAGATGTTGATGTTAAAGAAATTTTCAGTAGAATACCTGAAGGTTTATTTAAAGGTCCATCGGACATGGTAACAGAACAAGATGAGCGTGAATATTTGATTGAATCAATAGGTCACGTACTTAATAATGGGTATACACAATCATTAATGAATAAAATGGATTCCATTATTGAACATCCTGACACATGTACATATTCAGAACATCATTATGAGGTTGAAATTGAAATCGGTAAACAACTATCACATTTTAAAATAATAGAATAATGAAAACACATAAAATAGATGAAAATACAATATGGGAAGAAACAGGTAATGTTACTGTACATAACTATCCACCATCACCGATGACTTTTTCATATGTAACAAAAACATATAGAGAAATGAAAATAGATAAACTTGGTTATAAAATTGTTGAAGGTAATCCATATTATTTTAAAGATATGAAACAAGACGAAATTGCTTTTGCTAAAATAATGTCAGAATGTGAAAATAATTTATTAAATAAATTAAACGCCAAAGATATTATATGAAAACATTTAATGTAATAAAAGAGTCGTGGAGACTCAATGAAAAAATAGATGAAGAAATTATTAGATTTTCAAATGAACAAATTAGAAATGATTATGTTATAATGATTAAAAACTATTATATTGAAATTGACTTTAACATTGATGATATTTTTATTAATGGTTTTTCTGTTAATAATGGGGATGAAAAATGGTCTTATGATTACCATTTTATTGATGAAGATTTAATTATATATGATGAATTACCAAATAAAATTTTAATATGAATAACATACAAAACATAATTGAAATGTCTAAATTCAGACCTAAACATATAAGGTATGGACAGTCAATATTTAACGAAGCATATAAGTTTTACCCAAACGAAACTAACAAATTAAGATCTACAGAATATGACTGTTTTCATGAAGATGATAAAGTAGATATTTTCTTAAAAAAATTAAAAGAATATGTCAACAATTAGTCTAATACCAATCGGCAGAAAACTCACCATCACTAAAGATGTAACAATACCCATAAATCGTTGGGGTTGAAAACTGTTAATGTTAAACTTACTTAAAATTATACAAAACTATTAAAAATAAACAAGTGAAACTTGTTTATTTCATATATTT
>JFJP01019800.1_pt1 | contig 12017 bp, 7 predicted proteins | sample 431651 | NCBI WGS metagenome assembly JFJP01 (sample SAMN02602958, study PRJNA72255) | Microbial mat metagenome, whole genome shotgun sequencing project. | biome: fresh water; feature: sink hole; material: water; isolation source: purple microbial (photo- and chemosynthetic) mats found in... | reverse complement strand
TGGCGGCCATCACATCGCGGATCAAGTCCTTCAAATCCGTGAGCGGAATGAACAGCATCACGGCGACAATTTGGGGAATCACACTCTGAGACGCGCGCGCAACAAAAGGCAGCACAAAAAGAATGGGGAGAAAACGGGCATAATCCAAGAATGTCGAAAACACATCCAGGTCCGCGCTCAAATTTTTCGCGCGGATGCGCATCGTTTTGTAGGCCGTGAACGTGTTCGTCAAGTCCGTGCGAAAAAAATCAGCCATTTTTTGCGGATTCACTTTCAATTCTTTGAACCCAAAAATGAGATGATTGATGAAATGAAACAGGTCTTTTTCGCGTTCGCGCGACGCCAGCAGCATCCGGCGGACATGCCGATAGGCCAGCCCAAAAACCGCGATGCCGCCCGCCAGCGCAGCAGCGGTCAAGCCAAACGCCAGCGGCGAGAACCAGAGCAGATACGCGAATCCGCTCACACTGACGACGACCACGTTCTGCGCGGCGGCCACCTCATCCGCGAGTTCGATGAGCTTTTGCGTATCTACCATCAGTGTATTATAGATCTCTGCCCGGCCCAGGTCTTCAAAAGTCGTCAAGCTGGCTCGCGCAAGGCGGGTCACGCTTTCATCGAAAAGACGCATGGCGAGGTGATGGCAAAGACGCGCGGTGCATTTGCGCGCCCGGACTGTGGTCGTCGCGGCAATGCTGAGGAGCAGCAGAAACAGCAACACCTCGCGCAGATGGATGTCGGCGGCGCGCGCGTGAAAACTCGCGCGGATGATATGGAGCAGCCCAAACTCAGCGGCTCCCGCCAGCGCTAACATCACGGTTAAATACACACCGCTGCCGACGGCTTCCTTTTTGAATAACGCAACGATAGGCATGTTCTGCTTCGGCCTGTTTGAGGTTCTGGCTCATGCAGGCTGGGTCTGTCCGCCTGCGTGGCGCGGGATAATTTTGCCGTCCTGGAGTTGCACGATGCGATCCGCCAGATGAAAATAGCGTTCATCGTGCGTGACGACGAGCACGGCTTTCTGCTGGGCTTTCAAGGCTGGCAGCAATTCTTCATAAAAATAGGCGCGGAAATACGGGTCTTGTTCCGCCGCCCATTCATCAAAAATATACAGCGGTTTTTCTTCTAAAAGTGCCTGAATGAGCGCCACGCGTTTGCGCTGTCCGGTCGAAAGATTGAGGTCGGTAAAACGCCGGCCGTGCCATTGAGTTTTGCGATCAAGCTCCATCAGGCGCAGCAGATCATTGACACGCTGGTCGTCAAGCGCAGTCAATCCGTATAAACTATCAAACAAATGCGCATCTGAAAAAATCGGCGCGCACAGATCGCGGTGTGTCGCCATGCCGATTGCGGCGGCATCGAGTGTAATCACGCCTGAAAACGGCTGATATAAGCCGGTCAGGAGTTTCACGAGCGTGGTTTTGCCGCTGCCGTTCCCGCCGCAGAGATACACAAGTTCGCCAGGCTGAAGTGCCAGCGTCAAGGGGCCGAGCGTGTATGTCGGCTTGCCTTCGTGATCCCTGTAATGAAAGACCAGATGTTCGAAACGGAGTTCCCGGAACGCGACGCCCGGCGCGCTTGTCGGGTTATCGCCGGGAGACAGCGGCGCGCCGCCGCGTTGTAATTGCGCGGCTAACTGTTCCAAGCGTTCGACCGACACTTCGGCAGCCGTAATATACGGCACGGCCAAATAGATGCGATAGAGCCGCGTCCATAAAAACAGCGTCATCGCCACGACTTCGAAGCGGGTCGCGGCGGATACGTCATCCGTGAAGAGGAATAAGATGCTGCCAATGCCAAGATAGTACAAGGCATCGAAGGTGATTTCAAGCTCGGCAAACAAACCGGAGAGGCGAATCCGCAAGGCTTTCACGGTGTTAGCCGCCATGCGTAAATACTGTTGCACCAGATCATCGTTTTTGGCCTGATCGATTTTAAGCTCTTTAAAACCATCCAGTAAATGCGCGACGAGGCCAAATAAATCGGTCTCACGATCTGCCACCGTATGCGTCAAGGGATGCAGCGTTTCCCGGGCAACCAAAAAGACCACCACCGCGAGGCCGTTGAACGCGAGCGCCGCAAACGCCGCGCCGCTCGCCAGCCAGATCATATAGCCAAACGCAAAGACCGCAATCACAACAGCTTCAAAACCTTTCAGACTTTTGCGGATCGCCTGCGCCACCTTTTGGGCATCGTTCGTCAGCTTGAGATAAATATCCTGTTCGCCGACCTGTTCGATGTCTAACAATTCCGCCTGGCGGATCAAATGCGCCACGTTGAGACGATACTGTTCCACCACAGATTCCGAAAGCCGAATGGTCTGGCGGAGCGCCAGCCGTTTGATGACCAGAAACCCGGCCAGCGCCAACGCAAACCAGAGCGCGTCGCGGAACAGCAGACGGCCGGCGGCGATCTGTTTGGCCGCACGGTTGAGCAGTGCCACCGTCAGCCCGGCGGTATTGCCGGAAAGCGCGGTCAAAACGGCCACGTACAACAGCGTCAGCTGCAAACCGGCGTTGCTAATAAACGCGATTAATAGGCGCATAACGTTGCGGACAGACTAAGTAATACCAATTGTGGTAAATACGATCATATTCGCGCCTTCACGGTCGAGACGCCGCGGCGGGGCATCTCGACGGAATTTATGATCGTTTCAAAGGCAATTGGTATTCCTTACTCCCTATTGATCTGCGGGAAGTTCGACGATCTCAAGGAGTCGGCCATCCTGAAAGGTGAGGGTTGTCGCGGCATGATTTGGCAACAGATACGCCCATTCCGAAACCAGTACGTCACGCGAGAAAACCCGGGCATTCGGCGCGATCACGGTCGCCGCTTTTTGGCGATCATGCTGCGAGAGCGGCAGACCGCAATGCCGCAAAATTTCGGACTTGCTCATGCCGACCGCAATGCCGGGCGCGTGACACGCCTTTGGCAGAGGCTTTTTTGACTCCCCGATGGTTTTGATGTCACGCAACAGGCTGCCCTGAAAGATCAGGATGTTGACCGGCGAATCAGGGGTGAATTGATATACCCATTCGTCGGTTGGAATCCGCACAAGCTCCCATTCTTCCGGGTCATTCCGCAACAGTGCTTGTACTTTGACCACATCTTGGATGCGATAGCTTTGCTCAGACAATGGTTTGCCGCAACGCGCCAACACCTCGATTTTCGCCAGCCCCGGCGTCAAGGCGGACAATTGACACGGCTGCGCCGTTGCATTCAGGGCATAGTCGCCGGCTTTAATGTCGATCAGCGCGCCATTTTCAAACGTCAATAACCGTGTCAGAGTGCCTGCGCCCAAATTATACAACCATGTACTCACGGTCTGTCGCACCACGCGCCATTCCACGGCGCTCACTCTGGTCACGGTCTCTGTTTCAGAGTCATCAATCCAGATCGGCCGCCCGCAACTCGCCAGCACATCCGTGAGCGTCGCGCCGACCGCGATAATCTGATTCTTACAGTAAAAGCTGCTGGAAGCCGCGGACGCAGACGAAACCGAGCCGCCGCAGAGCAGCGCCAGCATCAGGCTTGCGCACAGGCGAATTCGGCCGGAACGCGGCTCAGGAGTCCGCAAAATTGCCAAAAGAAATCGGTAAGAAGCCACTGACCGCCAGTTCATTGCCATAACCATCCTCCCCATAAAATGTGATTTCCGCCGAAGTATAGATTTGACCGCTATTCTGTAACTCTTGCAAGGGCGTCTGATTTTTTTGCAAGGCCAGCACAGCCACAATTTGTACCGTCGTTTCTGTCGTCGTTGCGGAGGGTGATGTTGAAATAGGGGGCTTCAAGACAACGTTGCACTTGGAGGTGAACGGTACTGGTTCCGACCCACCGTCACTCCGATGATACACGACCGTATAGGTATTCAGCACGATGAAATCAAACGACCCCGGCGCGCCAACAAGATAAGGATCGTAAAAGGTACTTCCATTGATCGTTGTCAAGATGCTCACAAATTGGACTTTCACGTAATCATCTTTCGTGACCCCTTTTGTCAGCACGTCGGACACGAGGACATTATTTTCATTGATCTCTTGGATCGTCACGGAAAATTTGGTCGTGTTTGTTTCCGTATCTCGCGGCACATCACAACCCACGAGGCCGAGCGCCAGGCCGAACCACAGCAGCCTGTGCAGGACGCGGCGCGGCTTGCCACTATACGCTTGACGCAACATAACGTGCTCCTTCTCATCTGTTTTACGCCGGCCGCGCAGTTTCCCTGTGAGAATCACGCGCGCTGGCATGTTCATAGTTTCATTGTAATTATTGACGTACCGACGGCCAGCCGTGTCCGTCGTGACGCGGCAACGTGGCGACCAAGGCCTGCGACGGCTCCCGTCGAGGGCGGCGGACAAAGCTGTCCGCCAGTACGTCAACAGTTACGTTGCATTTATTGATGTTTGTCCTGAATTCTTTGCAGCTGACGCTTGATTTTCACACTACCGCTTTCAAGATATTGGTCGTCGTTCTTCCACGGGCTGACATACTGGTTCATCATATTCGTATAAAACGCTTCATGCTCAGGCGTCCACATGATATACGGCGTCAGCAGCACAATCAATTCGTTTTTTTGATTGATGGTAATGTCGTTCCGAAAAATCCGGCCAACCAGGGGCAGGTCTTGCAACAGCGGCACCCCGCGGCGATCACGAGAACTTTTTTCGGTGATTAAGCCGCCCATCAAGACCGTCAGGCCATCGCGCGCCACGACGGCTGTCGTCATGTTGCGGGTCGTGACGAGAGGTGCCCCGGTACCTTGATAATCCTCTGAGGCGACATCGTCGTAGGTCTCGGTCAGATTGAGCAGCAAGGTGCCATCATGGTTCACGCGCGGCGTGACGGTCAATTTCAGTTCGACTTTCTGGTTATCGATTTTTTCAGTCACCGTAGTCCCCTCGGTCGTTGAGGTCTTGACCGGCACCTCTTGGCCTACCGAAATCGTGGCTTCGCTATTATTACGGACAAAAATATGCGGCTCGGAAAGTACCTTGATGCGATTGCTCTGCGCCAATGCTCGAACGAGCGCCCCAAACACGCCCGGCGACGCGATGGAATACGCCAAGCCTTGTTCGGAACTGCCGAGGACATCGGCAAAGTACGTCGAAGAAAACGATTCCACCGGCAGATTGGCGCCGCCGGCGGCGATCTGGCCTTTGGTGAAGAGTTCGATAATCGCGCCCAGCGATTCATGGTCACTCATCACGACTTCCGCAATCAGTACGTCCAGATAGACTTGCATCGGCTGCCGGTCAATTTTGGCGAGCAGCGCTTTGATCTGCACATAATCCCGGCGCGTCGCGCGAATCACTAAATCGCTGTTCAGTACCGCGGCCGCCTCATCCGGCGCAATAAATACCGGCGTCGGATCCGAAGCGGTATAAGCCGCTTCCAGGGTCGCTTTCAAGGAGGCGGCAGATTGATATTTCGCGCGATACACATACAGGCGCAGCGTCGAATCCTCTTCGTCTGTCGCCATCTCGTCATCCGCCGCGGTATCCTCATCCGTCGCAGCCGATTCCTCCGCCGTCGTGTCCTCATCCGTCGCGGCGGATTCGTCGGTCATCGCCTCGTCATCCGTTGTGGCGGATTCATCCGTCACCGCCTCGTCATCCGTTGTGGCAGATTCATCCGTCATCGCCTCGTCATCCGTTGTGGCGGATTCATCCGTCATCGCCTCGTCATCTGTTGTGGCGGATTCATCCGTCATCGCCTCGTCATCTGTTGTGGCGGATTCGTCGGTCACCGCCTCGTCATCCGTTGTGGCGGATTCATCCGTCATCGCCTCGTCATCCGTCGCGGCCGATTCATCCGCCGAGGTGTCCTCATCCGTCGTTTCGGTTGTGTTCGGCGAAGTCTGCTTGCCACGTTCGCCTATGACTTCTTCAATAAAATTATCCACCGGGCGCGGAGGCAGCGGCACATATTTGCCATTCGTGCGATCAACCGGTTTTTTGAGCGGATTCAGCGGGACGACCACCGGCTGCATAAAATCCTCGACGGTTAAGGGGGTGAGCTCCTGCGCCTGTTCCGTCGGCACAGACGGATGCTGACTGCATGAACACAAGCAGGCACTTCCATACAGGATCGCCATGCCAAGACGCAAGACATATTTTTTCAGCGCCACAATGAATTTTTTCACGTTAGTGACGCCGCCTCCTCGTTTTCCCGCACAAGCGCGGGGTTTCAAGGGCGACGTCACTGACGCGCCTTATCTGCCAATTCTGAATATTGATTCGACAACTTGGTCGTGGTATCATGTCAATGATGGCAGCTCAGACATGCTTGTCTGAGCAGGCTGCATCACCACGGACAGACAGGAATGTCTGTCCTCCCGGTCATCATTGACAACGATACCACGACCGACAACTTCTCTATGCCCTACCCAATCATCCTGTTCGGCGCAGACACCTTTACGGTTTCTTGATTAATAGCGTCAGCGTCCCCGTTCGGCCGTCATCTGCTTTAGCTGTGATGATGATCCAGTGATCACTGGTAGTCATATTATTCGCCTGGAAGTTCACTACTGCCTTGCCTGCTGAATCAGTCTCGTCCGTGCTGGCACCAGTCCAGTTTCCATAGGTATTAGTTTCCAAAGTAAACGTCACTGATACACCAATATCCGCCTGCCCGTCAGTCGTGAGCGTTGCCGTAATTGTCGTTGAACCCGTCGCCGTAAGCGTATTGTCCGGGGCATCGGAGGTCACGATGATCAGACGATTTTCCGGCGCTAATATCAGCAGCGTCAATTTACCCGTTCGGCCATCATCGGTTGTGGCAGTGATCGTGACCTGGCGGTCCGTCGCGCTGGCGCTATCATTGTTGGCCTGGAAGTTCACCGTGGCCCGGCCGTTCGTATCGGTCACGTCCAGATTCGCGCCAACCCAATTCCCATAATCATCGCTGTCCAGCGTAAACGTCACCGGCACAGCGCTATCCGGCTGCCCGGCGGTCATCAGCTTGGCGATAATGGTCGCCGTGTCCGTCGCCGCCACCGTGTTGTTCGCGGCATTCGAGGTGACGAAGATCAGGCGATTTTCCGGCGCTAAAATCAGCAGCGTCAACGTGCCTTTGCGACCGTCGCTGGTTTCAGCCGTGATGACGATCTGCTGATCCGTCGCGCTGGCGGCCTCATTGCTGGCTTGGAAATTCACGGTCGCCCGGCCGGCGCTATCGGTAACATCGCTGTTTGCGCCGCTCCAACTCCCGTAATTATCGCTGCTCAGGCTAAACGTGACCGGTACGCCGCTGTCAAACTGCCCCTCCGTCGTCACCCGGGCCGTAATGGTGGCTCTCCCGGTCGCCGCGACGATATTGTTCGCGGCATTGGATGTCACGGCAATCACGCTGTCTGTCACGTTCACGCCGACGCGAATCGATCCTGTCGTTTCATCGGCAAAGGCGCGCACTTCGCTCCACCCGGTATAATTTACGGGAAACGTCAGTTTCACGCTCGTCGTACCGTCTTTGGTCAACGTCACGCTATCCTCTAATGTGCCGACGCTCGCGGTCCACGTCACCGTGGTGTCATCCGGCATGAGTTCGCCCAGGCTGTTTTTGACGAGGGCGGTAATGGTAATGACGCCTTCCTTATCTGGCTCAATCATGAGCACGTCGGACGGCAAAGCGAGCAGCGTGAGTTCACTGGCATTGCCGCTGCCGAGAAAGGTATTCCCGACAGTCGTATCATCCTGCGGCGCATCGAATGATTTTTTCTGGCAGCCGCCCAGCAAACCGCTGGCGAGCAGCGCCAGCAGCAACCATCCGCGCCAACATCGCATTTTTGGCATATTCCCATCTCCCATGTCAATCAGGAGTGCGAAATCTCGATTTCGCCGTCACATCAAGATTTCACACTCCTGAATACCATCAGTTCGCATCAGACCGCTGCCCAACTCGCGTTCCACGCGGAACGTGGAACGAAAGCGGAAGAGCGTACCTTGCGCTTACTTCACGATGACCATGATTTGGAATGTTTGCGCCGGGGGCGTTTCGGTTTCCCAGGAGCGTCGGTAGTGTAAGGTTAATGTCGTTTGTCCCGGCGCTGTCGGGACGAACACGGCGCGTTGTGTGCCGCCTGCGCCGACGACGCCGTCCGCCGCGGCATCCGGCGTAAATACGATGTCTCCGCGTTGATGCAGCACCTGCGCATCAAGTGCGCCGACGTCCCAGCCATAGCCGGTCGTCGGATTGGCGGCTAAGGTGATCGTCAGGGTCTCATTGAGCGTCAGTTCGACCTGACGGCCTTGATCGCTCTGCTGTAATTCAATGACGCGGCCTGGCTCGCGGCTGGTATGTCCGGCGCATCCGATTGCGCCAGTCACGATCAGCACCAACGCCAGCCATCCGCGCCAGCATGTCCTTTTTCCCATATTCGCCTCTCCTTTTTCGTCATCAGATTTTCAGGGCTGTTTCAGTTCTCGTTCCATGCGGAGCGTGGAACGAGAACGAGTATTGGCGACAATCCTATTTACGTACCGGCGGACAGCCTTGTCCGCCGCCCTCGACGGAAGCCGTCTCAGGCGTTGGTCGCCACGTTGCCGCGTCACGACGGACAAGGCTGTCCGTCGGTACGTAAATAATTACTTCGGTTGTACATAGCAATCCTGAATCAGATGTACATTTGGTGGGACAGGCATTCCTGCCTGTCCGCACAGACAAGCATTGTGTTTAATAAGACTTCCGAAGTCTTGAAGACTTCGGAAGTCTCTGGCGCGCCGCGCGAACGATCATATTGTCCTATTTGGTGAGATGGACATGGCGGATTTCATGAAAAAGACCACGTATGGGCATAACCTCCCCAGGCATGACGAAGGCGACACCACAGCGATCCCCGGTAAATTGGATCGCAATGGCGCTCTGGCTTTGATTCCGAATGCTGGACTCGCCTTGTTTCGCTTGACTGGTCCACTTTTTCCCATCCCAAGTCCAGTCGGCGGATTCGCTGGATTTCCCAATCAGTTCGCCTGAGGGACAAGGGAAGTTCCGTAGCGAGACGTCTAATTCATGGTTGTCTAACAGCGGCTTGAAACAGGGCTGTTGCGTCCGACCGGTTCGCTCATCCGGAAAATAACGAGCTTCGTTGCTATGCAACCGACGAAGCTCGGCTGTGATATTCGGTGATCCGAGTCTCAGTGAGCCGACGGTTTTTAGCGAGACCGACTGCCCCCACGCTTGTTCGGGCGCGACGATCAGTTCCTGCCCGCCGAAATTGCACTCGGGGTAAACATAGATCAGATCCCGCGGTACCGGCTGCCACTTCACCTCTATCGAGGAGACCGCCTTATCCAGCCACGTCACCGATTTCAGATTTTTGAAGCATTTGATCGCTCGGCTGCCGTTTTCGTCCGGGAAAAACTGCGTCGGCGAGGCTTTGGTGAAGATCCCGCCGGTCACGCTTTGATTGAAATCGCCCGTGTCGTACAATTTGACCACGATCCCCGGATCGATTTTGAGGGAGGAAATCTTATTGTTCAACCCGTTGGCTGACAGATATCCTTCATCATAGCTCCCCGGCATAAGCGTCGCTGACGTACCTTTGAAGTTACATTCGCTATACACGGTGACGCCCAATTTGCTCTGTTCGGCCTGATAGAGCGCATAGGCCTTTTTGATCACCTCTTTACGCGCGGGCGTTTCGGCTAAGTCCCAGATCGGCAGCAAACCGTTTTTGGAGAATGCGATCAAATCCGGAAAGGCTTCGATTGTTTCTTGCCAGGCCGCCCGCTTTTCCGCGAGTTCACTCTTATCAACGGGCCGGCTGTCGCTGTCGCCGCCTGACGTCGTGAGCGTCAACGCCGAGTTTGTCAGAAAATCGGTCACTTTGCTGGACGCGTTGGCGCTGCTGCCGCCTTTGGCCTGCGCGAGCGACAATGAATCATACGCGGCGCTGATCGTGGATTCCATCTCGGACTTCGTTAATTTGTCGGTCGTCGTGGTATCGGCATACAACACCACTTTGCCGCCGAACAGCGCATCAACCACGATATACGCGTAATGGTTGAAGAAGTCTTCCCGGTTCGTCCGGTTCTCTTTGCCCTCTAACGGCAGCGAATCAATCATGGCGCGCACGTCCGGCAGCAGATACTGCCGATAATTCTTCGATTTGAAGGAGGCGCGCAGCGTTGGTTCCCGCACTTCCAATTGGGTGTACACATGTTCGGTCGAACCGCTTTGCTCGCTGCTGAACGACGCATCGAAGGCCCCGCCGAAATATAACGACGCGTCCCCGCTCAAGCCGACGGACGCGGCGATCTTTTTCAGAAAATCGGTTTTCGTTGTTCCTGAGAACACCGTTTTCCCCGTCAGGTCGCTTGGGACGATCTTGATCAGTTGCGGCACTTGCCAGTCTGTCTCGCCGATGGTAATTGTTTGTTTCGCCGCTGCGCTGAAATCGAACACCTGATGCGACCCGATGACATCGTTGAAATCCGCATAGTTGCCCCGGACATTATACGGATAGCCAATCACCTTTTCGATCAGCGAAATATTCGCTTCCGGCTCATCTGCCGCCGGTTCGGCCGTGTCTTCCTGCGCGACGGCGCGGCCTGTCAATCCTGCGAGCAGCCCGGTGACGAGCAGCCCGATAATCCAATGATGTTGTTTGCGTCTCTCTGTCATGTGCCACACTCCTCGATAAAGGCGGGAATTCCCGCCGGCGTTGATGGTTTGACGCTGCGATCCGGGACAGGATCGCAGCGTCGCGGTTCCGCTCTGCGCGGTCTGCGCTTATTGCTCCGCGGGAGTTGCCGTGCGGATGCTGAGCGACACGACTTTATTATCCCACGTTTTGTCAAAGCATTTGAACTCCTGGGGCTCTTTTCTGCTCGGCAGCGTCCAGGACTTGCCATTGAGATCATCTTCGGCATACAGGTTGACTTCAATGCCCGGATCGATTTTGAGCGCGGAAATTGCCATCGCGCCGATGCCAAACTCTTCCAGGCTGCGCTGATCGTAGGTCCCTGGATTTAACACGGCTGATTCCCCTTTAAACTGGCAATCCGTATAGACTGTCACGCCCCGTTTGCCACGTCCGCTCAAATAGAGCAGAAACGCTTTTTTGATCTCCTCCTGGCGTGACGACGTCTCCGCGAACTTCCAGATCGGCGTCAGGCCGTTGCTGTTAAACGCAATCAGCTCTGGCTTGGGCGGGACGCCCTTGCGCCACTGATTAATGCTTGCAGACGATAACTTGTCCAGTGTGTCCGGGCGTTCCGTACGTTTGCCGCCCCACGAATCAACCGTCAGGCTTGAGCGTTCCATGAAGGCGTGCGCTTTTTGCTCCGTGCTGGCGTCGGCGTTCCCCTTGGCCGTCGCGAGTCCCAGACTGTCATACGCGGCATTCGCTTGCGTCGTCAGCGATTGCAGTGTTTCGCCCTTCTCGAGTTCGGTCGTGGAACGGAGCATCACTTTGCCACCGAACACGGCTCCGGTAATGATATAGGTATATTCATCGAAAAACGCATTCCGGCTCTCCTCGTCTGTCAGCAGCGGCGCCGTATCGAGCGTCGCGCGCAGATCGGGCTGGAGGTATTGCCGCAGCGCCTTCGTCGGATCGCCCTTCAACACGACCTGAAAGGTCTGTTCCTGGTATTCGCGCTGCATATACGCAGTCGTCGTTTCGTTGGTGCTGCTGCTCTTGGCTTCAGAACTGAACCCGCCGCCGAAATATAACGATGCATCCCCCTCGATATTGATCGAAGCGCCAATTGACTTGCTCATGCTTTGCTTCGATTCGCCGCTGAAGGTCTGCACAGTCGTTTTCGGCTTGGCCGTCACGCTGAAGATGTTCGGCAGGGCGAGCGTTTGCGTGCCAATCTTCGCGGACACCTTCTTCAGGGCGCTGAAATCGAAGACGTCGCTCATACCGACATCGGTTGGTTTCGCATACTCGCCGAACACATTGTACGGATGCCCGATCACGTTTTCAATCGTATTTTGCGCCTGGCTGCCCGCGCTGTTGAGGACACATAGTCCGGCCGCGGCCAGCGCGACCGTCCAGCGTTGTCGTG
>JFJP01005857.1_pt1 | contig 12017 bp, 10 predicted proteins | sample 431651 | NCBI WGS metagenome assembly JFJP01 (sample SAMN02602958, study PRJNA72255) | Microbial mat metagenome, whole genome shotgun sequencing project. | biome: fresh water; feature: sink hole; material: water; isolation source: purple microbial (photo- and chemosynthetic) mats found in... | reverse complement strand
CTGGCCCAGGCCCAGGTGGTAGCGGGTGAATCCATTGAGTTTCTCGAAATAGCCAAACAAATCATCTACAGCCACCATGAAAAATGGGATGGTTCAGGCTATCCACAGGGACTGGCCGGTGTGGCCATCCCGATACCGGCACGCTTGATGACGCTGGCAGATGTGTATGACGCACTGATCAGTCGGCGCATTTACAAAGCCGCCATGTCCCACAGCCAGGCCGTGCAAATCATTGTGGAGGGCCGGGGCAAGCACTTTGACCCCGACGTGGTGGATGCCTTTGTCGCCACCCACACCGAGTTTCAGAACATCGCGGCGCGCTTTGCCGACAGCGCAGACGAGCTACAGGTCAAGCAGGCCTTGCTGACTGGCACTATCACGTACTGACAAAAGGGGGGGCAGCATGCACAGTGAATCAACGCCGGCCACCCAGAAAAACAGCGCCGACCCCGCGCAACTACAGCCGCCTGGGTCTGGGCTGTCGTGTCACACTGTGGCTACCCGCCGCAGCGCAGCGGCACAACCGGGCGGCGTAGCCACTTCACTACACAGGCATTTGCAACATGAAAAACAATGATGCAGCAGCGCCAGAGAGACGCTTTCGCAGTTTTGCGCTGGCCGGATTTGTCAGCCTTGAACTGGCCTTGCTGGCACTGTTGCTGGTATCGCCACAACCCTTGGCGCGCGCCCTGGCGCTGACGGCGGCAGGTCTTGTGGCGGGTTTGGGCTGGCTGCTGCGCCGCTCTTACGTGTACCAGTTGCAGCAGACCAGCAAGGCCGCCAACCTGCTGCGCGAGGCGGTCAGCAGCGTGGCGCAAGGCTTCACCCTCTACGATGAAAACGACCGCCTGGTGCAGTGCAACGAGGCCTATTTGCGGTTTTATGCAACCAGCCGCGACCTGGTCGTGCCAGGTGCCACGTTTGAGCAGCTTGTGCGCGCCGGTGCCCTGCGTGGCCAATACCGCGAGGCCATTGGCCGGGTTGATGAATGGGTTCAAGAGCGGGTGCGGCAACACCAGAGCGCCAACGGCGAGGTGATCGAGCAACAGTTGGACGACGGCCGCTGGTTGCTGATTGTGGAATACCGCACCCCCAGCGGCTATATCGTTGGCAACCGCATTGACATCACCGCGCTCAAAGCCACCCAGGCATCGCTGCACCAGCGCGAGCTGTATTTGCGCGCCACGCTGGACAACCTCCCGTTTTTGTTCTGGCTGAAAGATGCCGACAGCCGGTTCTTGACGGTCAACAAGGCTTTTTCCGATGCCTGCGGCCGCGCCAACCCGGCCGATCTGGTGGGGCTGACCGACCTGGATGTGTGGCCAACCGAACTGGCACAAGCCTACCGGGCTGACGACTTTGCCGTGATGCGCAGCCGCTTGGAAAAGTCGCTGGAGGAGCCGGTGGCAGGCAGCAGCGGTGCGAGCTGGCTGGAGACCTACAAAAAACCGGTGATTGCCGTTGATGGCACCGTGTTTGGCACGGTAGGCTTTGCCCGCGACATCAGCGCGCGCAAACAGATGGAGCAGGCGCTGATCGCCAACGAGCAGCGCTGGGAGCTGGTGGTCAGCAGTACCAACGACGGTATCTGGGACTGGAACCCGCGCACCGGCGAGGCGTATTTTTCAAAGCGCTGGAAAGACATGCTGGGCTACGCCGATGACGAGATTGGCAACCAGATTGAAGAATGGGCCGAACGCGTTCACCCCGATGACCTGGCCAGCACCATGGCGCAGGTGCAACAACATCTGAGTGGCGAAACCGACTTTTACCAATGCGAGCACCGCATGCGCTGCAAGGACGGCAGCTACAAGTGGATTCTGGACCGTGGCCGTGCCCTGAAGGATGCCAACGGCCAGCCGCTGCGGATGTTGGGCTCACACGCCGACGTGACCGAACGTCGCCAGGCCGAGGCCCGCGCGCGCGAACACGCCGAGCAACTCAAGGCCATTTTTGACCTGAGCCCGGACGGTTTTGTCACCTTTGATGCCGCGCGCCATGTCAAATACATCAGCCCGGCGTTCCAGAGCCTGACCCACCTGAGCGAGTGCGAGCTGGTCGGTTGCCATGAAACCGAGTTTTCCAGGAAGTTGGCGCAGCTTTGTCGGTCCGATGCCGGTTTTCCGGGCATGGTGGCGCTGCGGCAAGTGCACCGCCAGCACGCCAGCCAGGTCAGCGCCCCGGCGGCTGCGGCATCATCGGCCAAACCCCTGCGCCATCTGCGCATCACGCTGGCCCAGCCGGGTGCACGGGTGCTGGAGGTGCGGCTGCGCGAATCGCAGTCAGAAGCCGTGTCACAAATTCTGTATGTGCGCGACATCACCTACGAGACCGAAGTCGAGCGCATGAAGAGCGAGTTTTTGTCCACCGCTGCCCACGAACTGCGCACCCCGATGGCCAGCATTTACGGCTTTGCCGAAGTGTTGCTTACGCAGGAGTTTGACGCTACGACCCGTCAGGAGCTGCTGAACACCATCTTTCGCCAATCGGCGCTGATGGCCTCCATCCTCAATGAGCTGCTCGACCTGGCGCGCATCGAGGCGCGCCAGGGCAAGGACTTTGTGTTTGCGCCCAACCCGTTGCAGGCGCTGGTGCGCCATGTGGTGGCGGGTTTCAAGCTGCCCGCCGGGCGGAGGCCGCCAACGCTGGCGCTGCCAGAAACACCGGCACTGGTTATGGCCGATGCCACAAAGGCGCAGCAGGCCATTCTCAACGTGCTGTCCAACGCCTACAAATACTCGCAGCCTGATGGCCAGGTCACGTTGTCGGTGCAGCACCGCGCTGACGGCGCTGCGGTTTGCATTGCCGACAACGGCATGGGCATGAACCCCGGGCAAGTCAGCCGTGTGGGTGAACGTTTTTACCGTGCCGACACCTCGGGCAAGGTGTCGGGCACTGGCCTGGGCATGAGCATCGTGCGGGAAATCATGGACTTGCATCAGGGTCACATCCACATCGACAGCACGCCCGGGCAGGGCACACGGGTGACGCTGGTGTTTGCAGTCGTACCTGTGCACCACAAGGCTGTTTGAATTTGTAGGAGTCGCGCCCCCGCGACGAATGACTTTGACTTTTTGAATTCTTTTCATGATCTGAATAGACTTGACTTGTCAGTGGCCAGGGCAAATTTGTTCTTGCGCCAAGTCATTGATTGGCCGTCATTCCCGCGCAGGCGGGAATTTAGTGACTTCTGGATTCCCGCCTTCGCGGGAATGACGCAGACGACATGAGAACAAATTTATCCTGTGTCAGTGGCGAATAAAATTGTTAAAAATGCATAAATATGTCAAAATATGATTTTTACTCGAACACAAATTTCTTCCACCCAAGCACCAAAGGCCACCATGATAGAAGCTGAAGTCGCCAAGTCGTTTTGCACCACGCGCGAGGCAGCCACCTTGCTGGGGGTGTCGGTGGGCACCGTTCAGCTTTGGGTGGAAAGCGGTCTCTTGCGCGCCTGGAAGACCGCCGGCGGGCATCGCCGGGTGTTGCGCGACTCGGTGCTGGGCTTGGTTCATAAAGCCCCGGATGTGGCGACTGCGGCCGCCCCCTTGGCGCTGCCTGTTACTGCCACGCCGACCGCCACCACGGCGCGGCAATTGCGCATTTTGGTGGTGGAAGATGATGAGTCGCTGCTGCGGCTGTACCAGGTGCGGCTGTCGCGCTGGCCGATGACCCCGGTGGTCAGCATTGCCAACAACGCCATCACCGGCTTGATCATGCTCGGGCGCAGCAACCCGGACCTGCTGATCACCGACCTGGACATGCCGGGCATGGACGGTTTTCAGATGCTGCGTGTGCTGCGCGCCATGCCGGAGGTCAGTCATACCGCACTGGTGGTGGTGACCGGGCTGGATGCCAGCGATCTGGCGCACCGGGGTGGCGTGCCGGCGGGCATTCCGGTACTGGCCAAACCGATTGACTTTGAGCAACTTCTGGCCATTGCCCAAAACCTGATGACGCCGGGCAACCCAGCCCGCATTGAGAACCCACCGAGGAGTTGACCATGGCCCAAATCCTGATTGTTGATGATCACTCCGATATTCGGCGTTTGCTCAGTGTCACCCTGGGCAAGGACTTCACCATCGCCGAGGCCGAAGACGGCGTGACGGCGCTGGAGCTGATCCGCCGCGAACCCCCGCAACTGGTGTTGCTTGACGTGATGATGCCTGGCGAGCTTGACGGTCTGGCAGTGCTTGACATCATCAAGGGCCACCCCGACACAAGCGGCATTCTGGTGGCCATGGTGACGGCACGCGGCCAGCAAGCCGACAGTGAAGATGCCCGCAAGCGCGGCGCAGATGCTTACTTCATCAAGCCGTTCAGCCCATTGCAGGTGGTCAACTGGGTGCGGAGCAAATTGAAATGAATGCCCGCATGCCTGCGCCGGCGCTGGCCTTGGCCCTGTCGTATTCAGGAGTGGCTTTATGAAACTGCGATTTCTCAGGCGGCGCTTCACGCAGGCATTTGCAAGCCTGATCACGTTTGCGGCCCTGGCAGCGGCCACTCAGTTCTGGATCATCCACCAGCTCGACAACAACGCGCTGCAAGTTGAGCAGGTGGGGCGATTGCGTGCGCAAGTGCTGCGCCTGCATGTGGCGCTGGCGCAAATTCGCCATGCTGATGATCCGGTGCAGGCCAGCCGCTACCAGCAAGCGCTGGCTGATTGCCGCCAAACATTCAACCAGACCTTGCAGGGCATGGCGCAAGCCGGTGCCAGCAACCACGGCGCAGCGCCCTGGCTTGATATGCAGGCCATGAAGACTCCCCAGGTTCAGGCCTTGCTGGAGCAGGCGCGGCAGCAATGGCAAGCCTTCGATGCCGTGATTGTTGCGGTGTTGACCGTCAGCCCGCAGGGCAATGCTGATGCCGTGGCGCGGGCGCTGGCGGTGGCCAACCTGCACAGTGACGTGCAATCGGGCCTGATGGAACAATTGGCGCAGCAGGTGGTGACACACCACCGCACCGAGACGCAGCGGATGATTTTCCTGAATGGGGGCTTGCTGTTGCTGCTGGCTGTGCTGCTGTTTTGGCTGATGCACAACAGGCGCGCACTCAACGCGCAAATCGACTTTGAAAACAGCCAGTTGCGCCACCAGGCGAGTGATGCGCAACAGCTCAGCGAGGCCGCCGAGGCACAAATGCAAACCAGCGCCAAGCTCAGCCCTGACCTGATCTGGGTCAAAAATCTGGCCGGTGTCTATCAGTTTTGCAACCGACCCTATGAGCTGTTTTATGGCAGCAAGCAAGCCGACATTGTCGGCAAGACCGACTTTGACCTGACCGATGAAGTCACGGCGCGGCTGTACCAGTCCAGCGACCGGTTGGCTTTGACGCAGGCTGAGCCACTGTGCATGGAAAACTGGCACGACTCGGGCGACCAAAGCCGCCGATGTCTGTTCGAGATCATCAAGACCCCGCTGCTGGATGCCCATGACCAGGTGATTGGGGTGCAAGGGGTGGCGCGCGACATCACGCTGCAGCGCCAAACCCAGGCGGCCTTCAGGCAGGCGCAAGACCGCCTGATGCTGCTTGACCTGTGCATCGCCAAAATCAGCGACGTGGTGATCATCACCGAAGCCCCGCAAGAGACCATCGTATTTGTCAACGATGCGTTCGAGCGGGTCACTGGCTACACGCGCGCCCAGGCGCTGGGCAACACGCCGCATATGTTGAGCAGCGGCGACAGCCGAGCCCCGGAGCGCCTGCGCATGAAAGAGGCCTTGCGCCAGCAGACGGCGGTGCGCGTCGAACTGCTCAACCACACCCGCAGCGGGCAACGCCTGAGGGTTGACATGGAGCTGACCCCGGTGCAAAACGAGGCCGGACAAGTCAGCCACTGGGTGGGCATTCAGCGCGACATCACCGAGCGCAAAAAGGCTGAAGCCCAAACCCTGCAGTTGCTGGAAAAAGCGGCTGAGTCGTCACGCCTGAAGACCGAGTTCATGGCCAATGTCAGCCACGAACTGCGCACCCCGATGAACGGTGTGCTGGGCATGGCGCAAGTTCTGCTGGATACGCCGCTTTCGGCCAGACAGCAAAAATACACCCAGGTGCTCTACGAGGCGGCCCAGAGCCTGATGAAAATTCTTGATGGCATGCTCGATTTCCGCAAAATTGAGGCTGGCACCTTGTGGCTTGACAAAGAGCCGTTTTCGGTCAGCCAGTTGGTCAATGACTGCCAGGCGGCCGCCCGGCCCAAGGCGCAGAGCCGCCAGCTTGACATCACATTGTTGGCCGATGCTGACTTGCCGCCGCTGGTGATGGGTGATGCCAAACGCATTGGCCAGGTGCTCGACCATTTGCTCGACAACGCCGTCAAGTTCACCGAACGTGGCGGCATTACGCTGGTGGCCAGTGTCATGCACTACGCGAACCACCAGCCTTTCCTGCATTTTGAGGTCACCGATACCGGCATTGGCATCAGTGACGAGCAAACCGCCTTGCTGTTTCGACCATTTGTGCAGGTCAACGGCACAATCACCCGCAGCCAGGGCGGTACCGGTCTGGGCCTGGTGCTGAGTTCAAGACTGGTGGAGCTGATGCACGGCCACATTGGCGTGGTCAGTGCGCTTGGGGCAGGCACTACCGTGTGGTTTGCCGTGCCGTTGGTGATGCCCCCGGCGGCATCTGAAAATAATATATAAAAACAGGCTGTAGCCCTTATTCAAAAAGCGCTGGCAGCTATGAATAATAATATGGTGCGATGGCTTGCGGTGGCGCGTGTAAGATGCCACGCCTTGACTTGAAATACTCAAGATGTTGTGTAGGAGCGACATCCTCGCCGCGAACGCGATGGCCAGCGCACCCATTCGCGGCGAGGGTACAGCTCCGACAAAATTTCATTCTTCTGGGTGGGCTTCAGACCATGCAAGTTAGTGCGTTTACACAATTTTCTTATGCTTAATACGGCGGATCATTCCAGCGACGGGCAGACACAGCAGCGGCTGCAAGACAGCGAGCGCTGCCTGCGCGATGTGCTCGATGCCACCGCAGAAGCGCTCTGGGACTGGCAAATCGCCACCGGCATGGTGACGCATAACCCGCGCTGGTGTCAGATGCTTGGCCTGCAAGACGACTGTTTGCATCATCCGCTGCAGGTTTTTTCAGACCTGCTGCACGTGGCCGACAAGGCGGCGGTGCTTGAACGTTTGCAAAATTGTCTGGACGGCAAGGGTCGCTACCAGAGTGAGCATCGCATGGTGCTCAAGGAGGGCAGGGTGGTGTGGGTGCTCGACCGTGGTGACGTGGTTGAGCGCGATGGAGCTGGCGCGCCGCTGCGCATGGTGGGCAGCATGGCCGACATCAGCGAGCGCAAGGCGGCCGAGCTGGCGCTGACCGTCCACACCGACTTGCTGAATGCCATTTTTGAGCTAAGCCCGGATGGCTTTGTGGCTTTTGACCAGGCTGGGCGGGTGTCTTATGTGAGTTCGTCTTTTTCCAGCATGACCCAACTGCCGGCCAAGCGTTTGCTGGGCCTCGACGAGGCGGCGTTTTCGGCCGTGTTGTCTGGCCTGTGCGCGCCGGGCAGGCGTTTTGCCGGGTTGGCACGGCTGCATGAGCAGGCCCGCCGTGGCCGCCCCGATGGGCGCGAGCAGCTTGAGCTGACACCGCGCCCGGGTGTCGGCCGACGCGTGCTGGAGCTTGGGCTGCGGTTGAGCCAGGGCAGCACGGTGTCGCAACTCCTGTATTTTCGGGATGTCACCCGCGAGTCTGAAGTTGACCAGATGAAGAGCGAGTTTTTGTCAACTGCCGCGCATGAACTGCGCACGCCGATGGCCAGCATCTATGGCTTTGCCGAGCTGCTGCAGTTTGAAAGCGTTGATGAGGCCAGCCGGGTTGAATTTGTGGGCATCATTTACCGCCAGTCGGGTTTGATGATTGCCATCCTCAACGAACTGCTCGACCTGGCGCGCATCGAGGCCCGTCGGGGCCAGGATTTTGTGATGGCTGCGCTGTCGCTGCAGACGCTGGCAGGCGATGTGGTGCGTGATTTCAAATTGCCAGCCGGGCGTTTGCCGCCGGTCATGCGCTTGCCCGCCGAGCCGTGGCTGATCATGGCGGATCAGAAAAAGATGCGCCAGGCGCTGCTCAATGTGCTGTCCAATGCGTACAAATATTCGTCTGCGGCAAGCCGGGTGACGCTTGGCCTGGAGCGCCGGCCGGGGGCGCTGCTGTTGCAGGTTCAAGACGAGGGCATTGGCATGACACCTGAGCAGGTACGTCGGGTGTGCGAACGGTTTTACCGCGCCAATGTAGGCGGCAGTGTTACCGGCACTGGTCTGGGCATGAGTGTGGTCAAGGAAATCATGGAAATACACCATGGCAGCATAGAAATCACCAGCCAGCCTGGCCAAGGAACGGTGGTGTCACTGGTGTTTGCCAGCGACGCTGTGGGTTCAGTCTGAATCAAGTGGAGCACAACATGCGAACCCGAAACCGCTACATCGTGATCGCCGAGGCCACCCAGGACATGGTTTTGGCCGAACCGGTGCAGGACCGCTACCGCATCACCCTGCTGCCTGCGGGTGCGGTTGTGTCGCAAGAGAATTTGCAGCAGTTGGCGGCACACCAGATCGAGTTCATCTGCATCGCGCAGCCCGATGCGCGAACCGATGCCGAGATTGCCAGGTCGGCCTCGGATTCAGCCAGGGAAGTGCTTGACATTTTTGCCAGGGCTGACCTGTCTGACCCGCTGATGGCAGCCCTGTTTGACCAGGTTCTGCTGTACCGGAGCATCTGATGTCACAAGCGCTCAACCGCGAGCAGGTGCTTGCCCGCAGCAACGAACTGCCGGTGTTTCCCGCCGTCATCAGTCGGGTGCTGGCAGCCCTGGAAAATCCGGATGCCAATCTGGGTCAGTTGGTGGCAGAGATTGAACGCGATCCGGTCATTGCCGGGCGGGTCATCTCGCTGGCCAACCGGGCCGGTGCGGTCAGCGGCCACCAGGCTGAGGTCGCGGATGTGTTCACCGCGATTTCGCTGGTCGGGCTGACCCGCGTGCGCGATGCCGCCATCCTCAGCAGCCTGGCGGCCTTCATGGCGGAACTGACCGACCCTGACCACAGCGCCTATTTCTGGAAGCACAGCTCGGCAGTCGGCGTTTGTTGCCAGGAGATTGCCATCCGGGCACCGCTGCCGATGAGCGTGGATGCGGCACTGATCAGCGGCTTGCTGCACGACGTGGGGCAGTTGTGGTTGCATCGGTTTGAGGCCCCAGCCTTTGGGCAATGCCAGCAGGACGCTGCCCTGCACGAGCTGGCGATTGACCAAGTCGAGCGGCAGTGCTTTGGTGTGGACCACGGCACCATCGGGGCCTGGCTGGGGGCTGACTGGGGTTTGCCGCAGCCCATTCTCAACGCCATTGCCTGGCACCACGCGCCCGATACAGCGTCAGCCGAGCCGTTGGTGGCGGTGGTGCATGTGGCTGAAGTGCTCAGCCACGCCCTGAATCTGGCGGGCAGCCCGCACAGCCGGGTCAGCGCCATTTCCGCACCGTGCTGTGCCTTGCTGGGCTTGAGCTGGGGTGATGAGTCGCAGGCGCTGTTTGGTTGCCTGGAGGCGCGCAGCCATTACGTGGCCTCGGTGTATCGGTAACCGGGCAGGTGCCATGCCGGGCACCTGACTACACTGGCGCGCATGAATGACCAACGCCTGGATGCACTGGATGCGCTGCGGGGCCTGGCCATGGTGTGGATGACGCTGTTTCACTTCAGCTTTGACCTGAACCATTTTGGCTACACGCAACAAAACTTCTACCACGACCCGTTCTGGACCTGGCAGCGCACGCTCATCGTCAGCCTGTTTTTGCTGTGCGCCGGGCTGGGGCAGGCGATTGCCGTGGCGCAGCAACAAAGCTGGGCGCGCTTTTGGCGGCGCTGGGGGCGGGTGGCGGGTGCTGCGCTGCTGGTCACGGCCGGCTCGTGGCTGATGTACCCGAACAGCTTTATTTATTTTGGCGTGCTGCACGGCATGGCGCTGATGCTCATCGTGGCCCGCCTCACGGCCCACTGGGGGCGCTGGCTGTGGCTGCTGGGCGGGCTGGCAATTGCCTCAAAGTTTGTAGCTGCTTACGCTTTATCTACCTGGGCTACAGGCCAATTTGCCATATATTTCAATGCACCGATGCTGAACTGGCTGGGCTGGATCACGCACAAGCCGGTGACCGAAGATTACGTGCCGCTGTTTCCCTGGCTGGGCGTGATGTGGTGGGGCGTGGCCGGCGGTGACTGGCTCTTGCGCAAGCCGCCAAAGTGGCTGCGCCAGCCCTTGCCAGCCGTTTTGCGGCCGCTGGCTGGCCTGGGCCGCTGGAGCCTGAGCTACTACCTGCTGCACCAGCCACTGCTGATTGGCCTGCTGCTGGCGCTGGGTTGGCTGGGCCGTTGACCTGACATGCAAAACTTGCAGCCCGCAAGGAACAAAGCAGATAGGCGGGAACCTGGCACGCCCAACTTGCCAAAGGCTTCCGATTTTTGCCGACATTCGCAGTCCGGATGCCGCGTTTCGGCGACCGACTGCCGGTCCTTCTTTCACCCCCCGCTGGGGCGGGGGCTGGCTGTTTTCGGCGTTGTTTCGCGTCAAAAAAAGCGACCTGCAAAGGCCGCCTGGTGGGTCCGTGTGGCGGTGCGCAGAGTTATTCGACCTTGGCCTTGGTGCGCAGGTCGTTTTGATACTTGGCCAGCTTTTGCTGCTGCAGTTGTTGCAGCACTTGCGGCTTGACCTGATCAAGCGGGGGCAACTGGGCATCGCGCACATCATCGAGGCGGATGACGTGGTAGCCAAACTGCGACTTGACCGGGGTTTCGGTCATTTTGCCCTTGGTCAACTGGGTCAATGCCTGCGAAAACTCGGCCACATAATTGCCCGGAGGAGCCCAATCAAGGTCGCCGCCCTTGGCACCGGATCCTGGGTCTTTGCTTTCTTTCTTGGCAATGTCTTCAAACTTGCCACCTTTTTTCAGCTTGGCAATGATGGCTTTGGCATCGTCTTCCTTTTCAACCAGAATGTGACGTGCCTTGTATTCCTTGCCGCCGTTGGCGGCGGCAAAGCGGTCGTATTCGGCCTTGATTTCCTCGTCGGTCACCGCGTTGGATTTTTGGTAATTGGTGAACAGGTCGCGGATCAGGATGGTCTGGCGTGCCAGCTCCATCTGGACTTTGAAGTCTTCGGTGGCATCAAGACCTTGCTTTTGCGCTTCCTGAATGAAAATTTCGCGGGCGATGACTTCTTCCTTGATCTGCTTTTCAAGTTCAGGGGTGATCTGGCGGCCTGAGCGCTTGACCTGGTCGGCCAGCACGTCGGCGCGGGCCGAGGGCACCGCCTTGCCATTGACGATGGCCAGGTTTTGGGCCATGGCCACAGGGGTCAGTCCTGCCATCAGCATGGCTGCGGCAATGCCGGTCAAAAGATGTTTCTTCATGCAAATTTCCTGAGTTTCAAAATAAATTAAAAAAGTTGGGGGATTTGGCTGGCGCTTATGCGGTGACAGGCGCCTGGGCTTCAATGGCCAGTGCGTGCAAACCTTGATCCATGAAATCTTGCAGCGCATCATACACAAGCCGGTGCTGTGCCACGCGCGGTTTGCCGGTAAATAAGTGTGAAGTGATGCGCACCCGAAAGTGCGTGCCATAGCCGCTGCCATTGGTGCCGGCGTGGCCGTGGTGCTGGCTGCTTTCGTCAATGACTTGCAGCGACTGTGGTTTTAATACATCAAGCAGGCGTTGTTCGAGCTGTTGTGCGGTGGGTGCGGTGGTCATGGGGTCGTGTGTTTGGTGTCGTCAGAGGTGATGTAGCGTGCGATGTAAAAGCCTTGGGCCACGATGAACACCAGCGGAAAGGCGTAGCCCCACAGCTTGAAGTTCATCCATGCCTCGGTGCTGTAGTAGGCCGCAACAAAGCCGTTGAGCGCGGCCATGAAAGCGCAATACGCGACCCAGATCAAGTTCAGGCGCATCCACACCGGCTCAGGCAGGCTGAGCTGGCTGCCCAGCAGCATCTTGAGGAAGTTCTTTTTATAA
>JFJP01035151.1_pt1 | contig 12018 bp, 9 predicted proteins | sample 431651 | NCBI WGS metagenome assembly JFJP01 (sample SAMN02602958, study PRJNA72255) | Microbial mat metagenome, whole genome shotgun sequencing project. | biome: fresh water; feature: sink hole; material: water; isolation source: purple microbial (photo- and chemosynthetic) mats found in... | reverse complement strand
GTCTCCCTGCCAAAGCATATCGGTTGAGTTCTGTCAGGGATGTTACCTGTAAAGGACCTTCGAACAACTTTGAGAATCCCCATAGGCAGTTTGCACTTATTGATGAAAAGTCTGCGGATTTATCACTACGTATGAATACGGAAGAATTACCGTAGAATGTCGTGATAGAGTTTTTTATAAGGTAACTGGAACCAGAAGCCGCAAGGAAAACGGACCGCGGTGAAGTTACGATCGCGCTAATATGAGCGACAGAGACATTTGATCCATTTGATGCGTTGAATATCTCACAAGACCCAGCCCATTCCGCATCCAGGTACGTTGATGAAACAACCAATGAAGAGTCGCTGGCTCCGAAAAGCCTGCATGAAGATGCTCCACCCTGTATGGAAAAAACGGATCTTTCAACCAAAATGTCTGAACGTGAAGCACTCAACCCCGACATTGCCTGTGCCGGCGCTCCATCCAGTCGCAGGCCGATGATCCTTGCGCTGGAATCAGTAATGCGCAGCGCATCGAACATCCGTACCGATTCGCTACACGATACCGACACATCCTCTACTAATAGCTTTCCCCCGTGCAGATCCAGACCACGTCCGGTAACCATGGAATTGAAATCCATGGAACTTGAGTTAAGTTCTACAACGGAATCAACCGACCTTATGGCCACCATTTCAATACCACCGGTAGCCTTTAAATATGTGCGCACTATGCTTAGCGATCCACCTTTAGCATCAATGATTCCGCCAGAGCTGTCTCCTGCCATAGATATTGAAAGTGATGATAGCGTCAGGTATCCCCCATGTACCGTAAAAGCAAATAACCCCGATCCAGACAGGAAATTGGTAGTAATCGAAGCGGTACTGGATGGTGATTCGTTCCAATCCGCGTCAAATCCACCTGCTATAGTAAGTTTTCCATTAATCTGTACTGGTTTTCGGAGTACCATGGACCCACGAATATAAATGAATCTTTTTCCAGAATCGAGTGCTACCTTGACTGCCTCGTCAAGATACGCGATGGGGTCATCGGGAGAACCACTTGCACCTGGACGTCCAGCAGGGTCAGCATAAAGCGAAGACCTGTCAATCAATAAGCGCTGAGGTTCCATTTCAGCAGATCTATTGCCAAACTCATCCTCTGCATAGGCCTTGATTGTATATCGTTTCCGGCCCTCGTCAGATCCGCTGATTGTTGTTGGCCCCGCATACCTGACGAAAGGCCCGCTGCCATCTTCGGAAATAGAAAGGAAAATAGTACCGGAAATTGGAACAAATGAAATAAGTGAATCGGATGAACTGTAGGTTTTGGCACTTTGAGCAAGTCTTGGCACATCAGGTGGCTTACGGTCGATAGTGAATGAAATAAACCGCTCTGATGGCAAGCTTGTACCTTGAAGCTTTTCAGTGGTTCCGGGAATACCGGTAACAAGCCTCATCCGATATCGGACAACTTCTCCTGCCCTACCTTCAAACCATAGATTTGCCGAATTCAGAACAGGGCTTCCAAGAGTCACCGCGGGTGGAATTGCATCACCTTCCGATACCTCATAGCGGATGACCGATTCGTGTATGGAACTTACAGATACTGCATTGCCATAGACGCTGCCATTTTCTACACCAGTTACAAGAGGATCTGGAGATGCTTCGTACGCAGGTATTTCATAGATTACGGTCGGTGAACGTGCCCCATTTTGACCTAACGAAAAATACCGGAAAGTGATTGGCTCTTTTCCCATCTGCACCGTCAAAGGAGCATTGTAAGGAATATAGTCAACATCATCGAACGATACAAAGATTGTCCAGGGATTTGCAGGCCAGTCAATGAAGGCAGTGGAAGCTTCCATCCTGACTTTGGGTGATACGGGAGTCAAAGGCGCTGCTATTGCATCTTCTGCCGGAAAACGAGGCCGAACGCGCAGTGGCTCCGGATGAATATGAAAAACCCCGCCAATCGAATAGCCGTAATGGACAGTAATTTCTTTTTCATAACCCCATGGGAACGGTATGATACAGGATGCCGCGGCTTGCGAACCTGAGAGTTCTGCATATGCAGAGATCATATCATACGGCTGGACAGCGTTGACGGCTGCACAAGGTATGCTGCCCTCTGGTCCCTGTATGTCAAGCCGGACAGAACCAACAAGATCGGCTAGATCGGCAGTCAAGTCTGAAAGTGTATCCAGCTTGGATATAGAAATAAAATCATCACTGATATTGAGAGGAAATGACGGCATGATTCCTGGTGGACTTAATCTCCAGATAGCGGCAGAGGTCCTGGATGCATTACCTAGTGGATCCACAGCGTATGCAACTGCCCGGACACCAAGAGTTGAATCAGCTGGTGACACGAATGTATTTATTTTTTTATTATCATATTTTTCAAATGGTTTTCCATCGATGCTCACGTATACCTCGTCTGAACCATGAACAACAAGGTCAAGACTGGATTCAATTTCACCCGAAGGCGTACCAAAACGCGGTGGTTCCGGCGACCGCATATCAAGAGTATATGTCAGTGTTGAAATCAAACTTGACCCGGTAGATCTAAAATCTATCGTATAGGCACGTTCTTCCCCTGCAAATGCTGTCAAGTATAACGGTCGGTCGAACACAAACCAGGAAGCTTGCCCCTCAAACCTGTATTCAATGATTGGTCCCGAAGCAAGACTTGTAGGCAAAAGGACCTGAGTTTCAGAGTATATACCCGGTAAAGGTCCCAGTACGCCGTCAATTATCTCGGAAGGTAATTGTTGTACGGACCCAATTGCAGCAATGGGCTCGGCATTGCCTATCACTGTTGCCATGAGTACGACAACAATCAATACAAGAGTCTTGAGCTTTTTCATCAACCCTTGAGTACGGTGAGGATTTCCTGAAGTTCAGGATCCTCCGGGTAATAATACTCCCTGAGCTCTGCTTCAGTGAGACCAACCAGCTCATGGCTCATATAATGAATCCAGTGGTCGTCTTCCTTTGTTTTAACCTCATGCATGCGGCACCAATAATCAGGTTTGATAGGTGGCTGAGTACCACGATAATCGACTATCTTATAATCATGCACGGCAATTTTTAGATCACGCCGCGGAACTCCCTTTCCAAGTATTATGCTGGCAAGATGATTGATGGTGCGGCCGGTATCATAGATATCATCTACGAGAAGTACTTTATCCCCATTTCTGAGATATTCAGGACTATAGGTCCAACCATCCACACGGACCTGTTCATTCTCACGTATATCGGTGTAGGAACGCGCAACGACAGCTGCATAGAAGATTGGCCGGCCTTCGTGACGGATGGCTTTGAAATACTCAGACATGACATTGCCGATATAGGCGCCGCCGCGCAAGGAAATATAGATAATATCCGGTACAAAACCATCCTGATGGATGCGGTGCGCCAGTTTGAGCGCATTGTTGCGTACCTGATTGTACGATATGAATTCCTTGCCCATCGGCGCCTCGCTTTACTTAATCAACTGTAGCATCACTTGCGTACGAGCGCAAGCGTAGTAAGCGTCTGGCCCTCACGCTGCAATGTAAACTGTATCTTTTGTGCCTTTTCATCATTGAGCGCCTTGTAAAAGTCACCGGCATTCCTGATGTTGGCATCATTCATTGCAGTGATTACATCCCCATTCTGGAGTCCTAGAGTGGCTGCGGGGCTTTTTGCGATTATGCTCGTCACAATCACGCCCTTGATACCCTTTGGCAAGTCCTCTGACTTTATGATGGCATCAGTCAAATTACTAATTTCCATCCCTGGCCATAATTTTGAATAATCGGATGCACTTGTTTCCTTCCGCTCGTCTATGGTGACCTTGACGTCAATAACCTTGCCACTTCGTACAATCTTGAACAATGCCTTGGAATTGACCGGCAAATCACCAACTATCCTTACCAACTGGTCTATTGAAGCTATTGGTCTTTCATCTATCGCTATTACATAATCCCCTGGTTTGAGCCCGCCTTTGGCAGCCGGCCCATCATTGAATACATGCCCGACAAAAGCACCTTTTTTATCACCAACTGCCAAGTCTTCAAGAGTTTGTCTTGGAGCATCTGAAAGTAGCACGCCTAGCCAACCATAACGTACACTCCCGTTTGAGATTATATCATTTATAACGCGCACCGCATTATTGATTGGTATGGAGAAACCCAGACCAATGCTCCCTCCGGTGGTTGAAGCTATCCATGTGTTTATTCCGATTACCTCACCATCTATATTGGCAAGGGCACCACCGGAATTACCCCGGTTGATCGCAGCATCTGTCTGTATGAAATCGCTGATGTTTCCATCTGGCCCGCCATCTCGCCCGATAGCACTGACTATTCCAGCAGTCACCGAGGAGAAAAGTCCAAAAGGACTGCCAATGGCTATGGCCCAGTCGCCAACCCTGATCGCATCCGAGTCTCCAAGTCTGGCTGGTGCAATGCTCTTGTCATCGCTCTCGAACGAGACTACAGCCAGGTCCCGCCTCTCATCTGTTCCAACTACTGTTCCTTTGAATTCGCGCTCATCGTATAATTTTACAGTAATCTCAGTGGCACCAGTCACGACGTGATTATTCGTGAGTACATAGATTTTCCGCCCATCCTTGCGGACAATGATGCCGGAACCCAAACCCTCCTCCTGATATTCTTGCGGCGCACTTTTTTCTTCTGGTGCCTGGTTGGGATCTCCAAAAAAGAAACGCCAAGGGGATTCAGTTGTCGGGGATACCATGGTCGTACCCACAACACCTAACTCCACTACGGAGGGCAGTACAGCCTGGGCAACCTGATTGAATGCTGTCTGAATTGACTTGGCTTGCTTGACTGCATCAGTTGAAAAAGTCTGCGATGAAGGCACAGTATCGGCATGCGCAATGGCAGCACTATCCGAAACGGTAGCTTTTGTAAAAATCGCAAAAGCCGCTGCAAAACCTATCATTATACCTACGAGTACCAAATTTAGTACGATTAGCTCCAGCACGCTGGGCTTGTATATCAATATAATACTGTTTTGTTTGTTCGGTTACAGTGTGTTTGTTTTCAACTCTCCGGCGTAGTGAATCACCAGTAAGTCAAGACTTCAGCACCCGAGGTAGTAACAACAACACTGTGTTCGAAATGTGCAGACACAGACCGGTCAAGAGTGACTACTGTCCAGCCATCATCAAGCACGGTAACGCCGTCACCACCGGCATTGATCATAGGTTCTATGGCCAGAACCATACCGGGTACCAATCTTGGATTAGGGCCAGAGCTGACATAATTGGGCACCTGGGGGTCTTCATGCTGAGAAAAACCCACTCCATGGCCACAATACTGGCGAACAACGCCATACCCATTGGCGCGGGCATGCGCAAAGACGGCTCGGGATACATCATGGACCCTTGCTCCCGGACGGACCGCGGCTATCGCTTTGTCGAGGCATTCCCTGGTCACCCTGAGCAGGCGTTCCGTCCCGGAGGATACGGGCGGAACTGCGACACTGAAGGCTGCATCGCTAAAATAATCAGCAAGGTCGATACCGCAGTCAATTCCTACGACATCTCCTGGCTGGATTATCCGCTTTCCTGGTATTCCATGAATCACTTCTTCGTTTATGGAGACACAAAGTGAAGCAGGGAAGGGATTTGCATCATCTCCATAGTGGAGAAAAGCAGGCTTGCCGCCATTTCTGGTGATGAATGAATACGCAAACCGGTCCAGCTCGATCGTAGCCACTCCTTCGACAATACGTGGACGCAACTCCGCGTATAACCGCGACAGCAGGATACAGGATTCACGAATTTTAGATACTTGAGCATCATTCTTCAGTCGAATCACGGCAAGACCTTTCCGGGTTGCAAAACCCTTCATCCGGTGCGGGAGAAAAATCGACAGACATCAAAAAACTATTGAATTGCAGGATAACGAAATTTGATCACAGGCTCAATCATCGGCCTGCAGTTGTTCCAGCCTTGCCCGGGCCAGTCTGGAATCGTAATCAGCTCCAAGTGCGGCTTCATACATCATAGTTGCCGCCCGCTTGTCACCCGATTCAAGGTCAACATCGCCTGCCATTACAAGAGCACGTGCCCGTTCAGGTCCAGAACGCGCAAGACCTGCTGCCAGTTCAAAAGCCTCGCGGGCCTGACGCAGTCGACCTTCAGACCACTCAAGGAGTCCTAAGTCGTACGCGCCTATGTATCTTGCCTGGTAAGGACCGTATTGACGCAATGCTGCGGTAGCACCTGAAATATTCCCTGAAAGTACATCTGCCAGAGATGCCCAGAACCAAGCCCTCCTGGTGTGTGCAAGTGACTCGGACTTCATACCGTAGATTTCCAGGAATGAATCCCAGGCACCTGCTGTACACAAGGAATAAAGAGCGCAATCCAGAGCTGCAGCAGAAGTGCCATGACTGGCTACAAGTCGCAAAGCTCCGGACACAACGCGCTCAGGTTCTGTATAACGGAGCAATGCTATCGCACCACGCTCCCCACCAACCAGACCCGCCAAATCCCTGGCTTCTGCCAGAAAACCTTGTGAATAGAGCCAGCGTGAACGCTCTATCAACACCTCAGGATCATCACCGAAGATCTCATACATGATGGTTTGAAATTGCCCGGCTAGTGCATTTGGCTGGGACATTGCTTCATAGGTTTCAGGCTGAGGCGAATAAGGCCAATCAGGCAGAGTCTGCTCCGTATCCAGCGGGAATGACCGTGCCAACATTGCATACGGTTTCCAGGACCATGATGGAAACCGTTCAATTATACCTGCATACAATGATGTAGCCTCGGCTTTAATGCCGAGAGCGTATGCCGCATCGGCGTAAAGAGCCATGTTCATGGGGTCGGAATAATCAGGAAGCATATTTGCCAGCTGGTCCAATGCACCTGCATCCCAGAACAACACAGCAGGCATTGCATATTCCGGCGGAGTTAGCTTGAATTTTTCCGAGGAGTCAACTATATCAGCCAGCAATGCGACAGCTTGGGATCGTTCACCGTTTTTCATGGATTCTATTGCGGCCATCACTAGAAAACGGTAGTCACTGGTGGCATCGGCGCAGAGGACGAGTCGTTCAGCTGGTGGCAAAGCCATCAGTCCGTCACGGATGGCACAGACCACGGTTTCAACGTATTCAGCAGGTCTAGTTTCTGGATCCAGTGCATCTTCAAACAATTGCAGAGCTTCTGTGAACCTGTTTGACGAAATGAAAGCGTCAAGAGCTGCAAGTGAGACAGACTCGGAGCTTATTCCCTGTGCAATCACGATCGATGCAACATCCGCAAAAAACACTGCGCCATGAACCGATGCGCGCTTTAATAACCTGAGTTTCTCTTCTGTGCCTTGCGCAAGCTCGGCCGCCCTGGAAAATGTCTCAATTGATGCCAAGCCTGTCGATGCATCAATTTTTGCGAGCAGTGCATTGAACGAGCGTTCTGGGATGTTGCAAGCACCAAGACTGATGATCGAACAAAGGAAAATAATGCCACCGCACCATACGATGGTTCCTGACGCTTTGCCGGACCAGCAAAGCGTCAGATTGAGGGATGGTGATCTTTCCATACGGCATCCAGAATGCCGTTTATGAAGCGATATGAATCTTCAGCACCAAATTCCTTGGCAATTTCAATTGCTTCATCTATGGTTATCTGGGGAGCTATGTCAGTTTGATACAAGAGTGAATATATGGACACTCTGAGTATCGCAAGATCTACTTTCTTCAATCGCTCGAAAGCCCAATGTTCGAGATGTTTTTGTATTGCGCCATCGATCAATACAATATTTTCCATGGTTCCGGACACCACAAGCGTAGCAAATGTTTTAAGATCCTCATCCGTACTGGCTGAACTTTCCTCTCCTAGCCAGGAGAACGAGAGCAATTCATCGGTATCCATAGATGAAGCCTCCCAGGCGTATATAGCCTGGAAAGCAACGATTCTTGCCTTTCGCCTTGAAGCCACGTTAGAACTTGCCTAGTATCTTGATTTCTGCCTGGGCTCGAAGCTTTACAAAAAGAGCATTGAAAGTAGTCTGCAGGAACTCTGATTCCTTTTGCTTTGCAAGAACCTGGGTTATATAGTCCTGAACCGTTCCAACCTGCCCCAGTCTATACGAATCGGATAATTCGAGTTGCTTCTGAGGCAGAAACTCAATCCGTCTGATGATCCACCAGCCGGCATCCGTCTCAAAAGCCGCTGAATTGGTTCCATCCTGCAAAGAAAAAGCTGTATCAAAAAAAGTCTTTCCAAACTGGGTAAGGAAAACATCAGAACGCTCAAAATAGACCGGCTCCTTGTTGGCAGCATACCCACCTTCCTGGGCCTTCAATCTGAGGACATCAAAAGACTCATTTTTAGCAAGTTTGTCCGATAGTCCCTTCATGATTTCAGTCGCTTTGGCGCGTTCAGCCGCAGTTTTATCTTTATATTGAAAAAATAGAAATGAAAGCTTGACTGTGTCCGGACGGACAAGACGGGCTTTGTACAAATCGTATGTCGCAAGTATCTCACTGGTTTGAACAGGCGGAATAGCGGCCATTTCAGCCGTTTTTGCGCTCATCAGCCATCGTTGGATCAGAACCTGCTTGCGATAATAAGACCGCAGATCCGCATAGGGGATACCTTGGGTTGATAAGTAGGCAGAAAATTGCTGCTCAGTCTCGCCAGCCGGTCGTTGAGCCCGTAATTTGGCGATATATGAATCAATTTCACCTTCACTTACCTTTATTCCATCACGGTCACACATCTGATAAAATAAAATATCGTTGATGACATCATCAAGATAGGCTTTCTTCTCATCCGGTGTCATGACCTTACCCCGGGTAGCCTCTATCTTTGCAATATCTTCCTTGAATAACTTTTCAGTGACAATTTCTGTTTTGGTCAGCTTGACCGTAGCCATGGGAGCTCCGAGGCTGGTACCAGTGAGCGGTTGTGACCATAACCTGGTCGTACATACAAGGATCGAGGCCAGGATGACAAGACGCTTATCCATGATAATCTCCAGTTGCTAAGGAATAAATCAGATTCCACTACAGACAACAATCAAGTGCGGTTCAGGTTAATCCATAAATCGAATGTGGTTCAAGGCGTTCCGGCCAGCATGGCACTGCTAGCCAGTTTCGTGCTCAATGCTTTAAGGCCAGGCAGCTTCGGCATCAACACGGAAGCTCGTGCCAAAGCTGTGCGTGCTTCCGGTGCGCGGCCAAGCCTGTACAGGATTTCCGCCTTCCGGCGTAAAAACTGCGCGTCATTCTCAACTGAACTCCGTGATGCCAGCGCTTCATCGAGTGTTTCAAGTACTATTACAGGCTCCAGAACCCTGGGAAGGTCTTCCAGAACAAGCCGTCTGAATCGTGACAGTACAACATCGTAAAAGTAGCCAAAACCCGGTGATCGCTGTTCCATTGAAATAAGTTTCCGGATGACCCGAAAAGCATCGACAAATCGACCGCGACTGGCATATTCTTCAGCAATGCAGAATTCTGCATCCATAGCCTCAGGCATCTCAAAAAAACGCTCCAGCCGACCTTCATCGGTGTCGCGTATCCGTTCATAGAAAGCCAAAGCTTCGTCTTCACGATCGTGTAATAGATCGTAGAAAACCAGTTTGGCGACATACTCTGGCTTGTCGAGCCTCTCCTGCAACCATTCACGATAGTCAAATGATGCGCTCTCCATGCTCGGAATCAGATGAAGGCGTCCCCTATCGTATTCACGTCTTAAACGAGGGTCTGAAAGTGTACGATATGCATCGAGCAGAGCACGCATTGCCTCGGAATCCGCATTGCCGGTATCGGGATGCCTTGCCTTGGCCTTTTTCCTGAAAGCGCTTTTTATCTCTCTCGTGGATGCTTCGGGGTGGACTCCCAGAGTACTGTAAAAGTCTTTCAAATAATTATCCCGCAACCAAATAGGAACGGATCATGAATTGCTTCGTGAGCTACGCAAGCTCTTGAGCATGCGTAGCCCGGAGGCTCTTAGTCTGTGGACGGCGTTGTTTCTGCCGCTGATTCTGCCTGGGGAACTGTTTCTGCAGCGGGCTGCCCGGAATCCTGACTCCACCATTCCGTGGCCTGTCCACCCTGGGCCCTCACGGCGTCTTCAACATCGCCGATCGAACTCCGATTGATTATTGCCAGACCGAATGCAATGATGAAAAACAAACCACCGAGTATATAGGTAAACCGCACTATGATATTGGAGGAACGTGAACCGAATGCTACGTTGCCGGCTCCGGAAAAGAGACCGCCAAGCCCCTCACCCTCCTGATCCTGAATGACGACCATGAAGATCAAAAGGGCGCAGACGATAGAAAAAAGCACCAGAAGGACTATGCTGAAAATACCCATGTGTACGACTCCGATTTACTGTACGTTTTCGCGGCGGATTTCCGGAAAGCCGTTGACGCCGGTTGTAATCATAGTACCCCGAATTGCGAGCGCCGTGCAAGTACTCTGGACAAACCGAAGCCGTATACGGGTGTTTCAGGACCTGAATCTGGCTATCGGCCCGAATGACTCAAGTTTCAAGGCTGCTCCACCTACCAATGCGCCATCAATATTTGGTTTGGCCATTAATTCAGCTGCATTTTCCGGTTTTACCGAACCACCATACTGGATGCACATCGCTTTGGCGGCTGCTTCACCATACAATTCTGCAAGTACTGTACGAATATACGCATGCACAGCATCCGCATCTTCCGGTGTTGCGGTTTTTCCTGTCCCAATAGCCCAGACAGGCTCATATGCAATCGTTACCCGTGGCAATTCCGCCTGCAGGATTCCTTTCAGCCCCTCCCGGACCTGCGTGCCAACAACAGCTTCAAGTTTACCCGCTTCACGTTCGGCAAGAGTCTCTCCAACACACAGGATTGGTTCCAGAGCCTGATCCAGCGCCAGCCTGACCTTTTTGTTTATCAACACATCCGATTCAAGGTATGTATGCCTGCGCTCGGAATGCCCTAGTATGACGGCGAGAACACCTAAATCCTTAAGCATGGTAGCCGAGATTTCACCTGTGTGTGCGCCTTGCAGTTCCTGCCCCATGTTCTGAGCGCCAAGTACAATGTTGGTACCCTTGATCACTCCGGCTACTGCCGAGAGCGCTGTGAACGGAGGCGCTATCATTACACGTTCAGTGCATGTTTTCAGCTCCGCTACGAGGGCAGTAGCCAAGGCCACAGCCTCGGATACAGTTTTGTGCATTTTCCAGTTCCCGGCGATGTAGTATTTCCTCATTAAAGGACTCCTGTTTTCCGTTTCAATCAACGACAAACTTCTATGCCGGGGAGTTTCTTGCCCTCCAGCAACTCGAGTGACGCTCCACCACCGGTGGATACATGGCTCATATTTCCTGCCAACCCGAATTTATTGACCGCAGCGACCGAATCGCCACCTCCGACAACTGTGGTCGCACCACGACCGGTAGCGGCCGCGACCAGACTTGCAACTTTGCCGGTACCTTTGGCAAAAGCCTCGAATTCAAAGACTCCCACCGGTCCGTTCCAGACAATGCTCCTGGCTCCAGACAGTACCGATTCGTAAAGTTCCATTGTTTTTGGCCCCACATCGAGCCCCATAAGTCCAGCTGGAACATCGGTTTGATCAACGGCGACCGGTGCCGCAGCAGCGTCAAATTTGTCCGCGCATACATGGTCTACCGGAAGAACAATCCTCACCCCGCCTTTTTTGGCTGCGTTGAGTATTGTTGTGGCCGTTTCAACCTGGTCATCCTCTACAAGCGAAGTTCCAACAGTGTGGCCCTGGGCTTTGAGGAAGGTGAAGGCCATGCCACCACCTATCACCAGTGCCGACGCATTATGCAGAAGGCTTTCCAATACTGCAATTTTTGAACTGACTTTTGCACCGCCGATTATTGCCACCATCGGTTTTGGAGGATTCGTGACCATGGGTTCAAGGTAGGCAACTTCCTTCTCCATCAGGAATCCCCCTACAGAAACGGTCAGGAATTTGGCGATTGACGCGGTGGATGCATGATCACGATGCGCCGTACCAAAGGCATCATTGACGAACACCTCAC
>JFJP01041385.1_pt1 | contig 12019 bp, 29 predicted proteins | sample 431651 | NCBI WGS metagenome assembly JFJP01 (sample SAMN02602958, study PRJNA72255) | Microbial mat metagenome, whole genome shotgun sequencing project. | biome: fresh water; feature: sink hole; material: water; isolation source: purple microbial (photo- and chemosynthetic) mats found in... | reverse complement strand
TGTAATAATGTGATAGTCGGATCCTCCGCGTGGAGTTTTTGAGCCCATTCCTTAACTTCGTTGTCTAAACCATATCCTCGTGCTTCGAGGAATATTTCTGATATCTGTTCGAATTCAGTCATAATCTTTATAATTTTTCTGTTGCTTTATCTAGAATTATACAAGTCCCAATTAATATACCATCAGTAACAATTAAATCAAACATAAATTGAGTATCAAACCATATCAAACCTATAAATAATAATGGAAGTAATAAAATTAATATACCTCCAATGATTTTAATATAATCACGCATAATATTCTTCGTTAAATTTGTCAAAAAATACGTCTAGTGATTCTGCGTGGATCTCTTGTTCAGTATTGCTACCTTCTACAATGTCTGCTTCTAGAAGTCCATAAAAACGAACTAACGTTAATTTGATGGCTAGAAATTCTTGGTCTTTTTCTTGTTGTGTCATAACTTTATTTATTTAAATAATTGTGAATATGTTAGTGATGTTTTGAGTGCTTCTTTAAAATTATTTTCGCGACCCCAAACTTGAGCAACTTGTCCTTTTTCAATTTCAGATCTATGTCCTGTTTTAGGAATTACAGAATAAATTACATTTCCAGTTTCAATTTCTGATATTCTGAAGTCATCATATAATGAACCAATAAAAGGACAATTATTTTTAAACCAGCAATATGTTGTGGTTTGATCAATTTCTGGATGATGTTTGAGAAATGTATTTAATTGGTCAAATAACCGTTTTGCTTTACCTTGTAATGCTTTATCACTACAGAACCAATCATAGAAGTTGAAACATTCATTTTCAACTCCATCGCTACTTAATATACGACCTTGTTTATACGCTTCTAATTGTTCTTTTAAATTTGCCATAACCTTTATTTTTATTTAATTATAATATAAAGATAAACTATTCTTAGTAAGTCAACAAGTTAATCATCTTTCTTCAATAAATTGTTTCAATAATTCTTCTGAATTGTAAAATTTTTGTGGTAAATTATCTCCTATATCCAATTGCCATTCCATTAATTTATCTTTGGAGAATTCAACAAAATTACACATATCTCGTTCGTTGAATTGTTGCTTATTATTCGTATATTCAACACCTTTATCAAATCCAGTAATAAAGAATGCTTGCATATATGATAATGGTAACTCTTTTATTTCTTGAGCAGTAACTCCAGAACATAATTCAGTAAATTTATCGCTTCTATATTTTTCTAGTTCAGTCATTTTCGTATATTTTATCAAAACAAGTATTACATATTTTAGTAATTATTAGTTCTCGTTCGCCTGCTGTGAGGTACGGAAAACAATCTTGTATTAATTTACCATTACTGTAATAATCTGTGAAGTCATCTTTATTGACTGTGATGACATATGGTTTATTACATAACAAACAAGTAATATTTAATATATTTCCATAATTATTTTCCTCTAAAGGATGTTTGTTTATCGAATCCATTTGTTTGTATTTTTTCTATGTTTGTTCTATTATCCACTCTATTTTCGGCTTTAGTACGTTGCAATGATAAGTAGTCAGAGATTATTTTATATATCTGTTCAGGAGGGATATATTTGTTCAATTTCATGTCCTGTAATATAGGATAGAAACAACCATATTTAGATAAATGTTCTTGACCAAAGTCTCCTACAGCTATTACTACGCCTTGTGGAAGAAATTTTGGTCGTTCTCTAACTAATGGTTGTTTTAGAATATAATCACATCCCCATCTTCTATTTTCAGGAACATCAATTGATTGATATGCTAATAAATGTTTAATATCAACACCGTTATATTCAGAGTATGCACTTCGCATGGGATGATCTACTTGTCTTATTGTTGGAATATTGAAAATATCTTCTCCATAATAAAAATCATATCCATAACGCATAAACTCAATATTATGATCACCTATCCATAAATTGTGTTTTGTTATTTTAGGTTTCATCCATTGATTAGTTGATGGAAATGTCCAGTCAGGTTGAGAATGTTCTCTACGATCTAGCACGAGTAATGGATCTTCTCCATAAATACCTGTAAGATAGTCGTAGAAATCTTTATACTTGCTTAAGATATGCATATTATTTTGGTATTTCTAATGGTTTATCACTTACCCAAACAAAATCAGTATCTTCATATAAATTAGATGTGTTCATAATAAACCAATAATTTCCTTGTACCCAATAATAATTTTCTGTTCTCATAATGTATTAAAATAAAAATGTTCGTGTGGATTATATGAATCATTGATTGGTTTAGTAGAAATCTCAATTAAATCTAATTCAGGAACGACTATTGCTCCTCCTCCATTACATAAAATTCCATACCATGGTTCATTTAATGTTGATAATGGAATTTTCGGTTCTTGCTTATTGAACCAATCCATATTTTCTCTTGTTTCACTGAAATTATAATACTTAGCGAATACTCGTCCTGTATTATAATGACGGAGTGTTTGTACGTAATCACCTAAAAATGCTTTCATAACTATTATCTGTTTTAATTATAATATAAAGATAATTTATTCATTTTAACTCATCAAGTTATTCAATAAAGAAGATCCGCTCTTCCAAGCGGATCTATGTTTTTCCTTACGTTTATATTTACTTTTATCCACTTGAATAGATGGTCGGGTCGCTTGCCAAATATCTTGTTGAGAAATCTGGATTTTCTGTAGTGTCATTTGAGTATATTATAGAATTTATGGAAGTTTTCTAAACGACTTTTATAACCTATAAGGCCACCATTCACAGCTTTTGTCACAGCGACAACAGCATTTTCAGTTACGTCTTTACCATCTTTATTCACTAATGGTGCATCACATTTAGTCCATAATCCTGCTCTAGTATTGAAATAGAAAGCGGCTGATAATAATGGGTATTTTGTTGCTACTAAACCGGGTAATGTTAGGATGTCTTCATCAACGAATTTATCGAACGCTTTATAATTATCTTTGCCTGTGAGTTGAATATATCCACGTCCTGAATATTTATAACCATCTCCGGATTCTTCATCTCCATTGCCCATTCTGTTGGCGTATGTTATATTAGCTATCTTTTCCGGTTGTCGAGAACATTGATTAGCAGTAGTCTTATTGAAATATTTTGGAAAAACCACCAATAACCTGTCAGCTCCATAGTTTAAGTTTTCTTTAACAGCTACAAAGTTACCACTCTCATGAGCACATTGTGAAAGAAAATGTGCTAAACGTAAAGTAGTGTTTACATTAAATTTAGCGATTGTGTCAGGCAGTTGTGCTAACACTGATTCAGGGATATGTCCCTTAAGTTTTTGAATGTCCATTTTATCCTAATATTAATTGTTTTGAACCTATTTTAAGTTTTTTTAATGATAATTCTATCATATCAGAATTTCTAGGATTTATATGTTCAGATATAAGTTCCCAACCTTGTTCACCTGAATTATTTAATGTAATTTCTTTACATGTGATATGTGTATGTAAAGTTTTATATTCCCATTTATTTGTTTCCATATTTCTGTTTTAATTGTTTGATTATAAATGTAATGCTAATTATTAATGATATAATAAAGAAAATTGATGAAAACCAATTAACTTTATCGTTTATTAGTTCTATTATATATATTACCCATCCTATAATTAAAAATATATTAGCTAATTTCTGTAGGGTGTTCATTTGTTGTTTCTATTACTGGTTCATATTGTGTATCTTCTACCCGTTTACATATCAGGAAATGATTATTCTCTTGCAGAACATGATTACCACCTAATGCCGACATTCCATTTTGTAGTACAGTTTTGTCTATTTCATGGGTCTTCTTATTGACAAACATAGACATTGGTAGTGCTCGTATGAATTCAAATAATTCATCATCTCGTTTGATGAGCGTGTGTAGATTGATTGGTTTATAGTTCATCTAGACTATATTTGATAGGATTAAATTTTAATTTATTTACAAACCATTCTGGTAGATTCATAGTAATATTTCTATATGTTTTATGGATTTTATTACGTCCATCTGAACATTTATGATACCTATACCCATAAAAATATGTTACTTCATAATTTACTTTTTCTATTGGTTTCCCATCATGCAATACCCAATACATTTTAGTTTTAATTTCATTAAAATATATTATTTTCACATCACCACTATAATACAGTTTGATAAATTCGTTAAATTTCATTTCGCGTATTGTTTTAATAAGTTTTGTGACAATTTCTCTCCAATTACTACATCGTGTATGATAGCTCCTTTAGGTATGCCTGGTACTTCAAAATAGCAGTCAATAAGTTCATCTATATTCTTAGTGGTAACTATTTTGACTTGCACTTTCGAGCGCTCTGATTTTTGGAATGATACACCTATAGGTGATTTATCATATAATGATGGTCTACCTTTACTCATATTAATATCCTATTATATGTTTATTAGCAGCACTCACACTTGTAAATATCTGTTTATTTAAACCAAACCAACCTCTCTTAACCATTACTTTCATTTTACCTCGATTTTGTTCGCAAGTACCCATTAAATAAACTATTTTATAACCTTTATTAATTAATCTTTGTTCTCGTGTCATATCATTCAGGATTAGTTAAATTTTTGAGATTATGTAGTTGATTAGCCCCAAAATCAGCGATTATAGATGCTAATTGTTCACGATAAATTCGTCTTGTAATTTGATGCTCGTCTATTTCAAGCAGATTATTATCCTTTAATCTATAGACATTTGACAAGATTATCCAACTATTTCCATTCCAAGCGGCTGGTTCCCACCCTATGTTGGGGTCTTGCAATATCCAGTAATATCCTGATTCTCTTTTCATAACTTATTTTCTTTTAACATTTTATATCTGATCTTCCACCAACTAGCTTGCCAACATTTAGGGTCATATAATATACCCCAAATATATAACTTACATTCGAACATTTTCCAAAATTTATTCCAATTGATTTTCATAATTATCCGAATATAATTTCACCCATAACAATAAATTGAAGTAATACGTCTGAATCACTAGCGTCCATTTCGTCTACTTGAATGTCGCCATACTCTTCGATGTATAATTTAACCCCTCGCTCGATGTTTTCTTTAGATATATGACCTAAACATTCATCTTCTAGTTCATTCTCCAAATCATGTACTGGGATTACTTGACCTGCAAGAGCAGCTATAATAATTCGTTCACTCATTGCTTTACCTTCAATTTTAGGTACCATTGATAAATCACGCAATTCATACCAGTAGTTTGAACCACCTTCAAATGCACCTATGAGTGCGTCAATAATGTCTTGATCGGGAATGTTTACTTCGATTTTCATAACTTATTTGTTTATATTTAATTATAATATAAAGATAATTTATTCTTAGTAAGTCAACAAGTTAGTCAATTATCTTCTGCTCACTAATGAGTTGGGATCATTTGAGTTGTCTTCGTCATATAGACCTAATTCTTTAAGTCGCTGTAAATGATAATCATCTAATTCCCAATTGATTGCGTCTGTTGTCTTTTTAATTTCAGCTGTGGACTCGACTTGTTCGATGTCTTTGTCTGTTAATACAGTGCCTATTAAACAGAAGTAACAATTGTAGCATAACAATTCTATATTGTTTAGTTTAAAATCTACTTTATTGTCATTTTTATGATGTAATAGTAAAGGCATTTTATAATCAACTACTCGACGTTCTTTATATCCACAATTATAACATTCCTGTTTTAGATATCCCTCTTCAATCAGACGATATTTAAGTTTTTGTGGAGTAGTGACACTGGCTGGTACTCTACCTTCAATTATATCGAGAACTGCTGGAATTTTACCTGATTCTCGTTTGAATTTAGGAATACCTATACCAGTTGGATTTTTCATCATCTCATGTAATGTTTGAGTTCCGTCGTCTGATTTATACAGTTTAGCGTATAACCTTAATGTATGATAATCTACACCCAAATGGCGAGCACAAGCAAAACCACTTTTTGTTTTACTCATTGCAGAGAGAATAACATCGCGTGAGAGGAATTTTTTAGCTGGCATATAGTTGGTTAGTTATTAACATTCTACATCATCTTCTTCAAAAGAAGTGGCGTCTAATGATGGTTCGTTATGTTTGTTTATATTTTTATAATCTTCTGAACTGACTAGAATCAATTGCTCATAGGTGTCCTCACCTGGACCTCTAGTAACGGTAATACCTTGTTTTGGAGCTACGTTAGAGCAGTTTACACAGAAGTTGTAGCCAAATTTTGTTTTACGTAAGAGAGGCATGCTGCCTTTACAAATACTACATTCTGTTTGAGGAATATCAATCATTATATTTTAATTAGTTTATCTTTGTAGTCGTTCATTTGTTTTATTTCTATTTTTAGGTTACCTAGATTAAATTTACCTATGCTTCCATTATCATATATAATGTCAGCTAATTGTTGTATAATTTGGAAATCATCTTGTGTAAATGTTCTTTGGTTGATATAGACGAGTATTTCATTCTTTGGTTCAGACCCATCATATATTACACGTTCTGATAAATTATATGAAGTGTTTGGTTGTACACTTAACATTAGTGTTCCTATAATTAAAGCGTGTGGGTCATTTATATAAATATTTGAACACCACGGTTCTAATGCTTCAATAAATTCATAGTTACCTTTTACAATAAAGCCTATATCATATTTTGAATTAGAAATAGAATGTCTGAATCCCCATTTACGTATGAAATTTATATTAGAATTCATTTCCACTTCTTGATAATTATCAAATTGTCTACTTGTTCTACTAACAAAATGATAAACACAAGCATCACTCAAGAATAGTTTTTTACCTGAGATAAGATATCTAAGATAAAGATCATCATCTGCTGCCCACATCTGGGGGGGAGTAAAAGTGTATTCATCCAATTCTAAATAATCTTCTCTATAACATGCTGTAAATAATCGTCCTCCACCATGATTATATGTTTTATCATATTTTTCACAAAATGAGTTAATTTCTTCTTTCTTTAAAGATTCTAAATTATATCCAAAATCTATAATTATTTTCCCTGGTTCTTCTGGGGGGAAGATTGGGGGTTCTATTCTTGCATAAGATATAATAGTATTTTTTTCGATATTATTTAGAAGTTTTGATTTGAATATAGGAGGTATATACATATCATTATGAAGAAGGATTATGATATCGGATGATGAACTTTTAACACCTTTGTTATAATTTTCACATAAATTTAACAATCCATTATTCAAAAAAATTAAATTAGAATTTTTTATGGATGAAAAATATGAAATTGTATCATCGGAACTTCCTCCGTCCGATATAACTATTTCATCATTAGGGAAATACTCAATTATATTTTCATAAATATTTTTAGTATATAAAAAATTATTAAATACTGGGATTATAAATGATACTTTCATGCTTTTATCCCCCAAAAATATAAATCATTATGTTCATTATTTATTTCAAACTCATATTCTATAAATAAGTTATCTATATCTATACATTCCCTGATGTCTTTCTCTGTTAGATTTTTATAATAATTATTATCCCAATTTTCTTTAATAACATTAGGCATAGTTTTCCATTCTTTATATTGTTTTTTCTTTTCTTTCTCTAAATATTCAGTTCCATGAATAGGTCTTCCAGTAGTAGCACAAGTAAATATAAAAAATCCTCCTGATTTTAGCATCCTTATAGCATTAATAATAGTTTCTTTATAATAAGGGTTATGTTCAAAACATTCACATGATATTATAGAATCAAATGTTTCATCAGGTGCATCATAATCTTGAGCAGGGCATATAATATCAACTCCATCACCTGGCCCTAAATCTATCCCTTTATAATCACATTTATCAAAATATGATGATTCAGTCCCACATACATCAAATGTACCTATACCTAATACTTTTTTATTAGTAAAGAAATCAGGGAATTTATTTTTTATTTTGTAAATAAATTCATGTTGTTCAATATGGGCCATATTATACTTCAATTATTTTTAATGCTTTATCTAAATATTCTACTACTCTCATATATTCAGACTCCTGTTCAAAATAAATCAAACGGTTACGTCCCGATACTTTAATTTCGATGTACCATTTTTGATTTGAACCTGCTTTACCACATTCTTTGAACTCTCCAATGCTTGATAATTTAATTCTTGATTTTCCTATTTTAATAAACATAATTTACTGTGTTTAATGGATTATTATTTGTAATCATATATTTTGTCGATTTTATTATTATAATTGAAATTTAGCGCGCTTATGTGCGTAATTTATTATATTTTATTATATAATGTGTTTTGAGAAACTTGTTTATCAATTTGCTTATCGTGTATTAGTGATATGAATTCGTCTTCTGGTAATTTACTATATATTTTAGCGCCTTGTATTGTTTCGTGTACAGATCCATACCAACGAAGTGATGGTTTATTTTTACATAAACGACCTTGATAATCAAATTTATTTATAATAGGCAAATAATATTCTACTTCATATGTTGAAGTTGGTGATTGTTTAAAGATAAGATTATATTCTTTAAGCAAACAATATTCATCATTATCCATTTTATTAGATAAATCAAAACTTTTTTTAGATATATAATTATCTAATTTACTTATATTCCATCCCCATTGTTTAACATGAGATAAACCTATTCCTCTAACTAAATTGATGCGAGGAATCCAAAATAATTCTACATCCGGATTTCCATCAATAATATCAGGCAAATATTCTAATAATAGACGATGAGGTAATTCATCGCTGTCTAGAAATAGAATGTGCGTACAATCATCGCATACATATGAAAATAGCTTATTTTTCCAAGTAGCAAAGTCATTATTGAATTCATCCGATACAATTAATGTAATGTTATCTTGTTCGAGTAGAAATTCATGTACTTCTTTTGAACCGTTTTTCTCATCAAATAATACTATAATTTCATCAATGGGACGAATATATTTTAATTGATTGAGTAATATTTCAACTTCTTGTCGTTCAGTACAACAAGTTAAACAGTATGATATTTTATTCATTTGAAAAATCGTTTAAGTGGGTAAATTTCGAATGTAATTTCGCCTATCTGTATTTTTATTCCATACCAAATAATTGATACGAATAATAGTGTGGATGTTGCTAGTAGTAACATATTATTCATCGTCTTTAGTTAATTCTACTACCATTTTATATAACTCAGTGAGTGCGATCGATAAACCTTCTATTTTACCTTCCATTTTAACATCTTCATACCAACCTGGTTTAACCCCTATAGTCTCATTGTATTTTCTCAAATCACATTCAAGACATGAACGTTTATATGTTAACGTTCTAATTAAATAATCTAATTGTTCTAACATAACTTATTATTTTTTATTTATTATTTAATATGAATATAATGATTCATTTTCATATCATCAAGTTAATCCTCTCACTCTCCAATAGTTAGTCAATAAATAATTCTTGAATTTTTCCACTTTCTTTTCAGTTGTTTTGAATTCTCGTGCAGCAGTAGCGCTTGTATATTTGGTTACATCAATAGAATTAAGCAATATATGAAGACACTCACTATATTCATATGAATGGAGGCATTTATATTCTTCATCACCAACTTCTATGAAATACCATGTATCATCAAATGTGACCGGAATCGTTTTATGTTTTAGTTTCATCATAATTTTTGAATATAATAAGGCTTCTTTTGGGAGCCAAATATTACTATAATACTATTTAATACGTATTTTTGCGTGTGAATAATAAGATAATACGAGTTAGATTACTTTAATGTATGTTAGTGCGTCTAAAAAGTTCATTTCATCAAATTTTTTCATTGATTTAGGATTAATTTTCTCAACGATCTTTTGATGGTTTTTAACTTCCGGTACTTTAAGTTTTTTATATTTAACAGCTTCCCACCACCAATTATCGCGTGATGAACCATTAGCATAAACCATTCCACGTCCAGGGACATTAGTGAATGATGGGCTCCATATTTTACCATTTTCATCCTCTGATAATAGTAATTTATATATTTCAGGTAATACTTCCATCTGTTCTTTGAGGAATTCTGAGTCCGGAGTCATTAATGACGAAAACTGATAGCCACAGTCATAACAAAGACCTATTTTGTTCCCATTAATTTCTTGTTCGTAAAACGCATTTCCATTACATCTTCCGCAATTTGTAAGTTTGTCAGTCATATTTATTTTTAGTTATTTATTATTTTTCTCGTTTAAATATATATCCTTTAAAAGTTTTATTTTTCCCTGACATATACAAAGTGAATGAATTAGGATTTGCATTGAAATTATTTGCTATATCTTTAACGGAATGCCATTCTTTAATAAAGTTCCCTTCTAAATCATATTGGAATATCTCTCTTTTAGTATTTGATACACCTTTTTTACTTATAGATATTTTCAAATTAGTCTCTTCAGATCTTTTATTACCTGTCATGGATTTGCTTATTTTTAATCTAGTTTCTGCTGATCTGTGGCCTCCTTTCCCATCATATAAACTACAGAATAATACTTCTTTCCAATCATTGCTAACTTGTTCTAAATAATATGTCTTCCAATATATTTCAAGCTCATTTAGTTGTTCAGCAGAACATTCTTCTATTATTTCAAATTGATGTTCATTCCATCCATATTTCAAAATTGAATTATATATCTTAGGTTGATGTTTACTAGGACGATTTCTATAATTTTTATACCTAGAGTATATGTTAGTTGATTGTCCTATATAAATTCTGTTACTTGGACTTGTTATCTTGTATATTCCTATGATAACGTTCTCTGGCTTTTGCATCTTCTTGTTCTTTATTATTCCAATAATATTTTTTGGAAGCATTGTTTCTAGCAGCCAATTTAGCTTCTTTTGTTAGATATTGTTTAATTCTTCCCATCGATCATACATATGATAAAAATAATAGAGATTACAAAAAAGATTACAAAGTAATCGAACCGTTTGAGTGTTCTTGTTTGTATGTAGCACCTTCTGAGTTACATCTTGTGCAACTAATAATTTCTTCTTGCATATTTAAAATTTATTTATTTTTCCTAATAACCATGAACGGCCCTTTACTGATATAGCAGATGTAATGTCTTTAGGTTCTAATCCATTGTTTAATAATGTGTCTAATTCTTCTTTAATAACGTCGCTTACAACCCATCTTAAGAAATCACCAGTCTTCTTGATATCTAATTCTCCATTTATTCCAAACACCTTTTCAATGCCTTGTTCGAGTCTATTTTCAGTAACAGCATATTCAACAAATTCTTTAACAGAATTCAATTTATCTGTATCAACAGAAGCTAATGTTTTGACTTTTGAATTAGAATGTTTTAGACCTTTAGATTTGAATCGATATTTACTTCCATCTTCATTACGATATGTAAATACAATACCTTCTCCAATACCTACATTACCAAAGTATTTTCCAACAGGACATTCGTCTTCCACTTGTAGAGTTAGTTCAACTATTTTGTTTTGAATTTCTTCTGGTCGATTAAAATCTATTTCGACTTCATAAATGGGAAAATCATAAATGTTGAATATATTATTGTCAGGAGACTTAATTGAAGAAATCAATTCATTAGAAGCATATATGTTATCACCTTGTTCAGTACTTTCATATGAATATTTAATATCAAACACAACAAACATTTTAGGCAACCCATTTATAGCTACTCCTTTTTGTATATTACTTCCACACCATTCTCCAAAAACAGTTATGTAATCAAACCCATTAAAGTCCAGTTGATTAAAAAATGATTGAAATACTTCTCGTTTAGATTCAACAAAAAAGGCAAATCCTGCATTATCATTTCCTATCGAAATAATATTTGAACGTGATTGAGCATATATTTCGCCATCTTTATTAATGGTTACTCCAGCATTTGTGCCATGTAATTTAACAGTACCAGTATATTTATGAACAGGTAATGGTTTTGAAAAATCATATACTGAGTTACCATTTTCATCTTTACCTACATATCTATTATGTTCAGTAATTGTTTTAACAATTTGTCG
>JFJP01022223.1_pt1 | contig 12019 bp, 10 predicted proteins | sample 431651 | NCBI WGS metagenome assembly JFJP01 (sample SAMN02602958, study PRJNA72255) | Microbial mat metagenome, whole genome shotgun sequencing project. | biome: fresh water; feature: sink hole; material: water; isolation source: purple microbial (photo- and chemosynthetic) mats found in... | reverse complement strand
TTTGTCAATCAGAAAAGCGGTGAAACGGTCTTTTGTGGGCGCGTCTTTGTCGGTTACGGCAATCAGAATGAAAAACACATTATCTTTGTCGCATTTGCTGATAAAGGTTTTCGTGCCGTTGATGACCCATTTGTCGCCTTTGCGGACTGCCATGGTTTTCAAACCGCTGACATCGGAACCTGCGCCGGGTTCGGTTGCTGCCATGGCTGAATCAAGCTCATTGTTGCAGTAGGGGACAAAATATTTTTCACGCTGGCTTCCGACACAGCAAGCGTGGAGATAGTAGAGATTCGGCGCGTCCGGGGGCAGCATGAAACCGTGAGGTGAAAATCCGACGAGACATTTGGACATTTCTTCCATGACCAGGGTTTTTGCCAGCATTCCCAAGCCCTGTCCGCCGAATTTTTCTTCCACTTCCAAACCCCAGAAACCCAACTCTTTTGTCTTTGCCAGCAGGCGTTTGGTGTCGTCTTTGGGAATGAGCGGCCCCGGCTCTGTCCACAGACTCATATCCCGTTCAATCAGCGTTTTTTCCAAAGGCATCATCTCTCTTTTGACAAACTCCCGCATTGCCTCTTTGAGCATCATATATTCTTCAGAAATTGCAAAATCCATTTCAAGACTCCTTTTGGGATTGAGAATTGAGGAATTGAGAATTGAGAAATAAGAAGTGTTCAATTCTCAATTCTCAATTCTCAATTTAAGTTAGCACATCTTCTTTTGCCAGTGCTTCGATTTCGGATTCGGAATATCCCAGCATTCCGCTCAGAACTTCTTTGGTGTGTTCGCCGAGCAGGGGCGCTGCGGTTTTCATTTCTATGGGCGTTTTGGAAAAGACGATGGGCGCACGGTTATACAGCGTGGAGCCGACCACCGGATGATTCAGATATGCCCAGAAACCTCTTTCCCGCATCTGGTCGTCATCAACCGCTGCTCTGGCATCGTTCACCGTAGCTGCTTTCACATCATGTCGGAGGAGTTCTTTCATCAACTGATCCGCATACTTGTCTTTTGTCCACGCTTCAATATTCGCATTGAGTGATTCTTCATTTGCTTTGCGTTTGGCAAGCGTCGAGAATTTCTCATCTTCAGCCCATGCCGGATAGCCCATGACTTTCTTGAACATGAGCCATTCTTCTTCGCTGAAAACCGCAATCGCAATCCATTTCCGGTAGCCCAGCGTTGTGTAAACGCCGTGCGGCGCGGCATTGGGATCCCCGTATCCCAGCGGCGGCAATGTCTCATTGTTGCAGGCGTAAGCCATAGCGTCCGTGGGCTTCATGCTGATGGCAGATTCCAACTGGGAAACAGCGACGGTCTGACCTTTGCCGGTTTTTTCCCGCTTTATCAAGGCTGCCATAATGCCGAACAGCGTATGACTCGGAACCATTACATGATCGGTGTAGTTTGTGCCGGTGCCGAAGGGCGGCTGTCCCGGAAACGCCGCCTGATCTGTCAGCCCGCACAGGGCATTGAGGTTCACGCCGAAGCCCATATAAGACTTGTGCGGTCCGCTTTCTCCCTGAAGGCTCATGGTCACATAAATAATACCGGGATTCATTTCTTTGATGTCTTCCCAGCCCAGACGCCATTTTTCCATCTGACCGACACGGAAATTATTGATAATAATATCGCTTTTTTTAATCAGCCGAACCGCCACTTCCCGGGCTTTGGGATGACTCATGTTCAGAGAGATGCACTTTTTGTTGGGATTCCGGTTGGCAAAATAACCGCTGCGCTCCAGACCTTCGGAATTTCCGTCTTTGAAAGGCCCGCCTTTTCTCAGAATATCGGGGCGTGTCATACTTTCGATTTTAATGATTTCCGCGCCGCACTGTCCCAGAACATTTGTCGTGATGGGACCCGCGCCGACCCATGAAAAATCGCAGACCACAATTCCTTCAAGCGCTTTTTTGAAATTAGGCGACATAGACAATGCCCTCCTTTGCAAGCAAGTCAATCTCTTTTTGAGAATATCCGAGACTGCTGAGGATTTCCGAGGAATGCTGACCCAGCGTGGGCGCAGGATTTCCGAGCCGCCATTCCAGTTCGCCGAACTCATACGGCGCGCCCGGATAGGTCACATCTCCGCCGAGGTTGCTGTGACGGAGGGTTTTCCAAAATTCCCGATGCTTGAGTTGGGGATTTTCCAGAAGGTCTTTTCCGTTGCTGACCGGCGAAATCGCCACTCGCTGCGCCTGACCTTTTTCATACAGAGACAGCTTGCTGTGCTGCATGGCAAAACGCTCGAAAACACGGGCAAATATTGCATTACCCTCAGCAGAGCGCCGAAAGTTCGGTTCAATCCACCGGGGATCCTGAAAAGCTTCCCATTCTTCCACGTTTTCGTCTTTCATCCACTTGATGAAAGAGTCGAACATGGGTTTGTTTTTTCCCATGATTGCCACAATGGCGATATATCCGTCTTTGCAGGGATGAACCGTAGCAGAACCCGCCTCATTGCCGCGTCCTCTGCGGTTTGCGCCTTCCAAATCCCAATATTGAGCGGCATTCTCAAGCGCCATGCCGGTGGATTCCATGCAGGAAACATCCACAAACTGGCCTACGCCGGTTCTTTTGGCAAAAAGCAAAGCAATGGAACTGCCGACCGCCGCATAAGCTTCCGCCATGCGATAAGCCTGATTGTCGCAGGCTCTCACGGGTTTTTCATTGTCAACGCCTGCCAGAAAAAGAAATCCGCCCAACGCGGAGCAGGTCAGGTCGCATCCCGGATATTGTGCGTAGGGTCCGAACTGTCCGAAAGGCGTGATGGCAGTCTGCACCAATTTCGGATTGACCGCGCTGAGTCTGTTATATGAAAGTCCCAGACTGTCAAGATAGCCCGGGGCAAAGCTTTCTAACAGGATGTCCGCGTCTTTGCACAGTTTCAGAAAGACTTCTTTTCCTTGGTCTTTTGTGATGTCCAAAGCCATGCCTTTTTTACCGGCATTGTAATAAAGAAACTGAATCGCCGGTCATCGGCTCAAGATGAATCACATCCGCGCCCAGCCCCGCATAAAGTTTCGCCGAGTATGGTCCCACTTCTCCGGTGAAGTCCAACACCTTCACGTCAGACAGCGATTTTCCATTGTCTCCCATTGTCTGTCTCCGTATGTAAGTGAGAATTGAGAAGTGAGAAAGATGCAATTCTCAATTCTCAATTCTCAATTTCTATATCTCAATTCTCAAGATTCCTCGCTGCGCTCGGAATGACAGGGGTAATCAATTCTCAATTCCATCAGCCCGAGAAAAGGCTTCTGCCGCCGCAGATATATAACACCTGACCTGTGATGAAACCCGCGTCGTCGTCTGCAAGGAACATCACGGCGTTGGCGATGTCGTCCACATTTCCCAACCGTCCTGTCGGCTGTTTGGAGAGCAGAAAATTTCTGTTCTTTTCCGGCAGTTCATACCACAGCGGCGTTTCAATCAAGCCCGGCGCGATGCAGTTGGATGTGACATTTTTTCTTCCGAGTTCAAGCGCAACGGTTCGGGTCAGTCCTACCATGCCGGATTTTGCAGAAGAATAGGGTGCCTGTCCCGCGCCGCCGAGCCATGCACGGGAAGCGATATTGACGATGCGTCCGTGGTTTTTCTCCACCATGTAGTTGTGCGCTGCCTGACAGCACAGAAACGCGCCTTTCAGGTTTACATTGAGGGTAATGTCCCAATCTGCTTCGGTGAGTTTCCGCAATGCGCCGGCTTTTTCCATGCCCGCATTGTTCACAAGAATATCAATGCTCCCGAAGGCATCTACCGCGGCTTTTATCATGCCCTCAACAGAGGCTTTTTTTGTAATATCAGCCACATGTCCGATGGCTTCATGTCCTGCTTTCTTAAATTCTGCTACGGTCTGTTCGACTTTTTCCGGAACAATATCGTTGATAACGATTTTTGCGCCGTTTTCCGCCAATCTGAGCGCGGTCTGTTTTCCGATGCCGCTGGCAGAGCCTGTGACAAGGGCAACTCTGTTTTTAATTCCCATTTTCTCAAACCTCCGCTTTCTAAATCGTCATGGAAAAATACATGCTCTTTCCGCCGCAGACAAACAGCGTCTGTCCGGTTGCGTAAGGAGAGGCGTCCGATGCGAAGAATCCCACAGCCCGCGCCACATCTTCGGACTTGCCGAGTCTCTGAACCGGCATACTTGCGGCAAGTTTTTCAACCTGCTCCTGAGACAGACCCGGAGATTCAAACGCGCCGCCTTTTGCCACGCAGTTGACCGTAATATCGCTTTTTGCTGTTTCAAGTGCAAGGGAACGGGTGAAGCCGAAAATTGCGGATTTCGTTGCGGAATAATTCGCTTTTCCGGGCCAGCCGACATATTCGAGATTTCCCATGTTGATGACGCGCCCGTATTTCTGTTCGCGCATTCCGGGAATGACTTCCCGGCAGAAAAAGAACATGGGGTCCATATTGCTGCGGACAGACTGATGCCAGTCTTCATCTGACAGGTCGGCAATGCCTTTTCCTTCATAAGTTTCGACATTGTTCACCAGAATATCTATTTTGCCGAACTTTGCTTTTGCTTCGCTGACGACTTTTTTCACTTGGGCGGGATTTGTCGGGTCTGCCGCGACCGCCAATGCTTCGCCGCCATCGGCTTTGATTTTTGATGCGATTTCATCTGCTTTGCCCTTATCCGCGTCGGTAACAACAACCTTTGCGCCGTTCTTGGCAAAACGCAGCGCGACAGCCTGACCCACCGCATCTGCCACGCCTGATATAAGCGCAACTCTGTTTTTTACTATCTCCATCCTGAATCTCCTTGTTAGCGGGTTAGAGGTAAGGGGTTAGGGGTTCGGGGGAAGCCCTTACCCCTCTTACCTCTGACCTCTTACCTCGAACCCCGATTCTACCACCCCTTGACAAGCATGTGCATGGTACATGCCGCGTGTTCGGTGCCGGAGAGGCCGCCGCCCGTTACATGAGACATCGCAACTTTCGGAATCGGCTCAACCTGATATCCGCCGCACTGCCCCCTGAGCTGCTTCACATTTGCCGCAATCTGCGCCGCGCCCGATGCGCCGATGGGATGTCCGTAAGCCAGCATACCGCCTCTGGGACTCACAACGCACTGCCCCCCGTAAGTTGACTGACCGTCTCTCAGGAATTTGAGACCCTCGCCTTTTCCGCACAACTGCATACATTCATAATAAAGCAGTTCCGCAATGGTGAACGCGTCATGCAGTTCAAGGATGTTCACTTCTTTGGGACCGACGCCCGATTCTTTATAAAGCATTTCCGTAGTCATTTCCGTAATATCATCGCCGGTGATGTCTCGGGGACCGTTGTGATAAGGTCCTGAGGTTACGACGGAACCGGCGACTTTGACCGGTTTTTCAATGCCCAATTTTTTCACCATTTCTTTGGAGCAGACCACCACCGCGCCCGCGCCGTCGGAAATCGCGCAGCACTGGTGCAGGGTCATGGGATAGGCAATCATTCTGGAATTGACAACTTCTTCGATGCTGACTTCGCCTCGATACAAGGCATGGGGATTGTGGGTGGCGTGTTTCCGGTTTTTCACGGTAATCATGGCAAAGTCTTCGATGGTCGCGCCTCTTTCGTACATATAGCGCGTGGCGCGCATGGAATATTTGCCGGTCATCACGCCGCCGTGAACGGCTTCAATATCGTTCATTGCCGGTGTGAATGCGGTGCCTTTCTGACGGCGGAGCGTGTGGTTTTCCGCGCCCACGCCCATGGAAATTTCTGTCAGACCTGTCGCGACATCTTTGATTGCCAAATGCACAGCCATCGCGCCCGCGGAACATGCGCTTTCCACATTGATAATCGGCGTTTTGCCGCACATTCCCAAATCTTTGAAGATGGTCTGTCCGGTGACAATGCCGTTATGGGCGTTTCCGACATACGCGCTCTGAATCATATCCGGGCGGGAGATTTTGGCGTCTTTGATGGCTTTGAACGCGGCTTCTCTTCCCAGCGCGTCATAATCTTCCTTACGTCTGCCGAACACGGTTTCGCCGACGCCCACGATAAAAACTTCTCGTTGCAGCTTCATGATGCTCTCCTACAATATTTTACCCCTGCCGGGGATTTCCGCGTCTTTAATTTGCTTTTTTGAATTTATAGCTGATAATGGGCAAGCCGTCCTGATTCATTCGGATAGGTCCGGTGGTCAGTTCCACATCTTCATCGCATTTGAAGGTTTGGACTTCCCCGTCTAACTGTGCGAATATCCTGATATCTTCCGGCAGGTCAATGTAGCCGACAATATAAGGCGTATTCATCCCCGGCTGTCCGATATATATATCCGCGAAACTGTAAAGTTTTCCTTTTCTGCTGAGTGGAACCATCTCAAAATCTTCTCCCCAGCAAAGCGGACAGGGACTCAGTTTGGGAAAATCCAGTTTTCCGCATTTTTTGCATCTGTATCCTTTCAGATACGGGGCGCTGCCGTCTTTCGGCGCTTCCAGCAGGTCAGGATGAAAGAACGTCATATCCGGTTCTTTATCCTTCTTTTTTTTGTCATCAGCCATGGGGCAATCCTTTCATATCGTATTTCTGTCAAATTCGAGTTCGTTCCCGCGCTCCGCTTTTTCTCCGAATGTAGAACGGGTTTAAAACCCGTTTTACTTTTCCCACGCGGAGGGGGTAACGTCTGTTTTAATATTAGAGCAATTTTCTGAATTTCATATCCCTGCTCGCCTTTCAAACTTCAAAACACATCGGAGACGGTTTGCAGGAATAAGTTAAAATCTGCCGCATATTTTGTTAATTGAAGAAGATTCTCCTGCGTATAAAAGAGTATCTGCTGTCAGAAGAATATTTCAAATCAAATTTAATTTGAGGCTGATTCAATCATAAAAGAAAGAGCCTGTCAAGTGTTTTTTTAAAAAGAAGTTCATTCTTTTGATTTTAAGGATATATATCGTTTAAAAGCCACTTCGGGATAAAATCAATTTGAGGGAAGTTCAAGGATCAGGCGGATAAGCGGATTCGGTAGCAGTGCAGAAGAGGTGATGAATCATATTTCTGTCATTGTTTCGACAGGCTCAACAGCCTTCTTAGCATAGCGAAGAAAAGTAGAACGGGTTTCAAACCCGTTTTACTGAGATTCTTCGTTGCGCTCAGAAGGTTGTTGAGCCTGTTCCTTCGGCTCCGCTCAGGCAGCATCGGTTGTTGAGCCTGCCGAAACACGGTTGTTGAGCCTGTCGAAACAATGACATTTCCGAATCACCTGCCTCTGCACCACTACCAAAATGCTGATACTGAAAACAAAGATGAATTGGAAACTTTACTTTCATGGAATTTTCAGTCATTCAAAAAAGTTAAAATCTCAACCATTTAAAGTATATCTGGAGAAAAACGCAGTTGCCGAGGTATTCTTTCAGTTGAAATGCCACGATCTTTACACCGGCATGGTGGGAGCAGGCAAAGCGGAGATGCAGTATTTCAGTGCAAAAAAAAGATATTAACAAGTTGATTCTTCAAAGGAAAATATGACGTAGAGACACGCCCCATTCCGGAGAGTGATTTTCGCACAAAGCAAAAATTTCGCTTCGCCCATTTTTGCACTCCGGATGCCTGTCGCTCCGCACGATTACTCCCAATAAGCCGTTCCACTCATGCCAGCGAGCAATTCCGGGTGGTTGCCTTCAATTTCGGCTCTGATTTCAATGCTCTGGCTCACAGGATCAATGCGTGCGCCTAAAGCTGTAACCTGAGCCTTATAATCTTTTCCGGTCTCGTCTATATGCACCCGGAAACGGCTTCCTTTTTTGATTTGCGCGAGCCATCGGGAAGGAACGAGCAATTGCAGCGTGAGATGAACATCGTCAATGACTTCAAGCAAAGGCTGACCAGGCGAGACATATTCAAAAGGATTAGCCTTGCGTTTTACGACTCTGCCGGAAAACGGCGCTTTTACCGCGCATTTTTTCACCTGAACTTCACGAAGCAGGATTTCGGCTTTTGCTCTTGCCATTCTGGACTCGGAAACCGTCATCTCAAGTTCGCTCACGGAGCGCAGCGCGTTCAAACGCTGATTGACTTCAAAAGTTTTGCGCGCCTCTTCCCATTCGGATTTGGCTTTTTCAAGCTGCGCCCTGTATATCTCGCAGTCAAAAACAACTAATTCCTGCCCGGCTTTGAATCGCTCTCCGACATCCACTCGGATTTTCTCAATTCGCGCCGCAATTTCGCCGGAAAGCGTGGTTTCCACAAGGGGTTGCACGAGAACACGGATAGGAGTCGGCTGTCGGTTATCGGCTGATGACTCCTGCTTGTCAGTTGTCAGTTCTTGGCTATTCGCTGACTGTCGCTCAAATGCCAAGAGACAACAAGCAAGAGACAAGAGACAACAAGCGATATGCAGAATTTTCTCAAGACGCATTGCCGCTGACCTCTTCTTTCCATTTCTCAAAAGCCTGTTTTAAGGATTGCGAAAGAGAAATAATATCAAGAGATTCGGCATTCGGCTGGAGAAAATCGGCTCCGGCAGAGTGATATATCCTGCCCGCCGCATTTCGGACTTCGCTGTATGCCAGATGGTGGCGCATTTTTGCCAACAGAGCGTTTGTCTCGCTCCGTATGACTTCCGCCTCGTCTGCTCCGCCAGCATTAGCAGCAGCGCCGACCTGTTCTTTCAGACGATGACTCACATCATCCAGCTTGCGGGAGACAAGATATTCTTCCGTTGCGATATGATAGCGCCGATATGCCAGATGCACCTGCGTCAGAACTGCCATTCCCAATGCGAGCCGACGCACTTCGCCGGTTTCCTGTTCAGCTTTTGCCGCCCGGTATGCCGCGGGACCCGAGAAAAGATTGAAAATATTCAACGAGACATTCACGCCGGCATTCCACCAGTCCCGGTTATAAAGAAAATCGTTGCTGTCAAAGTTATACCCGAAGTTGACGTCAATTCCGGGAAGCATTTTCAGAATCGCCTTTCGCGCCTCAAGCTCCGTAATCCGGCTTCGGTAATCTTCTTCTCTCAGTTCGGGTCTGTTCGTCATAGCGAGATGTTCGAGCGATTCGAGTGCATCTTTGAATGAAGGCATATCAGCCGTTTCCCAGCTGGTTTCTGCCAGTTGATACGGCGCGCCGGGACGCAGGTTCATCAGCGCGGCGAGTTCCGTTTTTGCCGGATCGAGCCGCTGAATCAATCCCCACAGGAGACGAATATTTTCAAGCAGAGACCGCTCATATTCAAGGGCTTCTCTCGGGGGTTTCAACCGCTGTTCCGCAATTTTTCCGGAGCGTTCCAGCGCGGCTTTTGCCCGTTTGAGCAATTCATCCATTTCCGGCAGGAGAACTTCCGCGCTGACAGCCCGCCAGTAGGCGTCTGAGACATCCTGAAGGATATTTTGTATGACTTTCCGGCGTCTTTCCTCGGAAATCAGCAAGTAGTCCGCCTGCTGCTGCGCTCTGGCATAGCTTACGCCGAAATCCAGCACATTCCACATCATGGAAATATCCGCGCTGAGGATGCCCTTGTCCTGAGATGTTGAGGCGACAAGCGATTGCGAGCCGTCAATCAATGACTGGCTGTATGCGCCGCTGTAGTTATTTCTGTGAGTATAACCTGCGGATGTGACGAGTTTCGGCAACAGCTCGTAGCGTGAGACATCAAGCTGCCGGTTTGCCAATGCCGCTTCCATCAGCTTGAGCCGGTGGTCAAGATTGTACTTTATCGCACGGGACATGGCTTCGTAGAGAGTAACAGTACCCGTGACGGGTTCCTGCTCTGCAAACATTGCCTCAATATCTCTACTTGTCCGTTGTTCGATTTCCTGCATGGTAAGGGGATGGGGTGTAACCATGCACCCGCACAGCATCAGCCCGGTGAATAGCAATAGATAAGTACGCATCCGTTTTTTTATTGCTCCTTATATTCAGGTAGTTAGGATAGTGTGTTATTTTTTTGCCACGAATGAACACAAATTGCTCACAAATAACATACACGAATTTTGAAATACGAAAACACAAAATTAATAGCTAAAACCTAAAGCGTTCAATAACGCTGCTCGTTCAATTTCAAAAGTATTTGCCGCTGATTGTATCTGTTCGGAAAACCCGAGCGCGGCTGCAACCTGATCCGCCGGATTTTCCCGCATCGCTGTTTCTTTTGCGGTTTCGACGGCTTCATAACGGATAATCTCATGCTCATTTCCGCCGCCGTAGAAGTCATCTGTTTGCTCCGGACGATGACTTATCGCCGCATGTATTCTTTCGCCATCGTTGCGATGTTCAAGTGAGAAAAATTCAGATGTAACTCTTTTGAATCCTTTGCTATCCCAAATGATCTTGTCTGAAGAAATGACAGCTTCTTTTTTATAGTCAAGTTTTACAGGAATGCAGTTAAACGCGCCTGTTGTCTCAATCACGGTGATATTGACTACACCGCTATCTGCGCCGTCTTTGCCGTCCGCAACATTGTATGTAAAAATATCTCTCTGTCCGAAAAAGGCATAGCGAGGCGTATAAATAAGCGTTCCGTCTCCGTTGTCTCTCACGCCGCCGTTATCCGGTTGGGAAAATGAGACAATGGAAATCGCATCTCCGTCAATATCCCTGTCATTCAGAAGGGGAGAAATGAGCAAAGATGTGTCCTGATATGTCACCATGTTGTCATTCTCAACAAGCGGCAAGTCATTGACAGGATACACCACGATATTGACTACAGCCGCATCGTTGCCGCCTTTGCTGTCGGAAACCGTATAGACAAATTTATCCGAGCCGTTGAAATTTAACTCCGAAATGTAAGTCAATGTGCCGCCGCCGTTATCAACAAGATTTCCGTGCGAAGGCTGCGTAAAAAATTCAACGACTAACGCATCTCCATCTTTATCAATATCGTTGTAGAGCAGGTTCTTAACTGAGATAGTCAACTCACTGTCTTCATCTGTGAAAACGCTGTCATCACCTGCAAGCGGCGGATTGTTTCTGACTACATGCGTGACGGTGATGCCGACCGTTGCGGTACTCTCTCCGCCTTTTCCGTCCGAAACCGTGTAAGTGAAACTGTCCGCTCCGCTGAAATCAGCATCCGGTGTGTAAGTGTAACTGCCGTCTCCGCTGTCCGCAAGCCTTCCGTGTGTCGGCTGCGTGAAGCTTTTAACAACAAGCATATCGCCGTCGGCGTCCGAGTCATTCTTCAGCAATGACTCAGAAGTAATTTTCACCGCCGTGTTTTCATCTGTTGAAATGCTGTCGTCGTTTGCATTCGGCGCACTATTGCGGACAACCGCATTTACAGTGATGCCGACCGCTGCGGTGCTTTCTCCGCCTTTGCCGTCCGAAACCGTGTAAGTGAAACTGTCCGCTCCGCTGAAATCGGCATCCGGCGTGTAAGTGTAACTGCCGTCTCCGTTGTCGGAAAGTTTTCCGTGTGCCGGCTGCGTGAAGCTTTTAACAACAAGCATATCGCCGTCACCATCCGTGTCATTCTTCAGCAATGACTCGGAAGTAATTCTCACCGCTGTGTTTTCATCTGTTGAAACGCTGTCATTGCCCGCAACCGGCGGATTGTCTCTGACTACATGCGTGACGGTGACGCCGACCGTTCCGATGCTCTCTCCGCCTTTTCCGTCCGAAACCGTGTAGGTGAAACTGTCCGCTCCGCTGAAATCCGCATCCGGCGTGTAGGTGTAACTGCCGTCTCCGTTATCTGCAAGCTTTCCGTGAGACGGCTGTGAGATATTCGTAACTGTCAGAATGTCTCCGTCCGCATCCGAGTCGTTTTTCAGCAATGATGCGGCAGTGAAAGTCAATGCCGTATTTTCATCTGTTGAAACGCTGTCATTACCGGCAGTCGGCAGACTATTTTTGACTACATGCGTGACCGTAATACTGACCGTTCCGATGCTTTCTCCGCCTCTGCCGTCCGAAACCGTGTAAGTGAAACTGTCCGCTCCGCTGAAATCGGCATCCGGCGTGTAAGTGAATGTCTTATCTCCCTTATCCGCAAGCTTTCCGTGAGCAGGCTGTGAGATATTCGCAACTGTCAAAATGTCTCCGTCCGCATCCGTGTCATTCTTCAGCAATGACT
>JFJP01040038.1_pt1 | contig 12020 bp, 5 predicted proteins | sample 431651 | NCBI WGS metagenome assembly JFJP01 (sample SAMN02602958, study PRJNA72255) | Microbial mat metagenome, whole genome shotgun sequencing project. | biome: fresh water; feature: sink hole; material: water; isolation source: purple microbial (photo- and chemosynthetic) mats found in... | reverse complement strand
TCAAAAACCTGGATTTTATCAACCACTTCGGCAGGGAGGTTTTTCAAAGTTACCGATGGATCGTCGCCAAAAAACTGCTTCCCATCAACCAAAACCCGTTTAACATCCTCACCATGCGCTTTAACCGTTCCGTTTTCGACGGTAATTCCAGGCATTTTCTTCACCAAATCTTCGGTGGTGGCATCTTCGGTTACTTTAAATGCTGCAGCGTTATACATGGTTGTGTCACCTTTTTGTTCAGCCCGCACGGCAGTTCCTTTGATTTCTACCACATCAAGGCTGGTTGCAGTGGGCTTCATACTAAGCGCACCAAGGTTTGTTGTAGAACCACCAACCATAACTTCCTGAATATACTTTTCGAACCCTACATAAGATATTTCAAGTTTGTAACGTCCTTTGTTTAATTTTTCGAAAGTGAATTCTCCTTTTGCACCACTTCGAGTATTGTAAATTCTTGTCGAATCGCGGAAACTTACCAGTCTCATTGACGCTCCCGGCAATGTTGTTTTGTCATCCTGGTTGATCAGTGATCCCGAAAGGCGAAATTCTTGAGCAAGTGTGGCATTCAGAAAAAAGAAACTTATGAGACTTAAAACAAGCGTAATTTTAAACATAGAGGTTTTCGGTTTGAGGGCACAAAACTAAACTATTCGACAACCTGATTAGAAAAAGGATTAATGGTAACTGGAAAAACTGTTTTCGCGGTTTTTCTAATATCAGGTTTTCAAAATCGAATAATTGAAAAACATAGAACACTTTAGAGGGAAATCAATTTTTGAATTTTGATTGGGCGAAAAAATGAAGGATTTGAAAGAAAAGCAGAATAATTTAGTACAAACCTAAAAACTTAAGGCTATTTGTTAATTTGAACCAAAAAGCGATGAAATTTTCTGGATCTATTTTTATTATTATAAAAAATTTATTTTCAATATAAAAAGCATAAAAAATATGCCTGTTTTAACGGTTTTAAGTCCTTGAGAATTGAATAAATTTTTGAAGCTGTGCCATTGGCAGGAAATATTCGCATTAAAGAGGGCAATATTTAGGCATTTTTGAAATGGAAAAATTAAAAATGGAAAATTGACCAAAACTGGTCGGAACTGGATCAAGTTTTCAAAAGTCAAAAAACCAATTCAATCTTGCTGGTTGTTAAAATTAGGAAGAAAAAATATTTTTGAAAAATAGGGGAGGAGCTATACTTTGAAAATTTGGTTCGTTGCAATTTTTAGTTTCTGGAAAAATAGTGGGTCAAGGAAATACAAATTTTACTTTTACAACTTGCTTGCATTTGCAGAATTGTTTTTTTCACCGGATTTACCCAAACAATTTTTTCCTTCAAAGTTCAAGCTGGAAAGAATGGTTTCCGATTTAGCCTTTTTGTAAAATCAAATAACGCTCAGCACCGTCCTGAAAATCCTGTTTTTGCTTTTTACTTCAATTATGTAAAATCCTTTTGGGATATCCGAAACGTTTAAGCTTTGGCAATAGGATGAGTGTTTTACAATACGTCCCAGCCTATCGTACAAAATTATGGAGTTGGCTTCATAATTTTCAGGTAAAACTATTTTGACGAATTCTTTAGCCGGGTTTGGGTAAATTATAACCTCAGATGCTTTTGCCTCTTCAACATGCACAATGCCACATTCAATCTCAACCTCCATTTGGTTATTGCAACCTTGGGCATTGTTGGATATTTCGATTGTACCCATTGGATTCGAAATATACCGGCAAATGCTCCAAACATCGCAGGTGTTCAATAATGTGTTTCCCGAAATCAAAATATCATTCAACGAGTCGGGGCGTATTGAATCTAAGCCGGATAAGCTATGGAGCAACGGATTATTTATTATTTGCAAATCACCATTTATATACCTGAGCGAGTCTAATGCAAGGATGTTGCTAAGTTTTAAGTTTTCCCACAATGTAAATTGGCCGCCAATAGATTTAAGTGAGGAAAAATCGTTGAGGTTCTCTATGGAATTTACTGCGAATATCCAGAAATCGCTTCCAATGGAATTTAGTGCATTAAAACCAGAGAGGTCGTTCAATTTAGCGGCAAACCGTAAATACACTTCGCCTGGTATATTTTGTAATGAATTTAGGTTGCTGATACTTAAAAGGTTAGGGAGATAGTAAATGTGTATTCCTAAACAATAATCCAAAGAGGCAAAGCAATCTATATGTTGAATTTGCGAGCAGTTCATGAAAGACATGCCGCCTATTATTGTATCAAGCATCGCAAGGCTGGAAATATCATTCAGGCTTGGATTGTAAGAAAAATCCAATCTGTCACCAATATAGCGGAGTGAATCTAAACCCTCTAAATTCGACAAGACCGGCATATCCCATATCCAAAGGTGGCCACCAATTGATTTTAGCGAACGCAAACCTTCTATATTGTTCAAATTCTGCAATTCCCATATTTCGAGGTTGCCGCCAACTGATTCAAGCGAATGTAAGCCATCCATATTAGCCAAAAGTTTGTTTTCATAAAACTCAACATTTCCGCCAATACTTACCACCTGTTCTAAAAAACCATCAAGGTTTTGTAGCGACTTATTAAAAACAATCCTTAAATTATTGCCAATACTGCTTATACTATCAATTCCCTGTATATCGGTTAATTTTGCGTTGCCTTCTAAAATTAAACTGCCGCCTATATGCGAAAGTTTATTTAAACCATCTAAACTTAACAACTCCGACGAACTAAGGCTCAAGTCGCCACCAATGCTTACAAGCGAATCAAATCCGTTAAGGTTTTGCTGGTTTGCCAGCATTAAAATTAAGTTTCCTCCAATTTTTTTAAGCGACGAAAAACACTCCAAATTTGTAAGATTGTAATCACTTGCCAACAACTCAAGATTTCCATTTATTTTTTTTATTGAGCTTAAGGCAGAAATATCCTGTATATCGAATAGTTGATACAGTGTTAACCCACCTGCTGAATCCAGGTTTTGTAAGCCCGAAAGGCTAGTAATCATGGGTAGTTCTTCCAAATATATTGTACCGCCTATATAATGAACCCAATTAAGTCCGTTCAGGTTAATAAGACTCAGATTGTCCGTTACTGTTAAGTTTCCAGTAATTGTTGCTAAGGAAGTGAAACCATTTATGCCTTTGAGCAAAGGGTTATTGGTTGCCGAAAAATCGCCCTTTATTATTGTTAAATTACCAAAACCAGTTGGGTATTGTAAGTTGTTACATTTTTGGATTACAAGACCGTGGGTTTGCTTTACATTTCCTAAACCACTAAAGCTTGTTAGGGCTGGATTGTTTTTAACTGTAATATTCCCGCCAATGGAATCAAGGGAATTTAGCCCTGTAAGATTGATAATCAAAATATTATCTTCAATGGTAAGGTCTTCTGTTATGTATTTTATTGATTCAAGCCCCGCAAGGTTTATCAATTTGTCGTTATCTTTTACAATTAAAACGCCACCAATTATGGATACTGGGCCAATGCCTGAAAAGGACTCAAATATATTGTTGTTTACTAATCGTAAGTCACCTCCCAAGGACGACAATTGTGTCAATCCCGTAAAGTTTACCAGCAAAGGGTTATTGTTTATATCTAAGTTTTGGGCAATTGATGCAAGTGCTTCCAGCCCAGATAGGCTTGTAAGGGTATTGTTGTACGAAATATATAAATTGCCGCCGATTTGGGTAACTGAATTTATTCCTTGTAGATTAGTAATAGCGTTGAGGTAAGCAATTTTTAAATCGCCACCAACCGTTGTAATGTTTTGTAATCCAATCAGCGAAGTAAGCGAATTGCAAAAATTTACTCTTACATCCTTTGTAACCGAGGTAAGTACTGAAAGCCCGGAAAGATTGGTTATGCTATTTCCTTTTATCTCAAGCGAACCTTCAATGGTAGTGCAATTGGGATATTTTATTGGAAAACTGTCAACCTGCGATTGGGTTGTAATCAATAAGCCATCAGGAAAACAGTTTTGGGAAAAAGCTTGAACGTGCAACAAAAGGCATAATACTATGCAATAAAGAAAAGTTTTCATAGAGCTATATTTTGAGCGTAATTTTACAAACATCCGTAAAAGTACGCTCAAAGATACAACTTTTTTATCGAGGTTAAACCGATATGTTTTTAATGCCTTTTTGTATCCTGTTAATTATATATTCCTTACCGATTACAGCAGCCATGTCCATCATGCCCGGACCTGCGTTAGTGCCAACTACCGTTAATCTGAAAGGATTCATTAGCTGGCCCATGCCGATTCCTTTAGCTTGTACAAACTCTTTGGTTTGTACTTCGATATTTTCCTTGCTAAAAGTCTCTATGGCTTCGAGGATGGGGATATATTCAGCCAATAGGGTAGGGGTTTCGGTTTTCCAGATTTTAGCTACAACTTTCGGGTCATAGTTTTCGGGATCCAGGAAAAAGAAATGTGATTGTGTCCATAAATCAGGGATTAAAACGGCCCTGTCGTGGATTAAGGCACAAACTTGCTCTACATATACCGAGCAAACTTCAATCTGTTTTTCTTCCAAAATTGGGATAAGAAACGAAGCTAATTCGGCTGGGGATTTTTTTGAAAGGTATTGATGGTTGTACCAGTGCGCTTTTTCCAAATCGAATTTTGCTCCCGATTTACTTACCCTCTCAATACTAAAATTATTTACCAAATCGTCCATTGAAAACAATTCCTGTTCAGTCCCGGGGTTCCAGCCAAGGAAGGCCAGCATATTGATAAAAGCTTCGGGCAAATACCCGCTTTCTCGGTAACCCGATGATACTTCGCCTGTTTTTGGATCGGTCCAGCGCAGCGGAAATACCGGAAAACCCAAGCGGTCGCCATCGCGCTTGCTGAGCTTACCGTTGCCATCGGGTTTTAACAAAAGTGGGAGATGTGCAAATTCCGGCATTAAGTTTTCCCAACCAAAGTACCTGTAAAGCAGAACATGAAGCGGTGCTGAGGGCAACCACTCCTCGCCCCTAATAACGTGCGAAATTTTCATAAGGTAATCATCCACCACATTGGCAAGGTGATAAGTTGGCATACCGTCTGATTTGTAAAGAACTTTATCGTCGAGTAAGGATGAGTCAACCGAAACTTCACCGCGAATAAGATCTTGAACCTTAATGGTTTCATTATCTGGTATTTTAACACGGATAACGTAATGCTCGCCGTTTTCCAGGAATTTATTCACTTCGTGGTCGGGCAATGTCAATGAATTTTTTAAACCGTTCCGGGTTTGAGGTCCATATTGAAAAGTTTCCTTTCGTAATTCATATTCTTTACGAAGCGCGTCAAGTTCAGCAGGTGTATCGAATGCATAATATGCTGTTCCATTTTCCAGTAACTGCTTGGCATACTGATGATAGATTTCTTTTCTATCGCTCTGACGATATGGCGAAAAAGGACCACCTAAGTGAACGCCCTCGTCGAAAGTTATGCCGCTCCAGGTCAAGGATTCAACTATATATTGTTCGGCACCGGGAACAAAGCGTCCTTGATCGGTATCTTCGATACGGAGGATAAATTTTCCGCCATTTTTCTTTGCAAAAAGATAATTGTATAATGCAGTACGCACACCGCCTATATGTAAAGGGCCGGTTGGGCTTGGGGCAAATCGAACTCTAACTTCACGCATGTTTTTGTTTTTAAGGTGGCAAAGATACAAAACCTCTTCAAAGCATTGTTGAACCATTGAGATTAGCAAAATCTTCACCAAACAACTATACGCAGTAATTGTTACCTTTGCAAGTTAATTTGTTTACAACTTAAAGCCCTGAAGTAACATTTCAGGTTTTGTATTGACGTATTCACAATGATAGAAAGTAACTACACTTTATTGATCCGGAAAATTGATCAGTTTATCCGGAAATATTATAAAAACCAATTGATACGCGGTTTGCTGTATTCGTTGGCCGCACTTGGTACGTATTTCATTCTTATAGTGTTACTCGAATACGTTTCCTGGTTTAATACAGGGATTCGATCAGTACTTTTTTATACTTTCATTGCTTCTTCTGTTTTTATAATCAGTCGGTTTATTGTTCTTCCTATATCCCGAATCAGCCGTCTCGGAAAAGTTATCAATCATGAACAAGCTGCAGAAATAATTGGAAAGCACTTTTCGGATGTTAAAGATATTCTGCTCAATACTTTGCAATTGCATAACCTCGAATCGGGCGAGGACAATAAAACGGATTTGATCCACGCCAGTATAGATCAGAAAATCAAGCATTTGCAGTCTTTTCACTTTTCTGATGCTGTTGATTTCAAAAACAACAGGAAATATCTTCCGTACGCCGTGCCACCCTTGCTCATAATGTTGTTGGCTCTTTTAATTTCCCCTTCCCTTATTATTTCCCCTTCTAAACGGATCCTACACCATAACGAAGTATTTGAACGTCCTGCTCCTTTTACAATCATTATTTTGAACAAAGCGTTACAAGCAGTTCAACAGGATGATTTCACTGTAAAAATTAAGATTGCCGGTGAAGAAATTCCATCGCAGTTGTTCATTCAATCCAATGAAGCTAATTATAGGATGACCAAGGAAAGTAATGTACTTTACAGTTATACTTTTCGGAATCTACAGCAAAACACAAAATTTATTATCAATGCCGATAACTACAATTCGAAGGAATATACCATAGCAATTCTCCCAAAACCTATCATTCTTTCGTTTGATATTTTGGCCGACTATCCTTCTTATTTGAAACGAAAAAGCGAAAGTTTTGCCAATACTGGTGATCTAACAGTTCCTATGGGTACAAACCTGACCTGGAAATTTTATACCCGCGACACACAAAAATTATTGTTCAGGATAGGAGGGAAGCTTAACGAAGTAAAATCTGATAAATCAAATGCTTTCGTTCAAACATCGCGGATGATATCTGGTTCCCCTTATTCAGTAATTATTGGTAATCAATATTTTAGCAACCGCGATTCATTATCTTATTTAATAAATGTTATTCCTGATTTGTACCCTTCCATCTCTGTGGAAGAATTTAAGGATTCTGTTTATGATAACAGGCTTTATTTTCAAGGATCCATTAAAGATGATTATGGATTGAGCCGTTTAGTCTTTGCCTGGTCGGTTTCAAAAGCTGGTATTGAAAACTCATCGCCTGACATTAAAACGCGTGAAGTTACCATTGACAAATCCTTGGTTCAGCAACAATTTTTCTATTTTATGGATATGGCTACTTTGTTTGTTCAGCCTGGCGACGAGGTAAAATATTATTTCGAAATTTGGGATAATGATGGCGTAACAGGCAATAAATCAACACGTTCAGGTATTAGGATATTCAAAATCCCTACCCTTGAAGAGATTGAAAAGATGACTGAAAAGAAAAATGATGACATTAAGGATAAAATGGAATCAGTAATCAAGCAATCTCAGAATCTTCAAAAACAAATTGAAGATATGCAGAAAAAAATGATTGATAAAAAGGAAATTGGTTGGCAAGAGAAGCAGACTTTGCAACAATTGCTCGATAAACAAAAATCATTGCAAGACCAGGTAAAGGAAGTTCAAAAGGAGAATAAAGAAAAAAGCCTGCAGGAAAACCAATTTAAGGATCTGCCACAGGATATCATGGAAAAGCAGCAGCAATTGGAAGAGCTTTTCAACAAAGTGATGACCGAAGACATGAAAAAGATGTACGAGGAATTGCAAAAAATGCTTGAAAATGTGGATAAGGACAAGATAGCCGAGATGCTCGAAAAAATGAAAGACGATTCAAAGGGAATAGAAAAAGAGCTTGATAGAAACCTCGAATTATTCAAGCAGCTTGAACTTGAGCAAAAACTTCAGCAAACTATTGATAAACTTGATAAACTCGCTGAGGATCAGAATAAATTAGGGGACGAAACCAAAGAGGCGAAAAAAGAGAATTTAGATTCTCAAAAAGAAAAACAAAGTGAATTGAACAAACAGTTTGATCAGCTAAAAGACGATTTAAAAGAGTTGCAAAAGAAGAATAGTGAACTGGAAGAGCCTAATAAATTAGAAAGTACTGAAGCGGATGAGAAGGACATTGAGCAGGACATGGATAATAGCAGCGACGAAATGAACGATGGGAAACCACAAAAGGCTTCTCAATCGCAAAAAAGTGCGGCAGGTAAAATGAAGAAAATGGGAGCTAAATTAAGTGAAATGCAGGAGCAAATGGAGCAGGAAAGCGATGGGGAAGATATGGAAGCCATGCGGCAAATTCTGGATAATCTAGTGAAAATTTCTTTCAAGCAGGAAGATATTATGGATGAACTCTCCATAGTAAGCACTACCAATCCTAAGTATTTAAAAATTATTCAACGTCAGAAAAACCTTAAGGACGATTTAAAAGTTGTCGCCGATAGCCTTTATGCACTCAGTAAGCGGCAAGCAAGTATAGAGCCTTTTATCCTTCGGGAAATGTCGGCAGTCGAAAATAATATGGACGATGCGGTTGCTCAACTAAATAATCGGGTTGTAGCAACAGCTAAAACCAAACAGCAGTATGCTATGACTTCAGTTAACAACCTTGCCTTGATGCTTTCAGAATCTTTGAAACAGATGCAACAAAACATGCAAAGCTCAGGTTCTGGCAAATCCAGCTCCAAGTGCAATAAGCCCAAGCCTGGCGAAGGGAAAATGAAATCGATGAGGCAATTGCAGGAGCAAATGAACAAGCAACTGCAACAAATGAAAGAAGGTATGCCTAAACCTGGCCAACAAGGTTCGCAGGGACAGAAGCAGATGAGCGAGAAATTTGCCCGGATGGCTGCTCAGCAGGAAGCGTTGCGTAAACAAATGCAGGAGTATGGACAGGAAATGCAAAAGGAGGGAAGCGGAGTGAGTAAGGACATTAAGGAAATGATGCAGCAAATGGAACAAACTGAAACCGATTTGGTGAACAAACGATTAAATATGGAGACATTAAAACGTCAACAAGATATTGTAACACGTATGCTCGAATCGGAAAAGGCAGAGCAGCAAAGGGAACAGGATCAAAAGCGCGAATCGGAAGAAGCAAAGGATATTTTCTATAATAATGCAGCTAAGTTCTTGGAATATAATAGGATAAAGAGCAAAGAGACAGAACTTTTAAGAACTGTTCCACCAAATTTGAAGCCTTTCTATAAATCAAAGGTAAATGCCTATTTTCTCTCATTCGAATAATTAAAAATTTGTTCCATGATTAGCTTCTCAACAATCGAAATCAAATACAATTTAAAGAATAGACTTAAAATCCGTAAATGGGTTCAGTCAATTATGGAGGGTGAAGAAAAATTGTTTGGGGATATTTCTTATGTGCTTTGCAATGATGAATATCTCCTCAGTATGAATAATAAGTATTTAAAGCATGATACGCTTACGGATATCATAACGTTCGATTATTCCGAAAATGGAATACTTGCCGGGGATATTTTTATCAGTATCGAACGAGTCATAGAAAATGCGAAGAGCTTTAAGGTTTCTGTTGATGAAGAATTGGGTCGAGTTTTAGCCCACGGAGTTTTACATTTGGCGGGTTATAAGGATAAGAAAGCTGATGATAAAAAACTAATGCGATCTAAAGAGGATTTTTATTTAGAGTCGTTCCCCAATTTATAGTGATACGCTGCAAGCCATATAAAATAAGGCTTGTAGCAATTGTTCCACGTGAAACATTTTTGGTTTGTTTGAAAAATACGATATTATTGTAGTTGGTGCTGGCCATGCAGGTTGCGAAGCTGCCGCCGCTGCAGCAAAACTGGGTTCATCAGTTTTGCTAATTACCATGCACATGGGAAACATCGCCCAAATGTCGTGCAATCCGGCTATGGGTGGAATTGCGAAAGGGCAAATTGTAAGGGAAATTGATGCTCTTGGTGGGCTTTCGGGAATTATTACCGATCATACCATGATACAATTTCGTATGCTGAACCGCTCGAAGGGACCTGCCATGTGGAGTCCGCGTGCCCAAAGTGACCGAATGCGTTTCTCCGAAATGTGGAGGCTTTCGCTTGAAGGGATAAAAAATGTGAATTTTTGGCAGGATACTGTTGTTGGGGTTAATGTTAAAAATGGAATTGTTACGGGAGTTAATACAGCAATGGGTTATACTATTGAAAGCAAAGCTGTAATTTTAACCAACGGAACTTTTCTAAACGGACTGATCCATATTGGAATGAAATCGTTCGGTGGCGGTAGGATAGGGGAGAAGGCAGCAACCGGATTGACCGAAAACCTGATGCAACTTGGGTTCGAAACAAACCGCATGAAAACGGGTACTCCTGTTAGGATTGATGGAAGATCTATTGATTTTTCGCGAATGGAAGAACAGCCGGGCGATGAAGAAGCTGGAAAGTTTTCGTTTACCGATACCCCAAAGCTCAAAAAACAGCGACCATGTTACATCACTTACACTTCGCCGGAGGTTCACAAAGTACTTGAAACTGGGTTTAACGAATCGCCCATGTTTACCGGAAGGATTGAAGGGATAGGACCTCGGTACTGCCCATCAATTGAAGATAAAATCAACCGTTTTGCTGATAAAACCCGTCACCAATTGTTTGTTGAGCCTGAAGGTTGGGATACAGTTGAGTATTATCTTAATGGTTTTTCTTCATCTTTGCCTGCAGAAATACAGGTAAAAGCACTGAAATTGATTCCTGGTTTGGAAAACGCAAAAATTTTCAGACCGGGATATGCGATTGAATACGATTATTTCCCGCCTGTCCAACTTAAATATACGCTAGAAACTAAGTTAGTGGATGGGCTTTATTTTGCCGGTCAGATAAATGGCACCACTGGTTATGAAGAGGCTGCATCCCAAGGTTTGATGGCTGGAATTAATTCGCATTTGAAAATTGTGGAAAAAGAACCTTTTATCCTCAAACGGTCCGATGCCTACATTGGTGTTCTTATTGATGATTTGATTACAAAAGGTGTTGATGAACCATACAGGATGTTTACTTCAAGGGCCGAATACCGCATTTTGTTGAGGCAAGACAATGCTGATTTGCGGTTAACCCCTGTAGCCCATGAAATAGGATTAGCCTCAGATGAAAGGCTATCGCGGGTTAACAATAAATTGGAGTGGATCGAGAAAGTTAAAGCATTTATGCGCACCACAAGCGTTAGCCCTGACCAGATTAATGGATTTTTAGAAAGTATTGGAACTGCTCCTATTCGGCAAAAAGGTAAACTTGATTCTATTTTATTGCGTCCTCAAATCTCGTTCGCTCAATTGATAGATAATATTGGTTTTGTTAAAGATTTTACAAACCAAATTGGGGTAGGAGCTGAGGAAATTTTGGAGGAAGCTGAAATACTAATTAAATATGAAGGCTACATCAAGAAAGAACAGGAGATTGCAGAGAAACTTTCAAGGTTTGACGACATGCCATTGAAAGCTGATTTTGACTATTTGAGCCTTTCCTCATTGTCAACCGAAGCAAGGCAAAAACTTTCACGAATACGTCCTGCAACCATCGGGCAGGCTTCGCGTATAAGTGGGATTTCGCCATCCGATATTTCTGTATTGCTTGTCTTTATTGGGAGATAGAATATGTTTCACGTGGAACATGTTTCTTTAAACCTCCAAAAATCTTGGTTTTTGGGATTAGAAAAGCTAGTAGAAAATGAACCGATTTGATTTTTCTGCAATTGAACGAATACTTAGCAGAAGTAAAAACTGACAAGAAAAACTGCATTTATACAAAATTAGCAAATGGAATTATTGAAAAATTGCCCGATCTGCGGGTCCGAATTGTTTGAGCCGTTCCTTTCGGGAAAAGATTATTTCCTGACTAACGAACCATTTGAAATAGTGAAATGCCGTACTTGTGGATTCCGGTTCACTAATCCCAGACCTGAAGCCGGGAACTTAGGGAAATATTACCAATCAACGGATTATATATCACATTCAAATACACAAAAGGGCCTGTTTGCAGCAGTTTACCAACTTGTTAGAAACTATACATTAGGAAGAAAACTTTCTTTGATCAAGCGGTTTCACGACAAAGGTGAAATCCTTGATATTGGCTGTGCAACAGGACAATTTTTGCATTTTATGAGCC
>JFJP01002270.1_pt1 | contig 12020 bp, 5 predicted proteins | sample 431651 | NCBI WGS metagenome assembly JFJP01 (sample SAMN02602958, study PRJNA72255) | Microbial mat metagenome, whole genome shotgun sequencing project. | biome: fresh water; feature: sink hole; material: water; isolation source: purple microbial (photo- and chemosynthetic) mats found in... | reverse complement strand
GAAGCATCGGTACCCCTTGCGACAGCAACAAGGTGGCGAGCAGGTTGCGTTTTTGCAGCGCACGCAGGGCGTTGATGTGCGGATCACCCGTCGGTCCTTCGGCGCCGCAGTTCCAGGCATTGTTGTTGTCGGAACCGTCGCGGTTGTCTTCGCCATTGGCTTCGTTGTGCTTGGCGTTGTAGCTTACCAAGTCATGCAGGGTAAAACCGTCGTGGGCGGTGATGAAATTGATGCTGGCGTAGGGGCGGCGGCCATTGTGGGCGTACAGGTCGCTCGATCCCGTCAGGCGGCGGGCGAATTCGCCGATCAGACCGCCGTCGCCTTTCCAGTAGGAACGCAGGCTGTCGCGGTAATGGTCGTTCCATTCGGCCCAGCCGAGCGGAAAATTGCCGACCTGGTAACCGCCTTCTCCCAGGTCCCATGGCTCGGCGATCAGTTTGACCTGTGACAGGACAGGGTCCTGGTGGAGGATGTCAAAAAAGGCGCCGAGGCGATCGACTTCGTGCAGTTCGCGGGCCAGCGAGGCGGCCAGGTCGAAACGGAAACCATCGACGTGCATTTCCTGCACCCAGTAGCGCAGCGAATCCATGACCATTTGCAGGACACGCGGATGCTGGAGGTCGAGTGTATTCCCGCAGCCGGTGTAATCCATGTAATAGCGCGGGTTGTCGAAGACCAGCCGGTAATAGGAGGCGTTGTCGATGCCCTTGAAGGAAAGCGTTGGTCCGAGGTGGTTACCTTCGGCGGTGTGGTTGTACACCACGTCGAGGATGACCTCAATGCCTGCCGAATGCAGCGTCTTGACCATGGTCTTGAACTCCTTGGTCGAGCCGCTGGCGCAATAGCGCTGGTCGGGGGCAAAAAAACCGATCGAGTTGTAACCCCAGTAGTTGCGCTTGCCGGCATCGACCAGATGCCGGTCGTCGATAAAAGAGTGCGTCGGCATCAGTTCGACAGAGGTGACGCCGAGACGCTTGAGGTGCTCGATGACCGGGGCGGTCCCCAGGCCGGCATAGGTACCGCGTATCGCGGGAGGCACATCAGGGTTGTTTTTTGTGAAGCCGCGTACATGCAGCTCGTAGATCACCATGTCGTGCCAGGGTATTTTCGGTGAGCGGTCGGCGCCCCAGGAAAATGCCGGGTCGGCAACGCGACACTTCAGCATATCGGCGGCATTGTCGCGGCGGTCGGGCGCCATGTCCTCGTTGCGATGGCCGACGCGATAACCGAAATGGGCATCGCTCCAGTTCAGCGTGCCGACGATGTCCATCGCGTAGGGGTCGATCAACAGCTTGTGCGGGTTGAAGCGATGGCCGCGCACCGGATCATAGGGACCATGCACGCGATAGCCGTACAGCAGGCCCGGCCGTGCTTCTGGCAGGTAGCAATGCCAGACCATGTCGGTATGTTCGCGCACGTTGATACGCTGGACTTCATGCTTTCCTGTGGGATCGAAAATGCACAGCTCGACCCGTTCGGCATTCTCGGAAAACAGGGCGAAATTGACACCCTCACCATCCCAGGTGGCGCCGCGCGGATAAGGAAAGCCGGGCCAGACGGCCGTGATCATCGTCGGGTTCATAGGAAGCGCTTGAGAATCTTTTGGCTATGGGCGTCGAGCATCTTGCGATCGCGAATGAGGAAATGGATGCCCTGGCTGTCGGCAACAAGTAGCGCGCCGGGACCTTTCAAGCGGCGAATTTCATCCTCGCTTTTGAGGATCAGTGAAGTTGTGCCCCGATCCGTTTCGACTTCCCAGGTGCTGGGCGTGGCGTAACTTGAAACGGATACGATGCGGCGGATCTCGGGCATGAACTCGCGCTGGGCTAGTTCATCGATGATCAGGGCGCGGGCAGCTTCCGGCACGGTGGCAAGATTTTCGATCCACTGCAATTCCTTGCCTTCAGCCGAAATCAGCGAGATGCCGTCATCGGGGGCGGAAATGGCAAAGGCGCGAATGGGCGTCACGCCCTCATGCGCCGTCCCGTCAGCGCCGACTAATACGAGCCGGCCGAAGCTGTTGCGTGACAGAGTGAACGGGCTGGATACCGGCGGGCGACTCATGCGGCCACCTCCATTTCAGGCACGGCCTCTCCCAAAGCGGGCAGGGCGTCGAGTTGCTTGGTTTGCGCCTGATAGAGTCGCCAGTAATGGCCTTCCCTGGCCATCAAATCCTCGTGCTGGCCGATCTCGACAATCTTGCCACGATCCATCACGACCAACCGGTCGGCGCGGCGCAATGTGGAAAGGCGGTGGGCAATGGCGATAGTAGTGCGACCGCGGATCAGGTTATTCAAGGCGCTCTGGATCTCGAACTCGGTTTCGGTATCGACGGCCGACGTGGCTTCATCGAGGATGAGGATCTTCGGGTTGATCAGCAGGGCGCGGGCGATGGAAATGCGTTGCCGCTCGCCACCCGACAACGACTGGCCGCGTTCGCCGACCAGCGAATCGTAGCCGAAGGGTTGGCGCAGGATGAATTCGTGGGCATGGGCGGCGCGGGCGGCGGCAACGATTTCGGCACGCGTGGCATCCGGTTTGCCGTAGGCGATGTTCTCGGCGATGGTGCCGAAGAACAGGAAGGGTTCCTGCAATACCAGACCTATGTGCTTGCGGTAGTCGGCGACACGCACGCTGCGCAGGTCGACGCCTTCGACCTTGATCTGGCCTTCGGTAACATCGTAGAAGCGGCAGATGAGGTTAACCAGCGTGCTCTTGCCCGAACCGCTGTGGCCGACCAGGCCGATCATCTCGCCGGGGGCAATATCGAGATCGACGCCACGCAGGATGGCGCGATTGCCGTAGCGGAAACCGACGCCCTGGATGCTGATGCCCCCCTGCACCGGCGGCATTTCCACAGGATGGCTCGGCTCCGGTACGCTCGAGACGTGATCGAGGATGTCGAAAATGCGCTTTGCACCGGCAGCCGCTTTCTGCGTAACGGAGACAATGCGGCTCATCGCGTCGAGGCGGTTGTAGAAGCGCGAAATGTAGGCAAGGAAGGCGGTGAGCACGCCGACGGTGATCTGGTCATGGCCCACCAGCCAGATGCCGAAGGCCCAGACGACGAGGATGCCGATCTCCGTGAGCAGCCCGACGGTGGGTGCGAACAGCGACCAGACGCGGTTGAGCCGGTCATTCACCTCGAGGTTGTGCTTGTTGGCGTCGCGGAAGCGCTGCGCTTCGCGCGCCTCCTGCGCAAATGCTTTGACGACGCGTATGCCGGGAATAGTGTCGGCCAGCACGCTGGTGACTTCGGACCAGACGCGGTCGATTTGCTCGAAGCCGGTGCGTAACTTATCTCTGACAATGTGGATCATCCAGGCGATGATCGGCAGCGGAATCAGTGTGACGAGCGCCAGCCACGGATTGATCGAGAACAGGATGAAGGCGGTCATCACGATCATCAGCACGTCGGTGGCGAAATCGAGCAGGTGCAGCGAGAGGAAGACGTTGATGCGGTCAGTCTCCGTGCCGATGCGCGCCAGCAGGTCGCCGGTACGTTTGCCGCCGAAATACTCGAGGCTCAACTTCATCAGGTGCTCGTAGGTGGTGGTACGCAAGTCGGCGCCGATACGTTCGGAAACCAGCGCGAGGATGTAGGTGCGCGCCCAGCTTAAGCCCCAGGCGAAGATGGCCGATCCCAGCAGGCCGGCGAGTAGCCACGCGACTTTGACCGTATCGATGGGCTTGCCGTTCTGATAGGGAATCAGCACGTCGTCCATCAAAGGCATGGTCAGGTAAGGCGGCACCAGCGTCGCGGCGGTGGCGGCCAGGGTGAGCAGGAAACCGGCCAGCAACTGCATTTTGTAGGGTTGGGCAAAGCGCCAGAGGCGCAGCAGCGTCCAGGTCGATGGCGGGGTATGCAGTTCGCGGGCGCAGTTGGGACACTCTTCCTCATCCGGCGGCAACGGTAGCTGACAGATCGGGCAAGTAGCCGCGACGGCGGGCGGCGGGGGCAGGCCGGTTGCGGCATTGTCGCGCTGGCGGACGAATTCGCGCTCGAAACGCAGCGCGGCTGGGTTGCGGCCGAGCGTGTAGCGCCAGCGCGCCAGCCGGCCAGTGGCGTCCTCAAGCTCGAGTGCGCCGACACCGGCGTGATCAAGATGGGCAAGCGTAAGGGCGGCCGTCAGCGGCCAGGAAACCCGGTTTGCATCGGATGTCAGCAGGCGACGATTGGTCAGGACGATCAGGCCGGGACGAAAGGCAAGTTGCTCGTCAAGGTCGATTTCCAGCCAGGCGATCAGCTTCTCGTCAGGCGCGAGGGCAGGCAACTCGCCTTGCCAAGCTTGGGGTAAAGTGTCGGTCGTAGTCACAAGAAGGTTAAAAAATGCGCGGAGCGTCCGGAATGATAAAGCTTGCCGTACCGCCCTCATCTAACTATTTGCGACTTTTATTTTTTTCACGGGAGCGTCAGCTTTCTGGTGGGTGGTGCGTTGAATTGTCCAGAAAGCCAAACAAAACAACTCAAACGAAATGAAATCCATCGAATTCCTGAAAATTATTCATTTGCGCGGCCCGAATATGTGGACCTACCGCCCGGTTCTCGAGGCTTGGGTCGATATCGGCGAACTGGAAGAGTGCCCTTCCAATGTCCTGCCGGGTTTCAACGAGCGGCTGACAGCCTGGCTGCCGGCCCTGCATACCCACCGTTGCAGTTATGGCGAGGAGGGCGGTTTCGTCAAGCGCCTCGAAGAGGGCACCTGGCCGGCGCACATCATGGAGCATGTCACGCTCGAATTGCAGAATCAGGCCGGCATGCCCGGCGGTTTCGGCCGCGCCCGCAGCATGACGCAGGTGGGCCGCTACAAGGTGGTGGTGCGTGCCTGGCACGAGGACGTGACCCGCGTGGCGCTTCATGCTGCCCGCGACCTGGTGATGGCGGCCATCGAGGACAAACCCTTCGATGTGGCCGGCACCGTCAAGCACCTGCATGAACTGGCCGACCGCAAGATGCTTGGCCCAAGCACTGCCTGCATCGTCGATGCCGCCGGCAGCAAGGCACGGGGCGTGCCGCACATCCGCCTCAACGACGGCAATCTGGTGCAACTGGGCTACGGTTCGCGCAGCCGCCGCATCTGGACGGCTGAAACCGACCGCACCAGCGCCATTGCCGAGAGTATTGCCAGTGACAAGGATCTCACCAAGAGCCTGTTGGCCGCCTGCGGTGTGCCGGTGCCCGAAGGGCGCCTGGTCGATGACCCGGCCGATGCCTGGGAGGCCGCGCAGGAAGTCGGTTTGCCTGTGGTGGTGAAGCCGGACAACGGTAACCACGGGCGCGGCGTCTCGCTTGAATTGATGACTCAGGCCGAGGTCGAGGCCGCCTTCCCGATTGCCGATGCCGAGGGCAGCGGGGTGATGGTTGAACGCTTCGTGCGCGGCGAGGAACATCGCCTGCTGGTAGTAAATAACCAACTGATCGCCGCAGCGCGCGGCGAGAGTATTTTTGTGACCGGTGACGGCAAAACGACGATCCGTGAGTTGATCGACAGCCAGCTGAATACCGATCCGCGCCGTGGTGAAGCTGAAATATTCCCCCTCGAAACCATCGTGCTGGAGAATGAACCGCTGATCCTGTCCCTGCTTGAGCGTCAGAAGATGAACGGCGACTCGGTGCCGGCTGCGGGGCAGCAGGTGCTGATCCAGCGCAATGGCAACTGTGCCATTGACGTTACCGATGACGTACATCCCGATAATGCCCGCACCGCCTGTCTGGCAGCACGCATTGTCGGTCTGGATATCGCCGGCATCGACCTGGTGGCTGAGGATATTTCAAAACCGTTGGCGGAACAGGGTGGCGCGATCGTCGAGGTGAATGCCGGCCCCAGCCTGCTCATGCACTTGAAGCCGGCGCAGGGCAAGCCACGTCCGGTGGGCGAGGCGATTGCCGAGCACCTGTTCCCGAATGGCGACAATGGTCGCATTCCTGTTGTCGGCATCACCGGCAGCCACGATACCAAGGCGGTGGCGCAAATTGTCGCGCGCCTGCTGCAACTCGATGGCCGCCGCACGGGGCTGGCCTGTGCTTCCGGCCTGTATCTCGACCAGCGTCGGGTGCAGGCCGGTGACTGCACGCATTGGGAACCCGGCCAGCGCTTGTTGATGAACCGGGCTGTTGATGCTGTCGTGATCGAAAATCCGTCCAGCACCATGGCGGGTGAAGGTCTGCCTTACGACCGCTGCCAGGTTGGCGTCATCACTGCTATCGACAATGCCGCGCTGCTACCCGAGCATGGCATCGATACGACCGACCTGCTGTTCAAGGTATTTCGTACCCAGATCGACGTGGTCTTGCCGGGTGGTGTCTCCGTGTTGAATGCCGATGATCCGGTTGTGGCCTCGATGGCTGAACTTTCTGACGGCGAAGTGATCTTCTTCGGTGCCGATGCCGCAGCGCCGCTGGTTGTTGAGCATCGCCGCAAGGGCGGTCGTGCCCTGGTTGTGCGCGACAAGGGTATCGTGCTGGCGGCCGGCCCGCAGGAGGCGCCGCTGATCGAACTGGCTGCCGTGCCGCTGCTTGCCGAGTCGGGTGATCATCTGGCAGGCATCCTTGCCGCCGTCGGCGTCGGCTGGGCGCTCGGCCTGTCTCCAGAACTGCTGCGTGCCGGCATCGAAACCTATCATTTCCCTGTGGCCGTCTCGGCCTGAAATCAGCCTGAACATAAACGATCCCATCATGGAAATCTCACGCATCCGGGCCCTGCGCGGCCCCAATCTGTGGAGCCGCCATACCGCCATCCAGGCACTGGTGTCCTGTGCGGAAAACGAACTGGCGCTCAGCCACCTGCCGGGCTTCGAGGCGCGCATCCGTGCCCGTTTCCCGCATATCGGCGCCATGCGGCCGATCGGCTACGAGGGCGAAATCTCGGTGGCGCATGCGCTGCAATTCGCTGCCCTCAACCTGCAGGCGCAAGCCGGCTGCCCGGTGTCGTTCAGTCGCAGTGCGCCCACAACCGATCCGGGCGTCTATCAGGTCGTGGTCGAATACACCGAAGAAGCCGTCGGTCGCCGTGCCTTCGAACTGGCGCAGACCTTATGTGAAGCCGCGCGGGCAGACCAGCCTTTCGATCTGGATGCCGCCGTTGCCGAATTGCGCGAACTTGATGAGGACGAGCGGCTTGGCCCTTCGACCGGTTCGATCGTCCATGCCGCCGTCGCGCGTGACATTCCCTATCGCCGGCTGACCCGGGGCAGCCTCGTCCAGTTCGGCTGGGGCAGCAAACAGCGCCGTATCCAGGCGGCCGAGATCGACACTACCTCGGCCATCGCCGAATCCATCGCCCAGGACAAGGAACTGACCAAGCAGCTTTGGGAATCCGCCGGCGTGCCGGTGCCGGTCGGCCGCGTGGTCGATAACGTCGAGGACGGCTGGAAGGCCGCGCTGGAAATCGGTTTGCCGGTGGTCACCAAACCCTTTGACGGCAACCAGGGCAAGGGCGTGACGGTGAATATTGTCAGTCGCGACCATTTCGACATCGTCTTTGCGGTGGCCCAGGAATTCAGCAAGCATGTGATGGTCGAGAAATTCATTACCGGCAACGATTTCCGCATGCTGGTGGTTGGCGACAAATTGATTGCCGCCGCCCGGCGCGAACCGCCGACCGTGATCGGCGATGGCGAGCACACCGTGCGCGAACTGGTCGATATCGTCAATAGTGACCCGCGTCGCGGCACCGGGCATGCAACCTCGCTGACCAAGATTCGCTTCGACAACATCGCCCATGCGCGCCTGGCGGTGCAGGGCTACACGGAAGATTCGGTGCTGCCCAAAGGCGCCCGGGCCGTGCTGCGTAACAACGCCAACTTGTCGACTGGCGGCACAGCCACCGATGTTACCGACGACGTGCATCCCGAAGTGGCCGCGCGCGTGATTACCGCCGCGAAAATGGTTGGTATCGACATCTGCGGTGTCGACGTCGTCTGCGAAAACGTCGGCCGACCACTTGAGGAACAGGGGGGCGGCATGGTCGAAGCGAATGCCGCGCCCGGCTTGCGCATGCACCTTGACCCTTCCTATGGCAAGGGGCGCGATGTCGGCACGGCGGTGATCGACACCATGTTCGCCCCAGGCGAGGATGGGCGCATCCCCATCGTCGCGGTAGCCGGCACCAATGGCAAGACCACGACGGTGCGGCTGATTTCCCACCTGATCGAACAGACCGGAAAACGCATGGGCATGACCACGACGGATGGTGTCTATGTGCATAACCGGCGCATCGACAGCGGTGATTGCAGCGGTCCGAAGAGTGCGAAAAACGTCCTGATGCATCCCGAGATCGACGCAGCGGTGTTTGAGACCGCACGCGGTGGCGTGCTGCGCGAAGGGCTGGGTTTCGACCGCTGCAATGTCGCGGTGATCACCAACATCGGCATGGGCGACCATCTTGGCCTCAATTACATCACTACGACCGAAGAGCTTGCCGTAGTCAAGCGAGTGATTGTCCAAAATGTCGGCGCCAGCGGGACGGCGGTTCTGAATGCCGCCGATCCGAGTGTCGTGAAAATGGCCAGCGCCTGTCCCGGCCATGTGATTTTCTTCGCTATCGATCCTCACCTGCCGGCGATGATGACCCATCGTGCTCAAGGGAAGCGTGCGATTTATCGCGATGGGCAGGTTATCGTTGCCGTCGAAGGCGCGCTAGTAGAACGTCTCGATTTCTCGGGAATCCCGCTCACACGCAACGGCGCCATCAGCTTCCAGATCGAAAATGCCATGGCGGCCATCGGTGCGGCATGGGCGCTCGGTATCGACTGGAACATCATCCGCCTTGGTCTGGCGACTTTTGTCAGCGATGCAGGTACTGCGCCGGGGCGCTTCAATGTTTTCGACTATCGTGGTGCAACGCTGGTTGCCGACTATGGCCACAACCCGGACGCTATTCAGGCGCTGGTGCAGGCCGTCGATGCGCTGCCGGCCAAGCAACGCTGGGTGGTCATCAGCGGGGCAGGGGACCGGCGCGATGAAGATATTCGTCGCCAGACCGAGATTCTCGGCGAGGCTTTCGATGGCGCCATCCTTTATCAGGATGCCTGTCAGCGCGGCCGTGCCGATGGTGAGGTGCTCGGCTTGTTGCGCCAGGGATTGAGCGGCGCGACGCGGACAAAAACTGTCGAAGAGATTCATGGCGAGTTTCTTGCCATTGACATTGCGCTGGCCAAATTGCAACCCGGCGATCTGTGCCTGATCCTCGTCGATCAGGTCGAGGAAGCGCTGGCACATATTACGCAGCGGATTAAAGAAGCCAGCGCGTGAGATACCGTATGTAAAAGTCGGCGCTGGCGAGACGGCAGGGTTTTGAAAATTCCCTGCCGTTTTTGTTGCATCGCAGCTTTGCCATTGTGTCCTTATGCTTCAGAATGCTGACCTAACCCATCAGGAGTCAGTATGCGTTCAAAAAATCAAGATCCCGCCAATCAGAGTATCCGCACCGGATTGTCCGAAGAGTCCATCCGGCTGGCCTTCCTTGACAACCTTTTCTATATTCAGGGTCGCACTCTCGAGGTTGCTTCGCTCAACGATAAGTACAAGGCGCTCGCCTTTACGATTCGTGATCGTCTGCTGCATCGCTGGGTCAGCACGATCCGTACTTATCAGATAGCCAATCCGCGTACGGTCTGCTATCTCTCCGCCGAATATCTTCCCGGTCCGTTCACCGGCAACAATCTTTTGAACCTTGAAATTGAAGAGAACACGCGCAAGGCTTTAGCGAGTTTGGGTCTTGATCTTGATGAGTTGATGGAGCACGAGGAGGAGCCGGGACTGGGCAACGGCGGTTTGGGTCGTCTCGCTGCGTGTTTCATGGATTCGCTGGCGACCCTCGAGATTTCAGCGATCGGCTATGGCATCCGTTATGAATTTGGAATCTTCAAGCAGGTAATCCGCAATGGCGAGCAGGTTGAAACTGCCGACAACTGGTTGCGCTACGGCAACCCTTGGGAAGTGCGCCGGCCGAACATCTCCTATGAGGTGAAACTTGGCGGCCATACCGAGCAATACCATGACGATGAAGGACGCCTGCGCGTGCGCTGGGTGCCGGGTGAAACGTTTCACGGCCTTGCTACCGACATACCCATTGTCGGTCATGGCGTCAACACGGTTAACCTGTTGCGCTTATGGACAGCTGAAGCGTCCGAGGGTTTTGACTTCCATGCCTTCAACCAGGGCGATTACTACGGTGCGGTAACGCGCGAGGTGCGTTCGGAAACCATCAGCAAAATACTCTACCCGAACGACGAACCCGAGATCGGCAAGCGGCTGCGCCTGTTGCAGCAACACTTCTTCGTTACCTGTTCATTGCAGGACATGCTGCGCATTCAACGCACCACCGGGTTGCCGATCGAGCGCTTCCACGAAAAATTCAGCATCCAGCTTAATGACACGCATCCTGCCATTGCCGTAGCTGAACTTATGCGCCTGCTGGTTGACAAGAACCACATGGAGTGGGCTGCGGCCTGGAACATCACACGTAAAACCTTTGCCTATACCAACCACACGCTGCTTCCCGAGGCGCTGGAAAAGTGGCCGGTTCCCCTGTTCCAGGCTTTGTTGCCGCGTCACCTCGAGATCATTTACGAAATCAACGCACATCACCTCGACGAGGTGCGCCTGCGTTTCCCCTTCGATGCCGATACTGTAACGCGACTGTCGATCATCGACGAAAGCGGCCAGCGCTACGTCCGAATGGCTCACCTGGCCTGCGTCGGGAGCTTTGCCATCAACGGTGTTGCCGAACTGCATAGCCGATTGCTCAAGGAAACGGTGCTGCGTGATTTCTACGATCTCTGGCCGTACAAGTTCCAGAACAAGACGAATGGCGTCACGCCGCGCCGCTTCATGATGCTCAGCAACCCGGGCATGGCCACGTTGCTTACCGAGACGATCGGACCCGCCTGGGAAAACGATCTGGAAAAATTGCGTGCGCTGGAACCGCATGCGGATAATCCTGCCTTCCAGGCGCGCTGGCGCACCATCAAGCGTGAGCGCAAGGAAGCGTTTGCAGCCACCGTCGCCAAACTCTGTGGTGTCCAGATCGATCCGGACAGCCTATACGACGTACAGGCCAAGCGCATTCACGAATACAAGCGCCAGCATTTGAACGTGCTGCATATCGTCACGCTCTACAACCGCATCAAGATCAATCCGTCTATCGATATCACGCCGCGCACCTTCATTTTCGGCGGCAAGTCTGCCCCCGGTTATGCGATGGCCAAACTGATGATCCGTCTGATCAACGCGGTGGGCGAGGTGGTTAACCGGGACCCGGACGTCGCCGGTCGCCTGAAGGTGGTGTTCCTGCCTAATTTCAGCGTCAAACTCGGGCATGGCCTGTATCCGGCCGCCGATCTTTCCCAGCAAATTTCCACTGCCGGCAAAGAGGCTTCCGGTACCGGCAACATGAAGTTCTCGATGAATGGCGCGCTTACCATTGGTACCCTTGACGGTGCCAACGTCGAGATCCGTGAGGAAGTTGGCAGCGAAAACTTCTTTCTCTTTGGTCTCACTACTGAGGAAGTGGATCGCACGCTCGCCGCAGGCTACCGGCCAGCAGATTTCTACAACAGCAATTCCGAACTCAAGGGGGTTCTCGATCTCATCGGTGGCGGCATGTTTTCGCACGGCGACCGTAGCGTGTTCCAGCCCTTGATCGACAACTTGCTCCACTACGATCCTTACCTGCTACTCGCCGACTATGCAGCCTACATTGCCTGCCAGGAAGAAGTCGGTGCGGTCTATCGGGATACGGCACGCTGGACACGCATGTCCATTCTGAATGTGGCGCGCATGGGCAAATTCTCATCTGATCGCACCATCGCTGAATATTGTCGCGATATCTGGAATGTAAAACCGACCCCGGTAGACCTTTAATGCCATGCTTTCGCAACTGACCGCGTTGAAATTGACCATATAAAACTGCGGGACTTTATTCATAAGAAAAATTGAATATACAGGAAGACTAACAGAGTACATTAGCGCCCGCTAATGCTTTATTTGATAGTCGTGTACCTCATGAGAAGTTTTC
>JFJP01040634.1_pt1 | contig 12021 bp, 10 predicted proteins | sample 431651 | NCBI WGS metagenome assembly JFJP01 (sample SAMN02602958, study PRJNA72255) | Microbial mat metagenome, whole genome shotgun sequencing project. | biome: fresh water; feature: sink hole; material: water; isolation source: purple microbial (photo- and chemosynthetic) mats found in... | reverse complement strand
CTTTGCGGAATATTATGGAAGAAATTGCGGGAACAAAAATCAAGGCAAGAAGCAACGATCCCAATACTGCTGCGGCCACCGTAATCGCCATCGGTCGATATAATATTCCCTCCATTCCGCTAAAAGTCATGATTGGAACATATACCATAAGGATAATCAGTACCCCGAAGAAAATGGGACGAACCACCTGTTTTGAGGCTGAGATAACCACATCATCCACGTTTTCTCCTTTATTTTTTTGCAGCCGGTGAACGATATTTTCGATCATCACCACCGAACCATCCACCACCATCCCAAAGTCGATGGCACCCAAACTCATCAGGTTGGCCGCCAGCCCAAATTCGCGCATTCCAATGAACGCAAACAGCATCGAAAACGGAATAACCGCAGCAACAATCAATGCTCCAGAAATTTCGCCAAGTAGCAGCAAAAGCACCACAATAACCAGAAATCCTCCTTCAAGCAGGTTGGTCGAAATCGTGGAAGTTGTGCGGTCGATCAGGTCGCTCTGGTCGTAAAATTTCTCGATTTGAACGCCCTCAGGAAGCGATTTGTTGATCATTTCAATTTTATCTTCTATTTCCGAAATTACTTTTCGTCCGTTTCCGCCGCGCAACATCATCACGATTCCACTCACGATCTCGCCTTTTCCGTCTTGAGTCCCCCCACCCTGGCGGATTTGGGTTCCAACCACCACATCGGCAATGTCTTTGATGAAAACCGGTTTGTTGTTGATGTTTCGGATGATGATATTTCGGATATCGTCGGCCTTGTTGATTTGTCCGTAGCCGCGAATGATGTATTGTTCGCGATTGTGTTCCAGGAAATTTCCTCCTGAAACGCTGTTGTTATTGCCAATGGCATCGATAATTTCAAGAATTCCAATGCCGAAAGTCCGTATTTTCTCCGGAGAAATAACGACTTCGTATTGTTTTACAAAACCTCCAAACGAATTGATTTCGGTCACCCCTTTGACCACTTTTAGCTGCGGGGCAATCAGCCAGTCCTGAATCTCGCGCAATTCGGTGAGCGATTTGTTTTCGCCACGAACGGCATACTGGTAAATTTCGCCGAGCGCCGTGGAAATCGGCCCCAATTGCGGTGCAGAAACATCGGGCGGCAAATCAGATGAAATGGATTGCAGCCGCTGACTGACCATTTGCCGGGCGAAATAAATGTCCGTTCCTTCTTCAAATTCGATGGTAACTGCCGACAACGCAAACTGCGAGGTGGAGCGAACCTGTTTCACATCGGGCAGTCCATTCATGGCTGTCTCAATCGGATAACTGACCAACTTTTCCACATCGAAAGGCGAAAAACGTCCGGCTTTGGTGATGACCAAAACCTGAACCGGTGTGACATCGGGCAGCGAGTTGATGGGCAATTGAATTAACGCAAAATAGCCCGCAACTGCCATGAGTAAAACCAGTGAAAGTGCAACAAACTTTTGCCGGACACTGAACGAAATTATTTGATTGAGCATGATTTTCAGTTGTAAAATGAAAAATTGGTTCTATTTTTTTGATTCTCCATGAAGTTGCAATACTCCCTCTTCTCTCTACTCGTATCTACTCTTTATACAGAGTTGATTGCAGAATTCTTTCCGGCCTGACAGGCCAAAATAGATTAGCCCAGGGTAAAGTTTCGGGAGGAACGATTCGAAACGACGCCCTGGGTAATAAATGTGTAGATGAAGCCGTCTGCGAGACCAGGTTGCTTAAAATAAAAATCATCATTCGGACGGAATCGACCATAGTATTCACCAAAAAATTGGAAAAGCTCCATTTCGTCCGGATAAAGGACACCTCATTGATGAACTTTTTCGCACGGACGAATTCAACTTCCGTTTTCCAACCCAGGGCGACACTCCAACGTCGTTTGCCTTGGGCTTTTAGATACCGTCCTTTCTGGACTAAAAATTCAATTACATTCATCGCATAAATCTTATTCTTCTGCAATTTTATCGAAGCGAGAAAGGGCTTTCAGACTAAAAATCTGGGTCATCGCCAACTGCTCGTTTTTATCTAGCCCCTTGCGTATGACAGCAAATTTATCGCGGAATTCCTGCACATCTACTTTTCGTTTTTCGAAGACGTTTTCACTGATCTTCACAAATACAATCGGGTCGTTTCCTTCATAAGTCAAGGCTTCCATCGGGATAGTTATCACTTCGGTGCGCGACAGGGTCACGATAGAAAGGTGAAGATTTTCCCCGGGTTTCGGCCAACTTTCATTGGTTTCCAGCAGCACATTGATTACCACCGAACGGTTATTTTCATCAAGTCCGGGGTTGATCGATGTAACCACGGCATTCATTTCGAATACGTCGTTTTGCCGGCGCGAAATTTTCACCGAATCACCAGGGCTGATGAACCGGGCATCTTCAGGAGAGACATAGCCACGAACCAGCACATGACTGATATCGAGCACGCGGGCCAGCATTTGCAAGGCATTGACCGATTGCCCCAATTCAACCGAACGCTGATCCAGAACTCCGCTGATGGGCGAATGAATCTTTAGGGTTGGATCGATACTTTCGGCAGTTTTAAAAGCATTAATCTCTTTATCTGGAACTCCAATGGCTTTGAGTTTCGAAACGGCAGCAATTACAGATGTTTTGGCACGCTGAAAATCGGATTTGGCCCGATCGAGTTCGCTTTTCGAGCTGATCGTTTGTTCAACCAACTGCTCCATTCGCTGTAAACGAGAAGTCTGAAAAGTTTCTTCGGAAACGGCTTGCAAATATTCCGAAACCATGTTTCCAAATTCGAGACTTTCGATGCTGAAAAGTTCCTGACCCATTCTGACTTGCTGCCCTTCCTGGACCGAGATCTTGCTGATTCGGCCATCGATTGGGGTACTGATGATGCTGATGTGATTGGGCGCCGGAAATACGACTCCCGGAACCGTAATGCTGTATTTTTGCAGGCTGCTCGTCACCGGAATCGTTTGAATTTTCAATTCGGTGATTTCCTTTTCAGAAAGTTTTACGAGATTTTCAGGTTTAACTCCTGAAACGGATGGTGGCGAATCTGTTTCGGCTGATTCCCTTTGTGCAGTTTGGGTTTTATTCCCGCACGATGAAAGATTCACAATCAGGCCCAGTAGAGTGCTTAACATGAAGATTTTGGTTTGAAATTGAATTGATTTCATGAATATGATTTTTCTGAATGAGTTACAAATTAATAAACAAGTTCCAGATTGAGGAATCGCTCCAACTCAACCAACTGGATATAAAAATCGCGCAGAGCCGATAAATAGCGTTGCTGACTGTTGAGATAGATTTGCTGGGCATTGATGAGGTTCAGCAAATCCACTTCGCCTAGCCGATAAGCACTCAAAGTAAGCGATTGTAATTTTTCAGCTTTGCTGCGGATTGTTTCATCGTAGCGTTTGATGGTCGAACGGCTCACTTCGTAACTGTGCCAGGCATGTTCGATTTGCTCTTTAACCCCCGATCTGATTTCCTTTTGCTTCCACTGAATTTCTTCCTGACGCGCCAGATTCATCCTGATTTTACCTTTTTGATCCAGCGGATACCAGATCGGAAAACTCAGTCCGACCTCGAAGCCATTGAAATTATAACCTGTTCCGTAATCCTGCTTGTATAGATTGAAACGGATATCAGGCAAAATGTTGCTTTTCGCCTCTTTCAGGAAATAACCCGAAGCTTCCAATTCTTTCACCGAAGATTGGTAAGATGGCTGTTCTGTCAACACTGACAATGCTGTGATCTGCGTTATTTCCACATCCTTGCTTTGCAGCGTGTCCATAAATTCGATGGTGTATTTTTGATTTTCCGGAGGCAATCCCATCAGAAAAAATAATGAATACCGGGCCTGATGAAGTTGACTTCGGGCATTATCGATATCGTTATTTGATTCGGCCACCTGCAATTCGGCCTTTGTCAGGTCCATGCCATTGCCCATTCCGGTTTCGAACTGAGAATAAACCGCATTATACAATTCGGTGGCAAGTTTCAGTTGCTGGTTGCGAAGTTTCTGAAGCTGCAATGCATAAATGACTTCAATGTAGCGCGATTTTACGCCAGTTTTAACTTTTCGTTCTTCTTCCTGAATGCTGAATTCCAACGCTGCTTCTTCGTCACGAAGAGCTTTCATCCGATACGAAGTGGTCAATGGAAAGTCGACCGATTGCGAAACTTCGAAACGTTGTTCCTGAAAAGGATCTGCTGCTTTGTTGTCGATACCTTCTTTCATGTAACTGAATTCAGGAGCAGAGACACCTGTTTGGGTACGCCATTCTTCTTTTTTCTGATTGAGCTGCGAGCGCATCTGATTAATCTGGGCATTGTTCCGAATCGCCTGATCGACCGCATCCTTGATGGTAAGCAATTGTGCATTTGCCTGTTGTGAACAGAAAATAACAAATGCCAGAAGCATGATTTTTGGAATATAGCTCATGAGTTTTAGTTTCTTTTATTTGATCCTCAAAAGTTAATAAAAATATTCTGATAACCCGATTGAAAACCCAAAAACAATTTGAAGGCAGAAAAGATTATTGCGAAAACAAATCGGAGATCGATTTATGCGGATCTTAAGAATGGCCAGAAATTGCTGGATAACGTTAAAAAATTGAGGATTTTAACCGGTATAAAAAGGGCTCAGGTATTCTTTCGCCAAAACATTTATCTTTGCGCCTTCAAAAAAAAACAGGACGAAATGATTTCAGTGGACGGTATTACGGTTGAATTTGGCGGATCAGCGCTTTTCTCGGACATCTCTTTTGTGATTAACGAGAAAGACCGAATCGCATTGATGGGGAAAAATGGAGCAGGAAAATCAACCCTTTTGAAAGTTATTGCAGGTGAACGTGCCGCCAATAAAGGACGTGTTTCGACTCCCAAAGATGCTGTAATTGCCTACCTTCCACAGCATTTATTAACCGAAGACAACCGCACTGTTTTTGAAGAAGCATCGCAGGCATTTGCACGCATTTTTGAAATGGAACGCGAAATTGCAGTGATGAATGAGGAGTTGGCAACCCGCACCGATTACGAATCGGACTATTACTCCAACCTGATTGAACGCGTTTCGACTTTGAGCGAAAAATACTATTCGATTGAAGAAATCAATTTCGATGCTGAAGTGGAGAAGATTCTATTTGGTCTTGGTTTTATGCGCGAAGATTTTACCCGCCCGACCAGCGAATTCAGCGGAGGCTGGCGGATGCGTATCGAGCTGGCTAAAATTCTGTTGCAGAAACCTGACCTTATTTTGTTGGATGAGCCGACCAACCACATGGACATCGAATCGATTCAATGGCTTGAAGATTTCCTGATTAACAGCGCCAAAGCGGTGATCGTTATTTCGCATGACCGTGCTTTTATCGACAACATCACTACCCGAACCATCGAAGTAACAATGGGCCGCATTTACGACTATAAAGTAAACTACTCGCATTATCTGGAATTGCGCCGCGAACGCCGCGAACAACAGCAGAAGCAATTCGAGGAGCAACAAAAAATGATTGCCGAAACGACCGAATTTATCGAGCGTTTCAAAGGAACCTATTCGAAAACACTTCAGGTTGGATCGCGGGTAAAAATGCTTGAAAAACTCGAAATCGTTGAAATTGATGAAGAAGATACTTTCGCCCTCCGGCTAAAATTTCCACCTTCACCCCGCTCCGGAAATTACCCGGTTATTCTGGAAGATGTGAGCAAAAGCTACGACGAACATCTGGTATTTAAAAATGCATCGCTCACCATTTCACGTGGCGAAAAAGTGGCATTTGTGGGCAAAAACGGCGAAGGAAAATCAACGCTCGTCAAAGCGATGATGAACGAAATTGATTACGACGGTAAACTCACTTTGGGACACAATACCATGATCGGTTATTTTGCCCAAAACCAGGCTTCGTTGTTGGACGAAGATCTGACTGTGTTCCAAACCATCGACGATGTGGCCGTTGGCGATATTCGCACCAAAATTAAAGACATTCTGGGAGCATTCATGTTCGGAGGTGACAACATCACCAAAAAGGTGAAAGTGCTTTCAGGAGGAGAGCGAACCCGTCTGGCAATGATTAAACTGCTGCTCGAGCCGGTGAACCTGCTCATTCTCGATGAGCCAACCAATCACCTCGACATGCGTACCAAAGACATCCTGAAAAGCGCCCTGAAAGATTTCGACGGAACGCTAATCCTTGTTTCTCATGACCGAGATTTCCTCGACGGACTTGCCGAAAAAGTATTCGAATTCGGGAACAAACAAATCAAGGAACACCTTTACGACATTAAAGGATTCCTTCAGAAAAAAAAGCTAGACAACCTGAAGGAAATTGAGCGGAAAACTGTGAAGTAGGAAAATTACCTCAGATTTTTAAACCCTTTTTCGATTTCTACGGACAATCTTTCAAAAACTACATCAAATGGCGCATCTCCGTTTACAATGGATATATCATGAATTTCCTTGTACTTATCGATAACCGGAATGGTTTTTTCTTCGTGTTCTTTAAGCCGGCGCACAATTTTTTCGGTACTCGAATCATAAGGCTTGCAATGGCTGGTTTTGCTGCGCTGGTCGAGCCGGGAAATCAATTCGAGTGTTCCAACCTGAATTTCAATAATTTTGCGAATTGTCGTATTGTGTTTTTTCAATATTCCATCCAGAATATACGATTGAACCAGTGTACGGGGAAATCCTTTAAAAATATAGCCTTTAACTGTTTTGGAGTTTTTTATTTTTGATAAAATTAAGGGCACCACAATTTCATCGGGAACCAGCTCACCATTCTCGTACATCTCCGTAATTTTTTGTCCCAAATCTGTTCCAGATTCTATTTCTTCTTCCAGCATTCTTCCGGTTGAAATATATTCGAGACCATATTTCCGGGCCAGCTCCATACCCTGAGACCCTCTGCCACAGCCCGGATAGCCGAAAATGACCACGTTCATCAATTTCTTGCTCATTTCCTTATTGATGATTTCTTCGATCTGAGTAGTAACTTCCTCCACCGTTTTGTGCCCGTCGATAGCAATGTAATTTCCTTTTTCCTTGTAGTAATTCAGTACAGGCAAAGTTTTTTCCTCGTATTCTTTCAACCTGTTTCGTATGATAACTTCATTGTCGTCTAACCGGCCCGAAGTTAAACCGCGGTTGAGAAGCCGGGCGACCGATTCGTCTTCAGGGACTTCGATGCTGATCAGGCAATTAAGCGACGTGTTTAATTTTATCATTAAACCTTCAAGAATGTATGCCTGAATGGTGGTTCGGGGAAATCCATCGAACAGGAAGCCTCCTGCCTGCGAATTTTCTTTGATTGTTTTTTCGAGAATCTGTACAATTATTTCGTCGGAAACCAGATTTCCTGCCGCAATGATGCTTTTTGCTTCAAGGCCGAGTTTAGTTTCTTCAGCCAATTCTTTACGCAGCAAATCACCTGTTGAGATGTAAAACAGGTCATACTTTTCAATTAAAAAGGCGGATTGGGTTCCTTTTCCAGCTCCCGGAGGGCCGAACAATGCAATGTTTATCACGATTTTGGTTTTTTAGTTACCGGAAAGATAGCTAAAGTATTGCATTGCCTAAACAACTAAAGAAGTATTGTTAAACATTATTTTGCTCACTTACAGGCGATTTTAGTTGGACAGATGCTTAAAAAAAGCCATCTGAATGGTCTGGATTAAACCCTAAGTGAGCCACGGAATCCTCTTGCCGCATAATAAGATTCAGCACCATTGTGATAAACGAAAACATGATTGTACCGACGATCACAAAAGATCGCTCCACCCAATTTTCTTATCTCGGCAGATGTTTTTACCCAACTCGATGTTTTCAAATCAAAATTTCCGAGTTTCTGCAATTCCCGATATTGTTCTTCCGATAAAAGTTCAATGCCCATTTCAGCAACCATCCCAATTGCGCTATTTTCAGGTTTAAATTCTTTCCTTGATTTCATAGCTTCATCGTCGTAACATAAACTTCTGCGGCCTTTAGGGCTTTCCGCCGAACAATCCTGAAAAATATATTCGTCCGTCATTTTATCGTAGCCAACAACATCTGGTTCTCCTCCGGTCCGTTCCATTTTATATAGCGACTGCAGTTTTTCCCCCGAGCCTTCAGTATCCAACTTTGCCTGGAGTTTCGCCCATTCAAGATCTTTATGGCGGTTCATGTTTTTCTCAAATCGGGCTTTTAATGTGCTCATTAGATCTTTACGCTGCTCTGGTGGCAATTCCCTTTTATTTTCCGTTGTCATAATGTGTTCGTTTTATTTGTTAGAACATCCGTCAATTGGTTTTGTTCCAAATCAAACAATGCTGTAATTTCTTATTGCTGGCACTTCGTGTTTATACAATAATTTCACCCGAATATACCAATGCTTTGCTCGATCTATTTTTTTTCATTCTATAGACTTATGCCCAAAATCAAAATGAATGGAATTTAAACAGTTTCTCAAAATGATTAACTAAATTTGAGTGCAGGAACCATTTAAAACAGTCGTTTGAATATGAAGTCTCGCAGGATTGATTACAAGCGCTTGAGTATGGTCGTTTTTCTGATCATTGTTATGATAGTGATTGCATCGCTTACCATTGGGAAAGACATCTATGAAAACAGGGAACAAAGCATCCTTTCCTTCGCCATCGTGAATTTCTTCGGGTATTTGTTCTTCTTCCTGCTCATGCCCATGGAGTTGGCATTCATCTTTTATCTTCGCACCGGGTACGATCCAGTAATTCTTAATTTGGTCGCTGTAGCAACCGCAATGACTTCGCAAATAATTGATTACCTGATAGGTTATTTCTTTAGTTCCGGAATTATCGATCGACTCATTGGAAGAAAGCGCTATGAAAAAGCGGAAGATGAAATCCGCAAATATGGCAATTGGGCCTTGTTCTTATCTAATTTGCTGCCACTTTCATCACCGGTTATTTCGCTTGCTGCCGGAATGCTGAAGTACCGGGTTAAAGATGCTTTACTATATAGTTTTGTGGGAATGGTTTGCCGGTATTTATTGCTGACATTGCTTTTTCAGGGATAATCATTTTATTTTCTTCTTATTAGTATTAAGAAATTTGATGAGTGTTTTTAGCTAAAGTTGTTTTTTAAAATAAACAAGTAGATTTTTTTATGGAGCAAAATTCGATTACTCGAGGAGACACAGATATTCAAATTATCGACCTGACTCCAGAAAATATTGCCAGTTATGGTGTTTGCGGGTACAAGGATGCAACGAAACATCTGGAATTAAGAAGGAAGATTGACTGGTTTAACCGTTACTATCCTAAAGGACTGAGAATAAAAGCTCTTATATCCAAATTGGGCGGATATCAGGGGATGCTTGAATACATTCCGGGAGAATATGCACATCGTCCGGTGTACGCGGATGGGTATATGTTTATTCACTGTATTTTCGTGGGGTTTAGAACCGAATATAAAGGGAAAGGCTTTGCGTCTTCTTTGATTGATAAATGTATTCAGGAATCGAAAGATGCAGGAATGTCAGGGGTGGCTGTCGTGACCCGAAAGGGATCGTTCATGGCCAAAAAGGACATTTTTTTGAAGAAAGGCTTTTGTATGGTTGATCATGCTGCCCCTGATTTTGAATTGCTGGCATTGAAATTCGACCTGCAGGCAAAAAATCCTGAATTCAGGGAAATGTCGCCACAAAAATATTCCAGGGGATTAACAGTTTTCCGGTCTCCACAGTGCCCGTACTCGGTGAAAAATGTGGAGGCAATCATTCAAACGGCCAAAGTGATGAACCTTGAAGTTCAATTAGTAGAATTGGAAGAATCGTTGACTGTCCAGCAATCTCCTTGTGCATTTGGTACTTTTTGTATTGTTAACAATGGCGTTATTTTGAGCCACCATCCCATCAGCAATACTCGGTTCGAAAATATCATGAGATCTAGCTAAAGGTGTTCCATTGGTAAATTATACCAAATGCAAATCTAAATCAGTCCAAACCCATTCTGGTATTACAGCAAATCTGCTTCCAGCAACAATTCTTCCATTTCAAGCTGAACATTGATGGCTTCGTTGCGGGCTTTTTCGGCAAAGTCTTCGCCATCCGAAGCATAAATAATCTGGCGCGATGAGTTGACCAGCAATCCGCACATGTCGTTCATCCCGTATTTGGCTACTTCCTGAAGGCTTCCGCCCTGTGCACCAACTCCCGGAACCAAAAGAAAATGATCGGGAACCAGTTCGCGGATTTCTTCGAGCTTTTCGGCTTTGGTGGCGCCAACTACATACATCATGTTGTCGGTTGTTCCCCAGGTTTGCGAGGTTTTCAGCACGGTTTCAAACAATTGTTCACCTGTTTCGGCATTCTTCAGGAATTGAAAATCGGCTGCTCCTTTGTTCGAGGTCAAAGCTAGAACAATTACCCAACGATCGAGATAGGTCATGAATGGTTTGATAGAATCTTCGCCCATGTATGGCGCAACGGTAATTGCATCAAAATCCATGTGATCGAAAAATGCACGTGCATACAAATTCGAAGTATTTCCGATATCACCGCGTTTGGCATCGGCAATAATGAACTGTTCCGGATATTTCTCACGGATGTATTTCACCGTTTTTTCGAGACTGATCCAACCGGCAACGCCCAAACTTTCATAAAAGGCAAGGTTTGGTTTATAGGCAACACACAAATCTTGCGTAGCATCGATAATTTCTTTGTTGAAAGCAAAAATCGGATCGCTGGTTTCATTCAGGAAACGGGGTATTTTCAGGATATCAGTATCCAGTCCAACGCATAAAAAGCTGCGCTTCAGTTTGATCAACCCGGATCATTAAATTTCCGCTTCTTTCAATCTTTCTGCGTTTTCTTCCACCTGCAGTTTGTCGATGATTTCGTCGAGATCACCACCAACAACTGCCTGAAGATTGTAAATGGTCAGGTTGATGCGATGGTCGGTGATACGTCCCTGTGGCCAGTTGTAGGTGCGGATTTTGGCCGAACGGTCGCCGGTTGAAACCATGGTCTTCCGTTTCGAAGCAATCGCATCCAGGTATTTCTGGTGTTCCTGGTTGTAAATACGGGTACGTAGCTCGATCATCGCTTTTGCGAGGTTCTTAATCTGCGATTTCTGATCCTGACAGGTTACTACGATTCCGGTTGGAATGTGCGTTAAACGAATGGCCGAATAGGTTGTATTTACAGACTGTCCGCCAGGTCCCGAAGAACAGTAGGTATCTTTCCGGATATCGCTGTCACGGAGGTCGATGTCGAATTCTTCTGCTTCAGGTAAAACGGCAACAGTCGCAGCCGATGTATGCACACGACCCTGAGTTTCGGTTTGCGGCACACGCTGTACGCGGTGAACGCCCGATTCGTATTTCATGATTCCGTAAACACCTTCACCCGTAATGGTTGCCACGATTTCTTTGAACCCACCCGAAGTACCTTCGCTGGTATTAGTGATTTCCAATCGCCAGCCGCGGCGTTCACAGAATTTGGAATACATTCGGAACAAATCGCCTGCAAAAATGCTGGCTTCGTCACCACCGGTTCCTGCACGGATTTCCAGAATGGCATTTTTACCGTCTTCCGGATCGGCCGGAATCAGCAGCAATTTGATGTTTTGTTCTTTTTCCGGAATCAACGCTTCCGAAGTTTCAACTTCTTCACGAGCCATTTCACGGATCTCCTCGTCGGTCTCCTCGGCCAGCATTTGTTTGCCCGATTCAATATTATCGATTGTCGCTTTGTAATCTTTGAACGCGTTGGTCAGCAACTCCAACCGTTTGTATTCCTGATTGAGTTTGACGTAGCGTTTCATGTCGCTCATCACCGACGGGTCGGTAATTTGTGAGCCAACTTCTTCGAACCGATATCTGATCGATTCGTATTTTTCCATTAATGAATAGTCTGCCATATGATAAAGATGATAGATTTTGAATATATAATATTAGTACAATGCCTGGGTATTCCGCACGGCGTAGCTAATATTCGAATTCGCCAAACTGCGATTTGATGGTAAGTTTTTTGCTTTCAGCAGCTTCAACACGCCCAACGATTTTGGCTTCGACCTTGTATTTTTCA
>JFJP01027471.1_pt1 | contig 12022 bp, 12 predicted proteins | sample 431651 | NCBI WGS metagenome assembly JFJP01 (sample SAMN02602958, study PRJNA72255) | Microbial mat metagenome, whole genome shotgun sequencing project. | biome: fresh water; feature: sink hole; material: water; isolation source: purple microbial (photo- and chemosynthetic) mats found in... | reverse complement strand
TTTTTTAATTATTCCCTATTTTTTTTATGTCATCTTCCTCTCCCCCAAAAGCTAAAGAATTTCCTCAAAAATCAACCACCCCGCTTCAAATTTACAATCAAAGTCTCAAATTGCAAGCAAGCAAAAATTGATAAATCAGAGTTTACAAGAGCCATTTTGCTCATAAATGAAATGAAAGATCTGGATATTCATGACTTATGGAGTGATTTTCAAGGAGCGAAATTCATATCAGAATTTGAATAAATGAAGGGGAAGATCTTTTATTTATAAGAGAATTGAGAGAAAAAAATTATTTAATTCCTCCCCCCATAATTTTATTGAGAAAATTCGAATTTAATTTAAAACACAAATGAATATTGGTTATTAATTTACTTTTTCCTAAGGTGTCGTATTTTACTTTTATAAAAAGTTGATCTCTTTTTCTTATAAAGCAAAGAACTTTTACTTTGATTTTCCGTTGTGGCCTTTTTTGTCAATTTCTGTTTTTAATTGATTTTTCGAAATTTTTCCTGTTTTTGTTTGTTTTATTTCGATTTTTTTTTTCATTTGAAATTTTTCGTCTTCCAATTGTTTATTTTGAACTTTTCCCTCTTTTCCATTATTTTTTTTAAAAGTTTCATTTTTTTCTTCAAAATTTTCCTTTTTTTTCTCAACATTTTCATATTCTTTAGCAAATTTTTCGTGTTTCTCTTCTTGTTTTTCTTGTTCAACAGCTGCTTGGAGCATATTTTCGAAATATTTTTTTTCATTTTCAGTTATCTCCCCTTCTCCCATTTTCTCATTAAAATCAAAATCTCCAATATTTTTTTGTAGATTTATGATATTGACTCCTTCCAAATGATCTATTTCATGCTGGATCACTCTCGCACTGAATCCATCAAATTCTTCTGTTTCAATTTCCAATTTCTCATCATAAAAATCAATCGTTAAACTCACAGGTCTCAATATCCTAGCCTTCATATCCAAGAAACTACTACAAGTTTCCCATCCATAATCCTTCAGTTCTGATAATTCCATGATTCTGGGATTAATAAAAGCTCTATATTGCATAGGAAGTCTAGGTTTTTCTATCGCAAATTTAGTGAGTCCTTTTAAGGACTTTAACATCACAAACATACGGAAATTCAAACCCACTTGAGGAGCACTTAGACTTGTTAAATTGTTAAAAGCTGCTGTCATTTTCAAACTTTCTATATAGACATTGAGCCGATCATCAATATTTTTTACAGAAAGAGCCTTTTGCTCAAGAATTTGAAAACCAGGATAGCCAAAACAAATGAGATTCATGCATTTTGGTTTGGTGTTGGGGGGATGCTTGCCAGAGAGTGCTTCAGCTATTGATTGGAGCCTTGCTTGAGAGGCAGACAAAGCTTTGTTTGGAAATCTCATGTGTTTAAATGAATAGATTTTTTTTACAAAAAATTGGATTTTTGAGGTTATTATTTGCTAAAATATAAATTTTTTTTTCTTTCCTTATTTTTTTAAAAAAATTAAGTATTTTATAAAAAAAATAAAAAAAATATCAATAATTTGAATCTAAAATATTACATATTTTTCTCAAATAAATTTCTTTCTTTTTAATTTTCCGATGAATTCCTCAGAATTGAACCTCGACGCCCTAAAGGATCTCATAAACGTCATAGAAAATTCAGAAAAAACACCTGAAGTTCTTGCCTGGATGGAGGAGATTTCTGACTCTTCTTTTGGTCTGATAGATTCTTTAATCCTGACATTTCTGGATGAAATGGAGACAAATCTTAAAGGCTCGAATTCAATATTAAGAGCTTTAACTAAACTTTTCGAATACATTCCCAACACAATTCTTCCACAATTAAAATCTCATTTTAAATTTCCTTTGGCTTTAAGCAAATATCTCACCACCACGAAATTACAAGATCTTGAAGGAGGAGGTTTTCTCCTTTTAGTGGAGATTTTCTCTTCAAAGGGGTTCAAAGATGTGGCAAATGATGAGTTTATTAAAGCTTTATTGGATTCTTTGGCCTTTATCCAAGATGAAAAAATCTATTTAAGCATTGTGAATATTCTGATGAGTGTTTCTAATGAAAGCCCTAATCCTGAAGATGACCTTATTCTTAAACATAGTTTTTCTCATTCAAACCAACGTTTTTTTGCTGAATATATTGTTCATTCTTTGAATAAAGCTTTGAAAGAACAAATTATGAAAATATTGGAGTTTTTAATTCGAGTTTTCTTATATCAGGAGATTAAGAAGTTTGGCTCCGGGTTTTTCTATACAAATGATTTTCATGTGCTTTGCGATGTTCTTATAAGAGATTTGGAGAATACCAATGAAGAGGAGGTCAGGGCAAAAGAGTTGGAATGTCTTGAGGTTTTGTTAAAAACTGAACAATATAAGAAAGAAGGGTATCGAAAAAAGGAGTTTTTTGAATTATTGGAAGAATTAACACAATCTGATGTCAGTGAGAAATCTAAGAAAAATGCAAAAAAAATACTGGAGGCAAAACTTGTTCAATAATTATTGCTTTATTTTTTGATAAATTTAAAAAATAATATTGATAATTTTAAAAAAAGGAAATCAGAAAATTTAATAAATTCCTTTATAAAAAGAAAAACATAAATGTTATTAAGAAATGCCAAATTTATGTTCAACACTTTATGGAGATATAATAAGAAATTTAAGGGTAGTTTGGCAAACAAAATTTCTGTTGAGGGGGTCTTAAATAGTCTTTTAGATGAGGGAAATTTCGAAGAAAAAGTTAAAAGATTGGGAGAAATGTATTTTTTGATGATGAGAAAAAATCGAGATCAAATTTTTCAAACAAAATTTCAAAATTTCATTCATGAAACTTTCTTCCAAGCTGATCAAAAAAACAATGAAAATTTTATGGCTTTTACAAGAAATTTTTTCGAAATTTTTCAAAAAATTGAGAGATCTAATCCAATTTTTTTAATTTTTTTGAGAGTTTTAAATGAAATTACTCAAAAAAAAGGGGTTTTTGAACCTGAATTCCAAAGAAAATTGACGCAAAGTGTTCTTAAAAACACTAAAAATCTCAATGCAAACTTCTTTCAAAGTGATTCTGATGGGATTTTCAAGGAAATTTTATTAGAAAGGCTTCGAAATTTGAAGGAAGATGACGAAAAAACCAAAGATATCCTTTTTGCAAAAGCTAAAAAAGCCTTTGCATTATCATCAGATCGATGCTTTTGTGAAGACCTCCTTGAAATTTCTTTGCGTTCTCTACGCTTAAAACAAATAAAAAAGCTCTTAAAAAGTAAAGGGTGGAATATAGAGGATTTTCCCAAGCTTCAAAAGGCAGTTTCTTTGGAATTTTTCTATTATAAGTTCAAGAATTGCATTTCTTTTTGGGAAGTAGAAGAGTTTTATCAAAATGATCAAAAAATGCTAAGCCGTTTGGTACAAGAGTTGTATTCGAAACACCCAACCATAGCTTTTTCTATCTACAAAAGAAATTCTTTGATCGACAATGAGAGTTTTTTCACAAGAAGAAATGATATTAATTATAGAAGTTTTTTCGAGAATGATAGAGATGTGAAGGTTTTAGAAAATCCGTTTATTTCTAATGATTATTTAAAGCCAATGGAAGTTATTTTCTTAGAATCTCAGAAAAAACAAGGGAATTTTGATTATTTGACTCTTGAGGATTATGGCATTGGAGAATCGAATATTTATTTTATTAACACAATTGAAAATTTAAAAAAATGCGAAAATGAATTAGTGAAACAAAGAATTATAGGAGTGGATATTGAAAATTTAATAAAAGACAGATCTCCAAGTCTTTTACAGTTGGCCACTGAAGATAAACAAATATATTTGGTTGATATGCTGAAATTGAAAAATTGTGAAGAATTATGGCTTTTTGTAAATAAAATTTTTGAAGTTGATAATCTTAAGATTGGACAAGGTTTGGCAAATGATTTGGATTGTTTGAGGAAAGCAAATAATTTTAAAATGAAGATTGATTTAAACAACTTCATTGATATACAAAAGTTATTCAAAATAAAATATCCAGATGAAACACAATGCTCTTTAGCCTTTATTGTTGGGAAAATCCTCGGAAAAAAACTTTCTAAAGAAGAAAGAATGGGAAATTGGGGTAAAAGGCCTTTAAGAAAATATCAAATGCATTATGCTGCTTTAGATGGGTATTTGATGATTGAACTTTACAAAAAGTTGAAATAGCAATTTATTTAATTTAAATTCAAAAAAGGCCACAAAACACATTGAGATCATTACTGCCAAAAGCAAAAATTTACTTCCCCTCATTTAAAAATTTTTTCTCGATAAAAAAAATAGAAAGATAAATTAATATTCAAAAAAACAAGAAATACAAATAAAATAAAGAAGAAAATAAAATCTAAAATTTGGAATGTCCTTGTTTAAATATTCCTTCTTCTTCAAGATAAATTATAACACGACCTATGGGCACATTGTATGCATTGTAGGTAATATTAAGCAATTGGGTTTTTGGAATCCTTCTTTAGCCCTTCGTCTTGAATGGAGTGAGGTAAAGAAAAAAGATTGATTGTTTTTTAAACACATTCTTCATCGAAACTACAACTTTTCTTTTAAAAATTTCGATAAAGTTTCATAATTGGGCTGCTAAATTAATCATTCACCACGACAGGAAGGAAATCATTGAATATAAATATATTATTTGTCGAGTTGAAAGAGATTCAATTATTTCAGTTCTGAAATGGGAGAACGGGCCGAACCGAATAATCGATCTCACAAAAACTTCCAATTTGAATTGTGTTTTGGGTTAGTTCAGATTTTTTTATTTTTCAAAAAAAAAAACTTTAAAAATTGTTCAGTCCTAATTTTTTTAAAAAAAACTATGTTTCATTAGATGATGTTTGGAATCATAGAAAGGTAGTTCTACGCTTAAAAAACGAGCTCAGCGATTCAAGCAAATCTATTTATATAATCGGAGATGATGAAGCTTTAGGCGCTCTAAAAACCCCCAAAAAAATGGAATTTGTTTTAAAAAGAGATCCTATTTCAAAGCTTTTGGAGAGATATTGGGAATACATATGTTGGATTGATTGTTCAAAGCAGCATTTGAAATATTACTATGTGCTCTATGATGAGAAGGAGAAAAAATTATTCTGGGAAAGATATAAAGAACGTAAAATGGATTTGGATGTTTCCATAGAAATTAAACAGGGTTTAAAAACATTATCAAATAGTCTGAATTCCATTCAATTTTCAGATTGTCTCTATTTCAAATGCAAACTCAATAAATATAAAAAAATCGATTGCAATTTTCATCTGAACTTCTATTCCTACAAGGTGAATGAGAATTTGATTCTTGGCACATTTCCTTATAATTCTGAAGAAGTCGATTTTCTAAGACGTGAAGGTGTTAAAGCTATTCTAAATATCAATACACTAGAAGAAATCAATTTCACAATGATAAATTGGGACATTATCACGAAATATTACCCTGATAAAGATTTCGAGCTGATTGATTTTCAAATGATGGATTATGAACCTAATGAAATCAACCATAAATTGAGATATGCAGCCTATATTCTTCACAATCTTATTATAAATTACAAGGTTTAATTTTAAAATATTAGTTTTATACAATTTTTCTTTAGAAAGTTTATGTACATAGCACTTTGGGAAAATGGAAGGTTACGGATGTGATTTTGAATTATTTGTGTATTTATAAGAATTTCTCACCAGATGCTGCTTTAAAATTCATTCGATTGAAATCCCCAAGTTTGAAAACGAAAGGAGGACATAATAAACTTAAGAACAACAATCAGCATCAATTTGGACAGTATAAAATGAAGATGTAAAGGAGGAGGCAAATTAGACTAAAAAAGTGTTATTTTTGTGTAGATTTTTTTTCCTCTATTTATTTTTCATTATTTTTATCTTTTTATTTGGGGTTGATAGTTTTGTTTAAAATTAGAGTTTTTTTTTCGCGAGTTTATTTGCTATATAAATTGAGTTTTTTTCTCTCTACTTAAATTAGAAATCTTGAAAATTGAAAAAAAGAATTAGTCATTTAAGAATTAAATACTTTTTTTCTAATTAAACAATTTTTATCTTTCATCTCTGTTTTTCTTCAAAATTTCTCGATATTTTTTGAGAAAAAAAATAATTTAATAAATAAATTTTTTCTTTCAAAAAAATTCTTGCAAAAACTTTCAAAAAAATTCTTTATTTTCGGAATTACCGTAAATGGAAAAGAAAAAGCAAATTCCAAACACTTTAATGTCTTCTTGGCAAAAGCGTGATATAAAAGAATTTATTCAAGCGTTGGAGCTTCCAGAAGAAATTTATGAAACATTAAGTATTTTCTTTTCTTTTCGACAAAATTATCACATGTAAAATGCAGAAAAAAAAAAGATTGTTTCAGGAGTATTATTTGTGAAACAAACAGACTTAAGCCTGCAAAAAATCGGCGTTATCAATAATTTTTTTCGAAGAAAAATAATGAAATGTAAAGAAAAATAAAAAACACTATTTTTTGCTTATAACTTTTAAAACTCATAGACATAAATGAATTCAATGAACTTGGAAAATCTCATATGTTGCATAAAGAATCCCAAATTAAACAACCTCCTGAAGAAGAAAAATCATTTCCACACAGTTCAGAAAATATAGAAGATGATGATGAGGAATGTATGACGCTGCATAAGCAGAATAAGAATAAGAAGAATAAAATCATAGAAGAAGATGAAGACAGTGATGAAGAAAATCAAGCTACAATGACCATGAAAAGAAAAAAAAACGAAATTCCAGAAGAAAAAAAATTTCAACATAAAACTTCAAATCTCCCAAAATCTTCAATTAATGCAATTAATCAGTTTCCTCAGGCTGAAATTTTTTTTTCACACAAATATTTCGATAATTTTCCTAATGAAAACAAGAAAAATATAAAAAACCAGCCTTTCCCTTATCAATCCCGAAAGCCAGTTCCTCTCCATCAATCCGAAAATCAAATGCAATTTCATCCACCCAAAAATCAAATGCCATTTAATCATCATTCCCAAATTCAAATGCCAGTGGAATTAGAAAGAAATAAAAAACTTCAGCATAAAATAACAATTCAGATTTTGAACAAAAAAAAAGAGAAAGAATTATTCTATTTTTATGAAGATTTTACTATTGGGCGATCGGAAGCAAATGTCTTAAGCCTTCCCACAAATTCTAATTTGGGGATATATCCTGATATTTCCGATTTCCATTGTCAGGCTAAATTAAATACACAGGGTATTTTTGAATTGGAAGATTGTGGAAGTGAATTTGGAACTTTTTATAGGCTGAATGCTTATCAAAAGTATGCAGTAGAAACAGGCCAAATTTATGGCATCGGAAAAACCTTAATTAAAATTGAAAATATTCTGGAAAAAAATCTGGAGTTTGAAGTGATTGAAGGATCGATAAAAGGAGAATTGGTCGAAATTGGAAAACAAAAAGAATTTAATATTGGAGCTGCATCTAAAAATAATTACATAATCAAGGGGGATAAATGGGTTTCTGAATTGCATTGCGTTTTCAAAAGGAAAAAAAATGGGGGATTTTCTATTATCGACAATGATTCAACAAATGGGTTATTTTTATTATTTATTTATTTATTTATTTATTTTTATTAAAGAGTTTGGAAAAAAATTAATGAGGGCGATAAATTACAATTAATACCTGAGGTTAATGTAAAATTGGGATCAAAAACGGTGATTTATGTTCTAGATGCAGTTTAACGGGTTGGATATTTTTTTTTTTAAAGAGATTTTATTATTTTTAACAAAATCTTTTTTTTTCTTTCAAACAGATTCATATTTGTTTTAAAGTAAAAGATTCAATTTTTTATAAAACCCCAATGTTTGAGCTTCTGTTTTTCGTTCTTCCATCTCTTTTATAAAATCTTTCATCTTTAAAAAATTTTTAAAATTCATTGGATATTATTTTTACTTGTAGCCTAAAACTTTCCATTTGCGAAAAAGAAATTTCACTTTTGTAAAAGCTCATAAAGAAAATAAGTTTATGTTTGATTTTATTCATAATTTTTCTTTTTTCATCGTCTTCTGAATTTCCAAGCGAATGACATAAATCATATATTTTAAACATGATTTCGAATGCGAAAAATTTATTTTTGAAAACCTGAGCCAAATCTTCTAATAATATTGAAATAAGATCTTTAGCTGATTGGCCTTCAATTCCTACAGAAGCTTCTATTGCGTTCAATATTGAATTATCAATTGAGCCAAATACACATCTTGGCTCATTAAACAAGCATTTTGATATATTCATTAAGAGCCCCATTGAATCTTCAGCATTATTAAACAAGTCTCCGTTGAAAAGCCTCAAATTAAAACAGCTCCCATATAAAATATTGATAAAATGGTATAGTAATTCAATATTCACAGCTTTTTTCTGTGTCAATGCTTTGAAATCAGGAAGTTTGTCAATTCGTGCTTTGATTGAAATTCTTTTTGCTTTGAGTTTTTGCTCAGATTTCGTCTGAATTTCGTCTGAAAAATTATCATCTATTTCATTTTCTAAAAGTAAAAGGCTCGGAATAGACTAAAAATAAATTCACGTGAGAAAAAAACTATTTCATACAAAAATGTTAATATATATGAAAACGAAAAAATATAAATTACATCTTCATTCCACCAATAGGGTTTCCAAACTTTCCAATTTTCTTTTGTTTTTTCAATGAAGCTTTGAAAATCTTTTTGTTCTTCAATTGTTAATTTTTCAATTGTAAGTTCATCTTGATCAATTAATTCTTTTAATTCCTTTAATCGAGATATTTGTTTTTTTAAGATTTTTTCGTCGATCTCTATCGTGTCTTCTTCAGCTTCTTTCTCTTTATATTTGTGTAAAAGTTTTTTCATTTTTTGAATTTCTGATTCATTAGCTTTTGTTCTTTTGAGATGTTGAATGACTTGGTCTTTGTAGAAATCTTCTGTGCATTCTAGGTCATGAAGTTTATAACAAGCTAATTCACAATAATGAACATGACATCTTGGGCATTCGTATTTCGCTTTCTTTTTGCAATTTATGCAGGGCTGAGGATTCTTAGCGGATTGGAAAAATTTAGGATGAGATGTTTCAGATAAAAGAAGTTCTTCTTCTTCAGGAGCCATTTTCATTTAATTTTTTTTGTTTGGATTTTTCTATTCTAATTAAGAAGGTTAAAATAATAGATGGAAAATAAATTAAGAATAAAACTAAATTATAAAATGCAGAAATTCTTTTTTTTTTTAACACACTTAAATTGTAATTTTTTTCTCTCAATGGAAAAATCATAATATAGCAAGCAATTTAATCGAATTTTTTATTCTTTTAAGTCAATATTTTAAACTCCATATATTTTTCTTGATTGCCTATTTGTTTATAAATGTTAGCCATTTTACCAGCTAATCCATTATTCATTTTATGGTTTTTTGCAAAAATTTTCAAACCAATTTCTCTAGCTTTTTCATACCATAACAATGCTTTATTTAATTCCCCTTCACTTTTTTCAATAGAAGCCATATAGTTCATCGAAGCGAAAGTTTCTTCATGATATTCTCCAAAAACATTTATTTTTGCTTCCAAAGCCTTCATTTGGAATCTTCTCGCTTTCTCCATTTCTCCTAAACCAAAATAAATTAAGCCAAGTCTAGTGAAGCTTTTATAAATATTTGGATCGTTATCGTTATTATTATAAATCTGAGTTGATAATGAGAGACTTTCCTGTGCAAAATCCAAAGCTTTAGATAAAATTCCTATTTTTCGATAAGAGTCTGCTAAATTATTAACACAAGATAATGTGAAAGGGTTTAATTCTCCTAATAAAGCTTTAAATAACTTCAAGGCTTTGTTAAAATAATCAATTGCTAATGGATAATTCTTCATTTCTTGCAAAAGCAAGCCCATATTGTTATAAGTTGTGGCTATATTTGTATGATTTTCACCGAAAATATTCAAATAAAGGTGTAAAGCTTTTTCATAATACTTTAGAGCATTTGTAAAATCGCCTGTTTGCTTATAGGAAAGAGCCATATTATTCATACAAGTTGGAATTCTATTGTCAAAATCACCATATAATAACTGTAATCCCTTCAAACTTTTGTGATAACTTTCTAAAGCTGTTGCATAATCACCATTTTTTTTACATATTTGTGCTAATGCTAATAAAGCTTTGATAGTTTTTTCATGAGTATCACCATTGAATTTCTTGTAGAGTTCATAACTAATGTGAGAATTTTTCAAAGCTTTTGGTAAATTCTTTATGTGTTTATAGCTTTGAGCCAACAATTCTGAACATTCAGCTATAATTTCATGGTTTTCACCATATAATCCCTTATATATAAGCGTGGCTTTTTTTATAAAGAGGATTGCTGAATTATAATCTTTTAACTCTTGATAAACTCTTGCAATTTTATTAAAAGAAGCAGCGACTTCTTTTTTGGAATCACCGTAATGATACTTAAGAATATGATTTGCTTGAAGAAGAAAGCTCAAAGCTATTGTTTTATCATCCTTTTCTCCTTTTTTAATGTATAAAACACCTATATTATTGTAATGAACGGCCAAAACTAAATAATTCTCAGGATAAATTGTCCTTAATATTACAATCATTTCCTCATAAATTCGAACACTATTATTTAATTCCTTAAGGTTTTCATAGAGTCTGGATATATTTTCTAATATTTTGAGAGCTTTTTCATTTTTTTCTCCATAAATTTCATTGGTTATGATTAAACTTTTTTCGAAAAAACTCAAAGCCTTTTTTAAATCACCCTTTTGTTCAAAAATTATAGCTAAATTCATGTTTATTGAAACCAATTGTGGGGATTCTTTTCCTTTTAAAATAAGGGTTTGCAGTTTCAAAACTTGTTTATAAGCTTCTTTGGCTTCATTTAAATTTTTTTTTTGAAAATTAATCGCTCCAAACCACCCTAAAAAAAATGATTGAATCTCTTCGTATTGCGCTAGATCTTTGTTATTTTCCAGCAAATTTAACGCTTCATTGACAAAATCTAAACAACTATCATATTTCTTCATTTTGTAATAATAAATGCCTATCATGAGCTTATAATAAAGCAATTTTTTCCCCACTGATAAACTTTCTTTTATAAGCAGTTTGTCTGTTTTTTCCTGCTTTTTTATCACAAAATTTTCATCAGGTCTTTGTCCTGTTCCAAATTTATGAATTATTTTGATTAATTTTTTAAAAGAAGTGCGATTTTCTGGTTTTTGATTTAACATATTTTTCAATAATTCGTAAATTTTTGGGAAACCTTGAGTTTGAAAAAACGAAGCCAACGATGGTTTTTGAAATAATCTCAGAACTTTGCTCATTTTTTTCGGGGATAAACCCATCATTCTCAAAATTACAACGCCCAAAGAATAGATATCTGCTTTGAAGGGATCATAAATTCTATTTTTATTAAGTTCAAGCCCATCTTTGTCAAAAAAAACTTTTAATTCAGGAGCAGAGTATAATGATGTCAAGGCTTTGATTGTTTTTTTTTCAATTAATTGATCATTTTTAATATTTAAAGCACATCCAAAGTCTGAAATTTTATAAATAAAAGCACCATTTTCTTCTTGAGCTAAAATTAAATTCTTAGGCTTTATATCTCGATGTGTTATTCCAAGATTTTTAATAATAACAAGACCTTGCAATAAATCCTCTAAAATAAACAAGATTTCATTTTCTAAATAGTTTTTTCGAATTGATAAAACTTGTGACATAGATCCAAAACCACATTCTAACGCTAAAACAATGCTTTTTTTTGAAGAATCTTCTGGAGAAAGATTTTGATAAATTCCTTGAAATTTTAAAAAAGGTGAATGGTTTGAGTGGCTCAAAATATCCGAAATCTTTTTCTCCTGTAAAAAATTTTGATATTCATCAGATTTTGATTCATTTAAGTCACCAAAACTACTTTTATCCACCTCATCAATAATTTCACATATTAAATTTGGAAAACTGCTTTGTTTTTTATTATGACCAAATGACATTTCCAATTGTTTTCATGTTTAAAAAGGAAAATTTAAATT
>JFJP01024675.1_pt1 | contig 12022 bp, 9 predicted proteins | sample 431651 | NCBI WGS metagenome assembly JFJP01 (sample SAMN02602958, study PRJNA72255) | Microbial mat metagenome, whole genome shotgun sequencing project. | biome: fresh water; feature: sink hole; material: water; isolation source: purple microbial (photo- and chemosynthetic) mats found in... | reverse complement strand
ACCCCAAACCCCAAACCCCAAACCCCAAACCCCAAACCCCAAACCCCAAACCCCAACCGCAGGCTATATCAGGATAGCATTCGTAAAAGGCTATCAGTTGGTGTTTAAATATATATGAGCTCGGCTGACAAGATCGAGAAGAACCTCAAAGGCATCAGCCACGCGCTCGAGATGTTCAAGAAGGAGGGCATGGTCGCTTTCGAGGATGAGACCGAAACGGCGAGAGGAGGACGCAAAGTCAGGGACATCGAACTCTACTCAGAGAAGTACTCGCAGGTGCGCTCTGTAGACGCTCTGACCAACGAAGAAAGCGAACTAGTGTTCATGGACTACCAAGTCGACGGCCTGGCCTCCCCGAAGCCTGAAGAACTCCTCGAGGAAAACTTCGGCCGGTCCACCTCTGAGTTCGGCCGTGCAGAAAACGAAGACGATAACAAAGTCTCCTTTGCTGACTTTCTTCCACTCACGTTTCTTGCTGCCAACAACGGACTGAATACTGCACAACTCAACCACGACAACAGTCTCAGCTGCTTTTCCATGGAAGAAGTCGACATCAAGCTAATCCTCAACTGGAAGAACAAAGACAATCAACTCAAACCTCAGCATTCAGCTGCTTTAAGCCAAGTCTCTGATAATGACCTCGGACCAGATTTCCAAAACCACAAACACAAGAGCGGCCTCATGAGCTACAGCGCAGTTTTGCAGAGGAACTACAAAGAGCTTGTAACCAGCCTTGTGACCTTGGGCCAGCAGATACTGCCAGCCTTCGAAAAGTTCGAATGGCTCTTCAGGCAGAAGCGGCAGAAGTACAGAGAAAACGTTCCTCTAACTCTCGAAGAAAAAATGCGAGGGTTTGACGCAGGTCGCGACCTGGTAGACACGCTGAGGAAGAATCAGCTGCTAAATTCGAACCGATTCCTCGACCAAACAGGTGACAAGAAGAAGCAAGAGTTCTACTCAGCACCGCAGTTCCTGATCCCAACAGAAGCTGCGATCAAAGGCACCTCGAACGGCATACCGATAGACTACGAATACGTGCACCTGCTTCAAGCGAAGCTTTCCCAAGCTCGAGACCGATGCATCGAAACCCGCTATCGAGACAAGAACACTTTTCTGTCGTTGCTCGAACGCATGGACAGGTTCTTCATGGAATCGGTCACCAACATCAACTTCCAAAATAAAGCTGTGGCCATAGACAACGAAGAACTCGAACGCAGAAACAAAAACCTAGCCAATGCCATAAGAGATCAGAACCTGCAAATCACCAAAGCAGAGAAGCAGCGAGCAGAAAACCTAACAAAACTGGTAACAGTCGATCACCAGGCCGAAAAACAAAAACAAAAAAACCACACTGCTGCTGCAGAAGAGATCGTAAAGAAGAAAGACCGGCTAGCAGAGAAGCTAGAAGAAGAAGGGATCAACATGATCGAGGCTAAGAGAATGGACTCGCACTTCCGTCAAACACACGTAGAATTCCACTGACTTCGAGAAAGATAAAAAAACACTGAATACAAGACTCAAACAACTCTACGACAAGTTGAGTGGCACCTACAAGTCGGGATTCAGCAAGCTCAAGCTGATAGCTCGAGACTACGAATCGAAGAACAGTCTGGGCAACATTTTGTCGGTCAAGAATAGTCCCAAAGGCCGGTCTGTAAGTAACAAGAAGCTACTGTACAGAAACAGAACCGGGCTAAGCGCCACGACTTTGAAGTTGGTTGAAGACAGCTCTAACAACGAGCAGAACGAACTAGATAGAATCGAGCAGCGATTGAGGGACACCGAAAACAAGCTTAATCAGGCACAGACTGAAGTGAAGAAAACGAATATTCGCGTCGGTTACTCCATGGAGAAACCACATGAAGGCAAAAGGCTGCAGATGGATGGGTCGCTCAACAACGAAATCACCAAGTCAAAAATCAAGAACCTACTCGAGCAGTACCTCGGGGACTTCCCCGAGGAGTCTGCCATACAGATCGAAGATCCAAGCAACCCTGAGAATCAAAAACCTCTCTCTGCTCGTTCTAGAGAACCAGTTCCAACTACCAAACCAGACAGAGGTACTCGTGGCTACACGAAAAACAGAAGCTACTCGCCAAAAAAGATTGTCAAGAAACATGGAGAATTCTTCGACCTTCCAGTCGACACCAGGCCTTACCCGCCTGATACTGCAGACTTCATAAAAGACAAGACTCTGATGAAGAACTCCATCATAAATAACCCGCGCGACTACAAAGAGCACATCCTGAGACGCGAGTTGCTTGGTCTGCCGTTCAAGTGTCACCCCACGGGAGTTGCGAAGACTCGGCCTCCAATCAACAGAAACAGAGACCACTCAAGAAAAGGGACTCCTGCCAGAAAATCCTAAAATAATCCATCAACTTTCTTCACTCCTGTCAGCTCACTGCAATTGAATCGGAAGGTGATAGATTTGAGTCGATTTCAAATTTTGAATTTTGAATTTGCGGCATGCTCCTTTGAAGCTATAAATTTTCCTATTTTTTTGCTGGAGTGCGGTTTGTTTAGATTTTAAATTCACTGTAAGCGACAGTGAGCGGATGGTCGGTGATCGGGGATTTGGTGGGTGTTTACTTTTTTTCCCAAAAATTCACAACGACGTATTATAAAATTGGCAAGTTTTTGGATTAATTCAACCAAATTGGTGGATTTGTTCTATCATTAACCAAAAATGGAGGACAGAAAAAAATATTGAAAATTAGGTTCTGAGCGCTTAGTGATCAAGCTCAGTCAGCAGGTCATCCACATTATGTTGCTTGTGCATGGTCTCGTTGAAGAAATTCGGGGTGGTGAACTCTGTGTCTTCTTCCTCGGCTTCGTTCTGTGGGGGGCTGATGATGTTGTTGATGAACTGGTCCAGAGTCGCCAGCTTTTCTGATTTCGATTGGTCGTCTGTCATCACTGCCTGCTGAGGTGAGTCTTTCTTCTGGACTTGAGATTCGTTTTCTCCGATCGAGTATTCTGGCGTCTCGGTGAGGTCTTGGAAGCCTTGGCCATCGAAAGGATTCGGGGGCTGCTGTTCTTTTTTGACCATGAGGAAGAGCTTGTAACGCTCTTGAATTTCTTCGACACTGAAATCGAACACTCCTTGAGTCGCAGAGGAGGACACATTAACACCTCCAAGAGTCGACTGCATTCTTCTGTACTCTTCCTCGAAACTTTGGAGATGTTCATCCCATTGCGGATCTAGTTAATGAGGTTTTACAGTCCGCAACCGCAGACTGGATGATTGGCTTCGAAGACTGCCTGATCAAGTCTGTTATCTCGATGATGTGAGGCCTGTAGCCTTTGGAGGTTTTGAAAGTCTTCCCGAAAGATCCTTTCATTTCGCTGTTCTTCTCCGCCTCAATTAGTGGGTCGATGAAGCTTTGCTTCGATGAGAAAATCTGAGTTACTTCGGTAGTTTACTGCTTTCTCGAACTGAGGAAAGTTGCTATAGAGCAAGACTTTTTTGATGATAGTGAAGAGGCTGTTGTGCAGCAGATTGTGGAATGGGTAAGCTCTGAAGAGAGGCTTGGATGAGTGGAAGTTACAATCAGCTGAGCACCGATGCAAGATGCTGCAAGGGCTGCGTCGATGGATGGAGAAGCGTGGTTAGTGAGCACTTGCACCACTTCGAGCAGCTGAAGGCTTTTTCGACTAAGCTGCCGAGAACTTGCTCCAAAAGTGGTGCATTCTCTTGTTTCTTTGACCTGCGGATCTGTGGCTGACTTTTTTAACTCCTCTCCGATGTACTTTACAGCTGGACATAAGCTGGCGATGACTTGATCAATTGAAATTACTGCTGGCCTCCAGTGACCTGTCGAGCTTGCGCACCAAGTTGCAGATTTGATTGAGAAGTTCAGGGATTTGTCTAATGTTGGATTTGTTGCCGGAGATGATCAGTTCTGCGATGACTTGAGAGAGATCGCTTGCCAGGAAGACCTCTTGTACGAGCTTGTCGCCCTGGTAGATTGACTCGAAGTTGTCGATGGCGTCTATGAGGATCGCGTAGCAGTTAAGGTGCGTCTCGACCTGATCCGGGCTGTCACAGGTTTCGAAGAGTTTCTTGATGATCAAGTTGATTTTTTCTTTGCGCTTGATGTAGACCAAAGCTTCGAAGAAGTTGTTAGCCTCGAGAGAACCGTTGTTGATTTTGAGCGTCTTGCGCGTGTTGAGCAGCAGGATGAGCGTGTTGGCAATGGAGCGACTGTAGACGTGTTCGGTCATCTGCTGCAAGTGCACGTCGTTGTTGAAGAGGAACTGGAAAAAGTCGGAGGTCCTGTTTTGGATCAGGTTGCATACGATCTTCTGGAAGTAGCCTGGGTCAGTCGAAAGTACCTGCAGCCGTGTAGTTGAGTCGTTTGAGTTTCAGGAAGTTCATCAGTTTGGTGAGGTTGGCGTATCTATCTGAGGCGATGTCTGACTGAGCGACGGTTTCGGCAGTCGCATCAGCTTCCTCGAAGGGATTGCTCTTTTCCAACGCAGAGGCGCCGGATTTGGAGTCTTTGGAGCTTTCCTTGAAGAAGAATTCGTAGACATATCTGTAATCGCCCGACAATAATTGTGACGCGAGGAGCGGCAGTCTGGTTACACATCTCTTACCGGAGAGCTTCTTTCTTCTCGGCCTGCTGCGAGTCTTGAATGTCTGCGGTGACGAGGTCCATGATTTGCTCAAGGCGCTCTTGCGTAAGGCTGGTCATCGAGGAGTACAAGGCGGATAACTTCGGGTGGTAGTTGATCTCGCTGAGGATTTTGTCGTCTTCGATGGCTTCCAGCAGCTCTCGGCCACTCATGTCAGGCTTCTTCGTGATCGCTTCCTCGAATGCGGCAGTACTCCGTCTTTGTTAGGCAACCGTACCTGTCTTGTTGTTGCCGATCGAATCCGAGGAGTCCTTTTTGAATTTTCATTACTTTGGCACCTGCGCTCATACTTTATAATTTCTGATGAAAAGAGTCGAGACCTACAAGCTGCTGCTGTTGGCCGTCTTCTCTCTCGGCCTGGCTGCCAAGAAGAGCTTCAGGCCGGTTCTCAAGAGAGCACACAAACCTCAGAGCAACGAGTATGCGACCATCTCTATCGTTGGTCCGGACAGTTCTCAGAACAAGGCGATCTTCGAATCGATCGTCGGTCCGAGTGGCGACAAAGACATCGTCGAGAAACAGGTCGGAGACGGACCGGTGATCGCATTCATGTTGACTGACAATGAAGCTGATAACCTGGACCAGAGGTTCCAGAGAATCGGACTCAGTGATGCTTTGATCCTCGTCGTCTCAGCAATACCTGAGGAGTTCAAGAGCAGCTTCGATTCTGCCGCAGGCATCACAGATGCCTTGAATTCCATCACTGCTTTCGATATAGTGAATCTGTGCGTGCTGGTCACTGGCATGGACGACCCACGCGTCAACTTCTCTCAAGAAATCTTCGAAGGAATGAAGAAAAGAATCGTGAAGCATCTCAAAGATGTCAGGTCACCACTCATCACTCGCTTCAAAATGATTCCGCTACCATCATCGACTTACTCTAATCTTATCGAAGATAAAGAGAAAGTCAGCTGGTACAGCGAATCATCTCTTTGGGACTTCGTGACCAATTTGAACAAAAACCGTCAATCCTCATCATCAGATAATGCGCTCTTATCTGTACTTAAAGTTGAAAGGGTCCCAGAAATCGGTACTGTAGTTACAGGTAAAGTCCTGTATGGGAGCTTCAGTGAAGCGAAGTTAATCAAGGTATGCCCTTCCAAAGCTGAATCTACGATCAAGAAAATATGGGATTTGAATGATGAACAGCTTTTGACAGCAGAAAGAGGCCAAGTGGTTAAGCTCCTGGTCAAAGTGAAACAGCAAAGTGAATCAGATGCAATTGAACTCGGTTCAGTCATCACCTACTTTGGCAAAGATGAGTGTCAGAATGTTTTGGAGTTTGAAGCAAAGCTCGTCTTCTACAACAGCCTGGTAAGTGAACTTGAACTGGACAGTGAGTTTGGTGCAAAAAGCAAAGCCAAAGCAAGCTCTGTGAAGGTAGTCAATGTGAAGTCTTCGATAGACATCAGAACTGATAAAGTTATCTACTCCTTCGAAGATGGGCATTTCTCCCCCACAAGAATATCAGCAGGTGCCGCCTATCAAGCAGATCTCGTATCCTCAGTCCCAGTAACTATTGAAACATTTGGCTATGAATATAGCCTTTCTAGATTAGTTCTGACTGACTCGGATGGTAGAGTGGTCGGAGTTGCACATATCAGAGATGTTCAAATATCATTAATTTAATTCATCTGTTTTCTAAATGCACCACATCAGCGATCGGAGGAGAGTCGAGTCGAAGAAGTTAGTTAGTCCACTTCGCAGAGTCGAGGGCCTGCACCTGACTTGTTCTGGTCGACGAGTTTCCAGGTCTTCGTCGTGTTGAAGCAGAGCTTGCACTTGAGGTCGGTCACGTTGAAGAAGACGCACTTCGGTGTCTCGTTGTCTCGCACGCAGTCGTGGTAGCCTGTCAAGTAGGTGCAGCCTGCTTCGGGCAGACAGTAGATGGTGGTGTTGTTCACGGACAGCTCTTGAGTGTTCGACTGGTTGGCCAGGCGACAGCTGGTGCAGCAGGCCGAGGCCGTCAGCAGGAGCAGCAGCAGCAGTCTCTTCATCGATTATCGCTTATCGTCTCTTCACAAATTAGTTACAGACTCGATCGTGCAGCGCCGAGACTTGCTGCTCGATGAATCGAATTATGAGTTCTTGGAACCGCCTTGCAGTGCTGCATGGAAGTCACCTGTGATTACGACAGGATGACGCAGATGTTGTAAGCGTTGATTCTTTGGTTCAGCTCCGTCGTCGTGAAGCGCTTGTAGATCGGCAGCACGTCTTCGGGTTTGAACTGCGAAAACCAAGGGCTGCCTGGGAAGTCTTTGAACAGCAGGTACTCGCGCTTTTCCTTCGTCAGCCGCTTGATGAAGTCGATGATGTGCATCACAGTCACGTGGTTCTTTTCTTTGTGGAAGAAAGTCTCCTTCTTGACCTGCAGGTCGACCAGCATGCCGAGCAGCGAAAGGACTGCTCGCGGGTAGGACTTGATCGAAGCGGGTTCGGCGGCTTCGAAGGGGACAGCTCGCAGGTTGAAGAAGCAGTCGAGGAATTGCTGGCTGTTGATCGCAGCTTTGTCGAATTTGTAGCACCAGAAGCTGTCGAACTTTTTGTGCGATGACTTGCTGCCGAGCAGTCTGGCGAGCTTGAACATCTGTTTTTTGTGCAGCAGCGATTTGCCGTCTGCAGACTGCAGCCTGAGCTTCAAGAAGACTGCTGCCATGAACGAAGCGAGGTCGAAGTCCGGGTGCGCTTCGAGCATGCTTCTGATTCGGTTGCACTCGGTCTCGATCTCCACCAGGAAGTTGAAGAAGACGTAGAACTCGTTCTTTTTCATCGGGTCGTCGACTTCGATCGGGATTTCGAAGGAGCCCGAAGAGAGAGTGCCGAACTTCTCCAGGTCCGAGAACTTCTCGGGACTCTCTTCGAGCTCGTCGCGGTAGTCCGGAAGCATGCCTTCGTTTATCGCTAGTTTGAGCGCTCTTTCTTGACGGTCGAGACAGCTGTTTTGGACGCAGGTGCGGACGAAAGCTGTCTGCGAGATAGACTCGTCAAGCTGGATGTTGTTTTCGAGCGCGTAGATTCTTTCGTTTATCGAGAACTTCTTCTGCGCCTGGTGCTGGTTCACCACCGATGCGTAGTTCAGCGTGCAGTACCTGTCTTTCTTGTCCTTGCTGGCGAACCGGGAAAGACTCGTGCGATTCAGCGTGCTGGTCTTGAAGCTGCTGAGCAGGTAGTCGCGGTCGACGAGGCCTTTCTCGATGTCTCTGATGGCATCCTTCACTGCAGACATATCATTCAAGTAGCTGTCGTCTGCATTCTTCGTCGCTGACAACCGGCTAGGATTGAGGCGGTTGTTGTTTTCTTTGTCGTAGTCTTTGAGGTCGGTCTCGTTCAGGTGAGTCCATGGTGACTTGCTGGAGGACAGGTCTGCTTCGTGCAGTTTGCGTTTGCTGTGGGCGATGCTGCGGACTCCGAGGTGGTGCTGTTCGTCGGTGAGAGCTTGTGCAGAGCAGTCGAGTCGGTGGAGTTCGGTGGATGTCTGTGGCTGCATCAACGGAGAGAATCCGAGTCTGTTGGTTTTCTTTTGAGGTGACTCTTTGTCAGTTCGCCTGGTGTTGGAGAAGTACTTCTCAGGACTATTCTCGACTGCTTTGGACTGGATTTGATTTCTGAGGTCCATCAGGTTGTGAAAGTTTTCTTCTAATCTGTGGTGCAGCATAGACTTTTGAAAGCTTTTTCTTACCGATGCTGTTATGTTGGTTTCTTCTTTGAGTTCTCCTACTTTGTTGTTCGTTTGATTGAAGAGTTTAAGTTCTCCTAAGACTTTTCTGGCAGAAGTCTGCTCGCAGTTTCTTTCTCGGAAAGTTGGCTCTTCGTTCATGTCTGCTGGAAGTCGACTGGATTTGTTGTCTTCAGGAACAAGAGACTCGACTCGGATTCTGTAAGACTGTTTCAGCTGTTGGATTTTCTGTTCGGTGAGTTTTCTGCTCGAAGACAGCTCATCGCAGACCTCTTCGAAGTGTCTGAAGGAGCTTAGAGTTCTTGATGACTCTTCGACGATGATTTGGTCGAACTCAGTGCACAGAGCTCTTTTTATCTCAGCTGGATTCTCTCTGCTCAGCACCTTCTCGGTCTGCTCAGAGTGGTGGACGTAGCTGAGTCTTTGGTTCGTGCAGTATAGGTTGTTCCTGGCCGACTGGTTCAAGAGCTTGGAGAAGCTGTCGGTGTGGTCGTGGTCTTGGGCATCTTCAAGGTGCAGTTGGAGGTTGTCTGTCCAGGGTCCTGGAGGCAAGTCGCGGGCGAAAGAAGAGATTGTGGTCACTCTGATGAGTTCAGGCTGCAGCAGGACTGCTTCGTCGTAGCAGGTGGCTTCAATCTCGAGTGGGTCTACAATCACTCGAGTCTCTGGTGCTGTGAGGTAGTCTGATTCAATGGTCTGCATGACGACAGATGGGTCGACTGGAAACGCTTCCTCGACAACAGCTGGTTCTTCTTTGATTAATAGTAAGTCAGCAGTGTCGATCACCAGCGAGAGATTCAACGGAGAGACACGTTTTAGACTGACTGGCGTCTTATTGAAGCGGTTGTTCGACCTGATGCCTCTTGAGTTCGTCCTCAGTCTTGGTGAAGAAGGCGAGACTGGAAAATAGCTTGAAGGCGACCGCTCTTTGGAATGGAAGATGACATCCTCTGGTGAACGTGATTCTCTTGGTGATAGATCTGCTCGATGTGCTATCTCGCCACTCTGTGGATGGCTGATAGAAGAGACTTGATTTTGATCAGCTAACGGGCCAGCAAGCTTTTCACCATTGATGACGAAGTTGTCTGTGAGAACGGCTTCCCTCGCTTCGAGTCTGTGGTGTTCTTTGGCTTGGCTCGACTCTTCGGACTGGTTTTCTCTCGAGATAATCTCACTAGTGAAGCGCTTGGTGTCCTGCAGACTTCTAATCTCGACATCAGGAGTTTCCTGCTCTCTACTGCTCTGCACCGAACGTCTACAGCTGTCTTGTCTCAACTGGTTTGTTGCGTCTTCTGCGTTGCCATTCGAAGTGAGATGACACTCGTCTGATTCATAGCCTCTTTGAGTGCTAGATTGTGGGACATAGTGCCCGTCTAGCTCTCGCGAGCGGCTCGAGTCTTCAGGCGAGCTGTCGAAGCGGTGCGGTCTCGCGAAGTCGGCCGGTCTGCTTCTGTCAGTCATTGCGATGCGGTGCGCCAGCTGTGCAGGGTCTTGGCTGGCTGCTGGTCCGGTCTCGGAGTCGCCTGCTTGCTGGCGAGACTGCTTGCCCAGAGGCTTTTTTTCGAAGTTCAGGCCGCTCGCGAAGTCCCTCGTGAAGTCCTCTGCGCCGATTCTGTTCTGAGATTGCAGAAACTTCTCCATGGACAGCCCCAGGCCTGAGCTGAAGTCTCTGTGGTTTGCTGAGTCGAGGCCTTGGTGGCTCGATCGCTGCTCGATGTGGGCAGAGTGGCCGTCTTTGGTCAGCGCGTCTGCCCGAGCTTTCGAGGCTTGGTCGTCGGAGGCTTTGTTCGCTTGTTCCAGGAAGTAGCCTGCATCCGAGTAGCCTTCGGAGCTCGGTGCCAGGAACAGCTTCGAGTCTTCGGTCTGGTACTCGAGCTTGAGGTTGTCGACTTCTTTGATCGGCATGTCGACGGCCCAGTTGTACTCTCTCGGTCGCGTCTGGTCTGGGCAGAACTGTCTCGAGTCTCGCATGGCTTCTCTGTCGGTCAGGTCGCCTCGAGACTTGGTGTAGCAGATGTCGTCTCGGTCTATGTCTCGACCTGGTTTCGAAGACTGCAGACAGCTCTCCTGTTCGCTCGACTTGCCGGTCTTCTCCAGAAACTGCCATCTGCTCAGGTCGGCAGTGGGGTCTCTCGGATCTGCTTTGGGGAAGAGCCTTGGAATCTCAGGCCGTGCGAGTGCGAGGCCAGTGTCCACTTTTCGAAGCGAGCTGGCATGGGACTGCTGCAGGCGTTCGGTTCTTTGGGTCTGGCTCTTGCGCAGGTCCATCTCCGAGACGCTGCAGGAGTCGTTGCCGAGGAGTCTCCTGGGGCAGACAGAGGCGTCGAGTCTGGAGTAATCTTCATCGCTTTGATTATAGCACACTTGATTGTCCATCTCGTCGTTCAGCTGGTCGAAGTGGATCTTGCCGCGGAAGCTGCTCGAGCTGGCTTCGAGCACCTGCTTCTTGATCATCGAGATGCTCATCTCTATCCGCTCCAGCAGCTCGCTGCGCTTCAGACGACTGTCGCTCTTGCAGGGCGTGTACCTGTTCAGGTATGACTGGCTCTCCAGGAACCGCTGGTGTCTTTTGGTGCCGCAGTCCACCAGCCTCGAGCGAGAGTCGCGCAGGTGGTTCACCAGCTCGTTCGTGCGCACTCTGAAGTCGGCCTGGTGCTCTCGCTGCGACTGCACCAGCCGAGGCGACGCGAGCTTCGACGGGTTCTCGGGAGAGCGAGCGGTCGCCTGGCAGTCGGGGTAATCCGCTGCGGTGAGTGTCTGCTTGTGCCGTCTGTTCGAGGCGTCTCTGGTCGTCAGGGCTTTTTTCTGCGCGCCGTACCTCCTGCAGTTGTCTCTGCTCTTGCTGGATGACCTCTTGCGTGCGATGACTTCGGCCTCTCTGGCCGAGAGCGCGGGTCTGCTGGGGGAGAAGAACGCGACGAAGTGTTCTTTGGTGAGCATGCTGTTCATCTTGGGGTTGTTGTCGCGCTCACCGCGCCGCAAGGTGATGGAGAACCAGCGGATTTTGTGGATGTCTGAGTGCTCGAGGTCTTCGAGGATGTCGTCGAAGAGCTTCGGAATGCTCACTGCGAACTCGTTGCCTTTGGACAGCAGCGAGAAGACTGCGGTGAGGCTCTCCTGCGACATGGCCTGTCCGATCTTCTCTGCGCGGGACTTGACGGCCAGTCCAGTCTTGCAGGTCTGCCAGATGGTCTGGCAGAACTTCTTGACGACGAGTTCGAAGTCGTCCGTGTCTGTTCTGCGCGACGGATCGCTCGCGTCTGCCGTGATGAGCAGGAACTGCTGCATTCTGGTGAGACAGGCTCTACTCTTCGAAAGTGACTGCGAGGTCTCTCGAGCAGGGCTGGTAGCGGTCCGAAGCTTCGAGGAAGAAGTAGTCGAGGTCTGGCGAGGCCAGGTCCATCTTGAACCGTCTGGGTTAGGGACTGGCCACCGCAAAGCTCTCTGGATGTCTGCCGTTGTCAGCAAGTCTTTCCTGCGGTCGCCGAGCCTGGAGAAGACCATCCGCAGACTGAAGCCCGGCAGCTCCGAAAGCTCCGACCTCGAAGCCTTCAGCTTGAGGTACTCTTCGTTCATCCAGATGATCAGTCTGTGGATCTCTCGCACTTTTCTGCAAGCCATCTCCGTCATATTTAAATTCAGTTCTGCCGATCCTGGCTGTAACTACTTTTTATATAGCCGGGGTTTGGGGTTTGGGGTTTGGGG
>JFJP01002269.1_pt1 | contig 12022 bp, 11 predicted proteins | sample 431651 | NCBI WGS metagenome assembly JFJP01 (sample SAMN02602958, study PRJNA72255) | Microbial mat metagenome, whole genome shotgun sequencing project. | biome: fresh water; feature: sink hole; material: water; isolation source: purple microbial (photo- and chemosynthetic) mats found in... | reverse complement strand
CGTGGTCAGGCAGACCGGCGTAATTGACCCAACTCGCCTTCGGGTGGCCCTTGAGATAGTTCGCCACGGCAAGCGTGTTTTCGCAGATGCGGTCCATGCGCACGTGCAGGGTTTCGATGCCTTGCAGGATCTGGAAGCTGTTGAAGGGGGAGATGCACGCGCCCATGTTGCGCAGGGGCACCACACGGGCACGGCCGATGTAGGCCGCCGGGCCGAGGGCTTCGGTATAGACCACGCCGTGGTAGGAAACATCGGGTGTGTTGAGGCGCTTGAAGCGCTCCTTGTGATCGGCCCAGGGGAACTTGCCGGAATCGACGATCATGCCGCCGATGCTGGTGCCATGGCCGCCGAGGTACTTGGTCAGAGCATGCACCACGATGTCGGCGCCATGCTCGAAGGGGCGGCACAGGTAGGGCGTCGGCACCGTGTTGTCGACGATCAAGGGGATGCCAGCCTCGTGGGCGATCTTGGCCAGTGCGCCGATGTCGACCACGTTGCCTAGCGGATTGCCGATCGACTCGCAGAAGATGGCCTTGGTCTTGCCGTCGATGAGTGGCTTGAACGAATCGGGATTGCGGTAATCCGCAAAACGCACCTCGATGCCGTATTGCGGCAGGGTGTGGGCGAACAGGTTGTAGGTGCCGCCGTAGAGCGTGCCTGCCGAGACGATGTTGTCGCCGGCTTCCGAAATGGTCTGGATCGCGTAGGTAATCGCCGCCATGCCCGATGCCAGGCCGAGGCCGCCGATACCGCCTTCCAGTTCGGCCATGCGCTGTTCGAGCACGGCGGTGGTCGGGTTCATGATGCGCGTGTAGATGTTGCCGGCGACCTTCAGGTCGAACAGGTCGGCACCGTGCTGCGTGTCATCGAAAGCGTAGGACGTGGTCTGGTAGATCGGTACCGCAACAGACTTGGTGGTGGGATCGGGGCTGAAGCCGCCATGCACAGCAATGGTTTCGAGTTTCATAGGTGATGACCTCCGGGAAAAGTGGTTGATATTGTTTTTTACCCGAGTATATCCGCCGATTGGCGAGCTTTGCAGCGTGTTAACCTGTGCGCCCACCATGCCCGCCAAACAAGATCTCGACCGTATTTTTGCCGCCGATGGCCCGCTTGCCCGCGCCATTCCCGGTTATCGCCTGCGCGGTCAGCAAGTGGAATTGGCGCGGCGCGTGCTGGAGGCGATCGACGCCAACCATCTGCTGATCGCGGAAGCGGGCACAGGCACCGGCAAGACCTTTGCTTATCTGGCGCCGGCGCTGCTGTCGGGCGGCAAGGTGATCCTCTCAACCGGCACCAAGACCTTGCAGGACCAGCTATTCAACCGCGACCTGCCGACGGTGCGCGATGCGCTCGGTGTACCCGCTGCCGTTGCACTGCTCAAAGGGCGCTCGAATTATGTTTGCCCGTATCACCTCGAGCGGGCGCTGGCCGGCGGACGGCTCAATTCACGGGCCGAGGTATTGCACCTGAATGCCATCGCCCGCTTCGCCAAGGCGACGGCGACCGGTGACAAGGCTGAGTGCGGCGACGTGCCCGAGGACTCGGGCGCCTGGTATCAGGCGACATCGACGCGCGAAAACTGCATCGGCCAGGAATGTCCGCATGTCAGGGAATGCTTCGTGCTGGCGGCACGGCGCGAGGCGCTGGCGGCCGATGTGGTGGTGGTGAATCACCATCTGTTTTTCGCCGACGTGATGCTCAAGGATGATGGCATGGGTGAATTGCTGCCGGCTTGCAATACCGTGATTTTCGACGAGGCGCACCAGCTGCCCGAAGTGGCCGGCCTGTTTTTCGGCGAGAGCATCGGCACCGGCCAGTTGCTCGATCTGGCGCGCGATACCAAGCTCGAAGGCATCGCCGCAGCCAAGGATTACGCACCCTTGCAGGAGTCCGCACGGGCGTTGGAAAAAGCGACCAAAGACTTGCGGCTGGCGTTTCGTCACGAGGGCATGCGATTGTCGTTCGCGCAGTGGCTGCAGCATGAAGCCGCCGTTGCAGCGCTGGCCCATTTGCAGGCGACGCTCGACGACTTCGGCAAGCATCTAGAAAGCCAGGCGGGGCGTTCCGAAGGGCTGGCCAACTGCCTGCGTCGTTGCGGCGAGGTTGGGTTGCTGTTGCGGCATTGGCAGAATGAAAAAATCGGCGCTGGCGGGACGGCACCAGAAGGCGGCGAAGGGAGCGAAGAAGAGGTGCAAGTGCGCTGGCTGGAAGTCAGTTCCTACGCGGTGACGTTCAACCTGACGCCGCTGTCGGTTGCCAATATCTTCCGCCGCCAGTTGGAAGGCCATCCGCGCGCCTGGGTATTCACCTCGGCCACCTTGGCGGTGGGCAGTGATTTCGGTCATTACCAGCAGGCGCTCGGCCTGGCTGAAGCGGCCACCGGTCGCTGGGAAAGTCCCTTCGATTACCCTACGAATGCCTTGCTGTATTGCCCGCAGCGCATGCCCGACCCGAACCATCCTGATTACTCGGAAGCCGTCGTCGAAGCCGCCTGGCCGGCCATCCGTGCGTCGAACGGCCGCGCTTTCGTGTTGTGTACCAGCCTGCGCGCGATGCGCCGCATCCATGAAATGCTCGCCGAGAAAATTGCGGTGGCCGGGCTGGAGATGCCTTTGCTCTTGCAGGGCGAGCGCTCAAAATCCGAATTGCTCGACAGCTTCCGTCGTCTCGGCAACGCCGTTCTGGTGGCCAGCCAGAGTTTCTGGGAAGGCGTCGATGTGCGCGGCGAAGCGCTCTCGCTGGTCGTTATCGACAAGCTGCCGTTCGCCCCGCCGGATGACCCGGTGCTGGCGGCGCGCATCGACACACTCAAGCGCCAGGGCCGCAATGCTTTCTTCGAGGTGCAACTGCCGCGCGCCGTCATCAGCATGAAGCAGGGCGCCGGCCGGTTGATTCGCGACGAAACCGACCGCGGCGTGCTGATGGTCTGCGACCCGCGCATGGTCGATAAACCCTACGGCCGCCGCATCTGGCAAAGCCTGCCGCCGATGCGGCGCACGCGTGAGGTTGCAGATGTCGAGGCGTTCTTCGAAAGCGAGGTGAGATGACATGGCATGGATGATTCTCGTTCTGGCGGGTTTGTTCGAGGTGGCCTGGGCGATCGGGCTGAAATATACCGACGGCTTCACGCGTCCGTGGCCCACGGCGCTGACGCTTGCCGCGATGTTGATCAGCGTCGTGCTGCTCGGCGTGGCAATGAAATCGCTGCCGGTCGGCACCGCCTACGCTGTCTGGGTCGGCGTCGGCGCGGTGGGCACGGCGATCCTCGGCATCGTGCTCTTCGCTGAACCGGCCAATGCCGGCCGGCTGATCAGTTTGGCGCTGATCGTCATGGGCATCGTTGGCCTCAAACTGGCGACACCGGCATGACAACGCAGGACATGCAGCGTACCAGGCTGCTCGTGATTGCCTCGGTGGTACTGCTGGGGCTGCTCATGATTTCCGGCCTGCATCCCTACGACCGCGCGACCTGGGTATTGGAGGTGGCGCCTGTCATGGTCGTCTTGCCGATCCTCTGGACCACCTACCGGCGTTTTCCTCTTACCACGTTGCTCTACGTCGGCATCTTCCTGCACGCGATCGTGCTGATGGCCGGCGGCGCCTACACCTATGCGCGCGTGCCGTTGGGCTTCGAGTTCGCCGGGTGGTTCGGCCTGGAACGCAACCCGTATGACCGGCTCGGCCACTTCTTCCAGGGCTTCGTGCCGGCGCTCGCCGCGCGCGAGATTCTGATCCGCGGCAGCTATGTGAAGAGCCGTCGCATGCTCGCCTTCCTCGTCTGCTGCGTCGTGCTGGCGATCAGCGCCAGCTACGAGCTGATCGAGTGGTGGACCGCGCTCGCCTTTGGCCAGGGCGCGGTTGAGTTCCTTGGTACTCAGGGCGATCCCTGGGATACGCAAGCCGACATGTTCATGGCGCTGATCGGGGCGATCGCCGCCTTGATGACGCTTTCGCGGCTGCAGGATCGCCAGATTGCGCGGCTGATCACAGCGAACTGATCCCTCTGCCGGTTAAACTTGTCACATGAACCTTTACGATCTTCCGGCGGACCTGCTCGCAGAACGCCCGCACCTCTTTTCTGCGGCCAGCGTACCGATTGCCGCAGGTGATTTGTCGCGCATGAGCGAACTGATTGCGGCAGTGGAGTCCGTTGTCGCATTGCCGGCATGGGCCGAATTCACAAAAGTCGGCGCCGGCGGGACGGCTAACGTACCAAATGGTGCAAGCGGCGTGTTCATGGGCTACGATTTTCATCTCACCGCAGCCGGCCCGCAACTTATCGAGATCAATACGAATGCGGGTGGTGGCTTGCTGGCGGCCTTGCAGGCCGGGCGCGACGACGTGCTGGATGCTTTCGTGGCGATGTTCCGCGCGGAACATGGCGCGCGCGAACTCAATGCGGTTGCCATCGTCGATGAGGCGCCGCAAAGTCAGTATCTTTATCCTGAATTCCTCGGCTTCCAGAAACTGTTTGCGGCGCATGGCATCCGGGCGGTGATCTGCGATCCGGGCGAACTGCTGCTTTGCCATGGCGGACTTTGGTATGAGGAAACGAAGATCGACCTTGTCTATAACCGCCTGACGGATTTCAGCCTGGCTGAGCCGCCGCAGGCGGCGTTGCGCGAGGCCTATTTGCAAGGTGCTGCAACGATTACGCCGCATCCGCGCATACATGCACTGTATGCCGACAAGCGCAATCTCGTTGCCCTGACCGACGATGTGTTGCTGGCGGAGTGGGGTGTGGCTGCGGAAACGCGACGGATCTTGCTGGCCGGCATTCCACGTACGGAAAGGGTTGCGCCAGAGCAGGCGGAGGATTTCTGGGCGCGGCGCAAGCAGCTGTTTTTCAAGCCGGCGGCCGGTTTCGGTTCGCGTGCGGCGTATCGCGGCGACAAGCTGACGAAGCGTGTGTTCGAGGAAATTCTGGCCGGCGACTATGTGGCGCAGGCGCTGGCCTTGCCCTCGACGGTGCCGGTTGATGTCGGTGGGGAAATGACCGGGCACTTGACGGAGCTTAAGGCGGACATCCGCAACTACGTCTATCGTGGCGAAGTTCAGTTCGTTGCCGCACGCCTTTATCAGGGCCAGACGACGAATTTCCGCACGCCCGGGGGCGGCTTTGCAAAGGTGATCAGCGCATGAAGGCATTTGCATGAAGGTGTTTGGCTTGGCCGGCTATTCCGGTTCCGGCAAGACCACGCTGATCGAACAATTGATTCCGCGCTTCAGGGCGCGCGGGTTGAGCGTGTCGCTCATCAAGCACACCCACCACAATTTCGACGTCGACCAGCCGGGCAAGGATTCGTATCGCCACCGCCAGGCCGGCGCCGGCGAAGTTTTGCTGACCTGCGATTCGCGCTGGGTGTTGATGCATGAACTGGGCGGCGCGCCTGAACCCGGCCTGGAAGAGCAATTGGCGGTTCTCTCACCCTGCGATCTGGTGCTGGTCGAGGGTTTCAAACAGACTTCGATCTCAAAGATCGAGGTGCATCGCCCCGCCCACGGCAAGCCGCCGATCTGGCCGGAAAATGCCAGCATCGTCGCTGTGGCGACGGATTCTCCCCTTGATTGCCCGCTTCCCTTGCTGGATCTTAACGATCCGGAGGCGGTTGCCGACTTCATCCTGAACTTTCTGGACCGACCATGCTGAGTTACGAAGAAGCCCTGAACCATCTGTTGGCAGCCGCCATTCCCGTGGAAGAGGTCAAGTACGTGCCGCTCGCCGCCGCGCGCGGCCGCATCCTCGCCGCTGCCCAACAATCGACCGTGACGGTGCCGCCGCTCGACAACAGTGCGATGGATGGTTACGCGGTGCGTTGTGCTGATGTTTCACAACCCGGCGTGAGTCTGCCGGTCGTGCAGCGCATTCCCGCCGGTAGTGTCGGTCAGGCGTTGGCGGCGGGGACGGCGGCGCGCATCTTCACTGGCGCGCCGGTACCTGAGGGGGCGGATGCGGTCGTGATGCAGGAACGCTGCGAACATGGCGCTGACGGTGTTGTCATCGTTAATCATGTTCCCGTGACCGGCGAAAACATCCGGCGCGCGGGCGAGGATATCGTGGCCGGCGCCGAAATCCTGCCGGCCGGCGTACGACTCGGTGCGGCAGAGATCGGGTTGGCTGCTTCCGTCGGATTGGCGCAATTGCCTGTGCGGCGGCGCCTGCGTGTCGCCCTGTTGTCGACGGGTGACGAGTTGGCCGAACCTGGCCAGCCGCTTGCGGCTGGCGCAATCTACAACTCGAACCGCTTTGTTCTGCAGGCCCTGTTCGAGGGGCTGGGTTGCGTGGTTACCGATCTCGGGCGCGTGCCCGATACGCTGGACGCCACCCGTGCCGCCTTGCGCGATGCTGCTGCCGGACATGATCTGATCCTCAGCAGCGGCGGCGTGTCGGTCGGTGAGGAGGATCATGTCAAACCCGCTGTCGAGGCCGAAGGCGAACTGGGTTTGTGGAAAATTGCCATCAAGCCCGGCAAGCCACTGGCCTTCGGGAAAATTCGAAAAGTCGGCATTGGTGGAGCGCCGTCAAAAGTCGGCGCTGGCGGGACGGCAGCCTTTATTGGCCTTCCGGGCAACCCGGTGTCATGTTTCGTCACTTTCCTGATAATGGTGCGGCCCTTCATCCTCAAGCGCATGGGCGCGCGGCGCTGGCGGCCTCCGGTGCGCCAAGTCACGTCAGCCAGCGACTGGCCGAAACCCGATGTGCGGCGCGAATTTCTCCGCGCACGCATGGCAGAGGATGGACGTGCCGAACTTTACCCCAACCAGGGTTCGGGGGTGCTGACCAGCTGCGCCTGGGCCGATGGCGTGATCGACAATCCGCCGGGGCAGGCTTTCCGGGCGGGGGATTCCGTCAGTTTTATCGCCTTTGCCGACTTGCTATAGTCACCGCCATGACACTCAAGATCCTTTATTTTGCCGGGTTGCGTGAAGCCATCGGCTGCGGCGCCGAAAGCCTGGCCTTGCCTGCGGGCGTGAGTACGGCGGCTGCATTGCGCGACCATCTGGCCCAGCTTGACCCCGCTCACGGGGCGCTCCTCCAGGCCAAAAACCTGCGTGTCGCCGTCAATCAGAAAATGGTCGGCATGGATGCGCCGGTCGCGGAGGGCGACGAGATCGCTTTCTTTCCGCCAGTGACCGGAGGCTGAGTGATCATGGAGATCAGCGTTCAGGAAGTCGATTTTGATGTGGGCGCAGAGATCGCCGCGCTGACGGCAGAAGATCACGAAGCGGGCGCGGTAGCGAGCTTTGTCGGTCTGGTACGGGGCGGGGAGGTTGCCGCCATGACGCTCGAGCACTACCCCGGTATGACCGAGCAGGCGCTGGCCGACATTGTCAGCACAGCGCGCGCGCGCTGGGCGTTGCGCGGCGTGCGGGTCATCCATCGCATCGGCCGTTTGTTGCCGGGTGACCGGATTGTGTTTGTCGGTGTTGCTTCCAGTCATCGCAGTGACGCGTTTGACGCCTGCGCATTCATCATGGACTACCTGAAAACTCAGGCGCCGTTCTGGAAGAAAGAGGATGTTACGGATGCGGCTGCGGGAGCGCCGGGCGCAACCTGCTCACGCTGGGTGGATGCGCGTGAATCAGACAATCTCGCCGCCCGCCGTTGGCTGGGTGGCGAGACCTAGAAAGGCGGTTTACTTTTTGCGGCCGGCGCTTTTTTGCGCCATGTCCGACATGCTGCCAAAGGCTGCCGTGGATGCCTGTGCAATCTGTTCGAAGGCACTCTTGGCCGTTGCAACAGCCTGCTGCATGACCTCCATGGCATTCGCGTTCTGGCCGGGCATGGTCTTGAAGAAACCCTGGAAGGCATCGATCATTTCCTGACTGCCGGAAGCCAACTGCTCGGTGAGCATGTGCGAAAACTCGGTACGGGCATCGTTACCGATTTCGGCCACTTTCTGTGCCGCCGCCATCATCTTCTGTGCGGTTTCCTGCGCATACAGATTGCGCAAACGCAGCACTTCCTGCGGGTCCTTGGCCGTTGTTTGAGCCTTGGCATTCTCGACGCCCTGCTGGAACAACTCACGTGCCAATTCGCTTTGCAGCGCCATGACCCGTTGCGAGTTTTCGATGGACAACTGCGCGAGTCGCATGGCGGCTTCCATGTTCTTGCGGTTGAGTTCGGTGAAATTTTCGGTCTTGCCTGCCATGGTTAACTCCCTCTTATCGGTTCGGAACTATGTCAACTTATCACGATCAGCCGATAATTAACTGACGCTAATCAAAAACTTTGGTGATTCCGGTTCGCCAGGCCCATTGGAGCACTGCCGAAGATGCGTGCGTCCATGAGAGCGGGTGGCGCATGCATGATCGGCCGGAAGTCCATGTGGGCAAGAATGTCGCGTTCGAGATCGATTCCCGGGGCGATTTCAGTCAGCTCAAGCCCGCCTGCGCCGAGGCGGAACACACAGCGCTCGGTGATATACAGCACCGGCTGACCGTGTTTCCAGGCCTGCGCGCCGCTGAAGGTGCGGTGCTCAACTTCATTGACGAACTTGTGCGCTGCGCCTTCCTTGAGGATGCGCAGTTTGCCGTCTTCCACCGCAATCTCCAGGCTGCCGGCGGTGAAGGTGCCGACGAATACCACTTTGCGTGCGCTCTGTGAAATGTTGATAAAGCCGCCGGCCCCGGCAAGACGCGGGCCGAACTTGCTGACATTGAGGTTGCCAGCCCGGTCGGCCTGGGCGAGCCCGAGGAAGGTCAGGTCGAGACCTCCGCCGTCGTAGAAATCGAACTGGCTCGGCTGGTCGATGATGGCCTGCGTATTGGTGGCCGCGCCAAAGTTCAGGCCGCCGGCCGGAATGCCGCCGACCACGCCGGGTTCGGCAGTCATGGTCATCATGTCAAGCACGTTTTCCTCGGTGGCAACTGCAGCGACGCCCTCGGGCATGCCGATACCGAGGTTCACGATCGCGCCGGGCGTGAGTTCCATGGCGGCGCGGCGCGCGATGATCTTGCGCTCGCTCATCGGCATCGGCGCGATGGCGGAAAGCGGCACGCGGATCTCGCCGGAGAAGGCCGGACTGTATTGCTCGATGAAGGTCTGCATGTGGTACTCGGGCTTTTCGGCCACCACCACGCAGTCGACGAGGATGCCGGGGATTTTGACATTGCGCGGGTTGAGGGTGCCGCGTTCAGCAACCCGCTCGACCTGGGCGATGACGATGCCCCCCGAGTTGTGCGCCGCCATGGCGATGGCCTGTGCCTCAAGCGTCAGCGCCTCTTTCTCCATGCTGATGTTGCCGTCGAGATCGGCAGTGGTGCCACGGATGATGCCCACCTGGATCGGAAACGTCTTGTAGAAGAGGTATTCCTCATCGTCGATTTCCATCAGGCGCACGATCTCCTTGGTAGTGCGCGTATTCAACTTGCCACCGCCAAAGCGGGGGTCAACGAAGGTGCCGAGCCCGACTCGCGTCAGGGTGCCCGGCTTGCCGGCGGCAATATCGCGGAACAGGTGGGTGATGACACCTTGCGGCAGATTCCAGGCATCGATGCGGTTGCCCACGGCGAGTTCCTGCAGGCGCGGGGCGAGCCCCCAGTGGCCGCCGATAACGCGGTCGACCAACCCCTCATGGCCCAGGTGGTTGAGGCCGCGCTCCTTGCCGTCGCCCTGGCCGGCGGCATAGACGAGGCCGATTGCGCGTGGTGCGCCCGTTTCCAGATAACATTCTTCCAGCGCGACGGCGATGTTTTCGGCAAAGCCGATGCCGACGAAACCGCCGGTCGCCACCATGTCATCGTCACGGATCAGCCCGACGGCCTCTCGTGCAGTCATCACCTTGCCGCTCGGGCGAGCATGCAACGCCGCCAGTTGGGGGTGTCTTGTCCTCTCCGTCATCTGCGCCTTCCTTTGCCCAGATTATGCACCGACCCGAGACGGATGAAAACGCCAGGCGATAGTTACATTCAGTAACCATCGCTTACCTGGCCGTTTACATCTATCGCGTACGCTGAATCAGGAATTGGTCTGATACGGATTAATTTTGCCCATAAGATTCCAGCAGATCGGAGATTGAAATATGAGTCGAGTGACGCTTTTCGGTATCGCATTATTTGCAACGCCTGGTGCCTGCAACCCGCCCACATCATTCGAGCCTGCCGCAGGAGCTTGCCCAACCAGCCATCAGTACTTCCTTTTCCGGCAGTCCTGATAAGATGGGCAAACCATGAATAGTGAAAGAAATCCGTGACGCCGGACTCCCTGGCGTGGATTCAGGAATTCGGGCCGGACGTTACCGGCTTTGCCATCAGTGCGGGCATGATCGGGCTGTACTACGTTTTTCTCTGGATCCGGGTAAGGCGTAATCCGACCTACACCATCCACGGTGTCAACGAAGTTGCGCGCACCTTCTGGGTCGCCAACGTGATGAGCAATCCGGGCAAGGATGTGATGGCGGTGCAGACGCTGCGCAATTTCATCATGGGGGCCAGCCTGATGGCGTCGACCGCGACGCTGCTGATTATCGGCACGCTGACGCTTTCCGGCCAGGCGGAAAACATCGCCCGCAGCTGGCACGTGCTCAATATTGCCGGCTCCCACTCCGCCGCGCTCTGGATCATCAAGGTGCTCGCGTTGCTGCTGGATTTCATCATCGCGTTTTTTTCCTTCGCGATGGCCGTGCGTCTGGTCAATCATGTGGTGTTCATGATCAATGTGCCCGAGCAGGATGCCCACCTTGAGCTCTCGCCGCACAATGTGGCGCGCCGGCTTAACCGTGCCGGCCATCTCTTTGCTATCGGCATGCGCGCCTTTTTCTTCGCCGTGCCGCTGGTATTCTGGCTGTTTGGCCCGACTTTCCTGATTGCAGCGACAGTGGGCCTGGTCATCACGCTTTACCACCTCGACCGCAGCCAGCCTGACGAAAGTCTTTGAATATTCTGAAGGCGGTGTCGGGCAGGAAAGAAGCCGGCGCCGACATCTTGCCGGTTGAAAAATCTCCCGAAATCCCCATTTCAATAACATCGTTATTCGGGAGAAAACCATGCGCTTCGATAAATTCACCACCAAGTTCCAGCAGGCGATCAGCGATGCCCAGAGTATTGCCATTGGCCACGACAACCAGCTTATCGAGCCGCAGCATCTGCTGCTGGCGCTGCTCAATCAGGAGGATGGCGGCACCGTTTCACTGCTGGCGCGGGCCGGCATAAACGTTGCCCCGCTTAAGTCTGCGCTCGACAAGGCGATTGACCGCCTGCCGCAGGTGGAAGGCACCGGTGGCGAGGTTTCCATCGGCCGTGACCTGTCCAACCTGCTGAATGTCACCGACAAGGAAGCCCAAAAGGCCGGCGATCAGTTCATTGCCTCCGAGATGTTCCTGCTCGCCTTGACGGGTGACAAGGGGGATACCGGGCGGATGTTCAAGGAAGCGGGTGCGCAGCGCAAGTCGCTCGAAGATGCCATCAAGGCAGTGCGCGGCGGGCAGAACGTCGGCAATCAGGAAGCCGAAGGCCAGCGCGAGGCGCTCAAGAAATACTGCCTCGACCTCACCGAACGTGCCCGCCAGGGCAAGCTCGACCCGGTCATCGGCCGCGACGACGAGATCCGCCGCACCATCCAGATTTTGCAGCGGCGCACCAAGAACAACCCGGTGCTGATCGGCGAGCCGGGCGTCGGCAAGACGGCGATCGTCGAGGGCTTGGCGCAGCGCATTGTCAATGATGAAGTGCCGGAAACCCTTAAGGGCAAGCGCGTGCTGGTGCTCGACATGGCGTCTTTGCTGGCCGGCGCGAAGTATCGCGGCGAGTTCGAGGAGCGCCTCAAGGCTGTCCTGAAAGAAGTCGCGCTGGACGAGGGGCGCATCATTGTCTTCATCGACGAACTGCATACGATGGTCGGCGCCGGCAAGGCCGAGGGTGCCATCGACGCCGGCAACATGCTCAAGCCGGCGCTGGCGCGTGGCGAGATGCACTGCATCGGCGCGACGACCCTCGACGAATACCGCAAGTACATCGAGAAGGATGCCGCCCTGGAGCGCCGCTTCCAGAAAGTCATGGTCGATGAGCCGAGTGTCGA
>JFJP01035224.1_pt1 | contig 12024 bp, 10 predicted proteins | sample 431651 | NCBI WGS metagenome assembly JFJP01 (sample SAMN02602958, study PRJNA72255) | Microbial mat metagenome, whole genome shotgun sequencing project. | biome: fresh water; feature: sink hole; material: water; isolation source: purple microbial (photo- and chemosynthetic) mats found in... | reverse complement strand
TAGTCTATGACGGCTCCGCGGCCCTCGTAGCAGAAGTCAACGTCAAAGTCCGGCATTGACACACGTTCGGGGTTGAGAAAGCGTTCGAACAGCAAGGCGTAGCGCAGAGGGTCTATGTCGGTTATGCGCAGCGAGTATGCGACGATTGAACCGGCACCGGAACCGCGGCCCGGACCTACCGGTATGTCGTGGTCCTTGGCCCAGTTTATGAAGTCTGAGACGATGAGGAAATACCCCACAAAATCCATGAGGATGATGGTGGCAAGTTCGTAATCCAGCCGCTTTTTGACCGTGGCATCGTAACCCGGATAGCGCTTCTCGAGGCCGCGGTAGCTGTCCCAGATGAAATACCTGGTTACCGGCATGGCGAGCCGCTCGGCCAGGGCGCTGCGGACACCGGGAGCCAGCTGGTCGGTAGGCACCTTGCCATAGTTGGGATTGGGTTTGCAGACATCCTCGTCGGTCATGGCCGCCAGGTACGCGCGGACACTCTCCACTTCTGCCTCGGCCTGGCGGTCGTCGTCAGCAGAGTAGATGGACGGGATGGCGAATTCGGGAAGCAGCGGACCTGGCAGCGGTATGGACAGGTTGACCATCTCATTGACGAGCAGCGTGTTGGTTATGGCTTCAGGCACTTCCCTGAACAGGTCGGACATCTCAGCATGGTTCTTCAGGTAGAAGTCCGGGCAAGGGAAGCGCATGCGGGTCTGGTCGGACACCTTGCGGTTGGTGCCAACGCACAAAAGCGCGTCATGGGCGGCCGCGTCGTTGCGTTCCAGATAGTGCACGTCGTTGGTCGCGATGACCTTGATGCCGAGCCTCTTGGCCATGGGCACGAGTTCCCGGTTGACGCGGGCTTCCTGTTCCATGGCGTGATCCTGGAGTTCCAGGAAGTAGTTCTCCGCGCCGAACAGCTCGCGGTATTTGCCAGCGATGCGCTCGGCATCCGCGGGTCGGCCCAGGAGGATGTACTGGGGAACCTCGCCGGCTATACAGGCCGTAGAGCAAATCAGCCCTTCGTGGTACTGCTCCAGCAATTCCCAGTCTATGCGCGGTTTGTAGTAGAAGCCCTCCGTGTACGAACGCGACGACAACATGGTCAGGTTTCGGTACCCGGTCTCGTTTTTTGCCAGCAGTATCAGGTGGTAGTACTTGTTGCCGCCTTCTGTACCGGTCTTGTCGCGCCTGGTGGCCCCCGCGACGTAGAATTCACTGCCGACTATGGGGTTTATTTTGGCCTTTTTACATTCCTTGTAGAATTTTAAGGCGCCAAACATATTGCCGTGGTCAGTAATGGCCAGACCGGGCATGCCGAATTCCACAGCCCTGTTGATGAGGCTGCTGACGCTGGCCGCTCCGTCGAGGAGTGAATAGTCGGTGTGTACGTGGAGGTGGACGAAGGACATGGGCGCAGTATAAGCCGGCCCGGCCTCTGCGGTAAAGATGAAGGGCAGCCGGAATTCGCCTGCCCGCGACGATTTTACTGTAGCGCGCCGGAGCCTGAGTCGCTATCATGCTCGTATGAATATTTCAAACGACGACAAAGGCCCGGGCGCTTCGAATCATCACGGAAACGCCGGTTCGTTCTCAGCGTTCCTCAAGACCTACGGAGGACTGTTTGATGAAAAGCCGGGCTCGGCCGATTTCGTCAGGATGGCCTGGATCCAGACACCGCTGGGGCCGATGCTGGCGGGTGCGGATAATCAGGCACTCCGCTTCCTTGATTTTCATGACAGGCGGGCCATCCCGGCCCAGATAGCCGCGCTCCGGCGCACCAGCGGCCTGCCTCTGGCTCGGGGCGATTGCTCACTCCTGGACGAACTGCGGGTAGAACTCGAGGCCTATTTTGATCGACGGCTGCATTCGTTCTCCATCCCCGTCACATCCCCGGGCACACCGTTCCAGGCTCTGGTCTGGCGGGCCCTCTCGGAGATACCGTATGGTGAGACCAGGAGTTACGGAGAAGTCGCACGCGCCATAGGTTCACCAAACGCATCCAGGGCCGTCGGCACCGCCAACGGGGTCAACCGCATTGCCATCGTCGTGCCCTGCCACCGTGTCGTCAACGCTGACGGTTCCCTGGGTGGCTATGGCGGCGGGCTGGAACGCAAGCACGCCCTCCTCGAGCTGGAAGGCGCGCTACCGCCAGGACTCTGAAACCAGAGGCTGCATTGACGTGTATGGCGCCCAAGACGCGGGGTACACCGTTCAGTCAGGCAGAATCGAGCCCGGCTTGAGCCTGGTGGCATTCAGTGCGCCGAGACGGTTTCCCTCGGCGACGGCCTCTTCCAGGGTGCCGCCGCGTTCCAGCGTGCAGGCCAGACCCACCCCGAAGGAATCGCCGGAACCGATGGGATTGATGGCGTCAACCGCCGGGGCGGCGAGTTCCCCGAGCCGCTGCCCATCCCAGTACAGCGTAGACATGCTTCCCCTCGTGACGACGAGGTGGCATCCGTAGCGCTCCCAGAATTCACGGCCCGCTTCGGCAACGAGGCTTCGGGCTTCATCATCCCGTCTGAACGAGGCGTAGGGCACGCCCCTGGTCAGTGCGAGTTCCTCGAGGTTGGGCTTGGCACAGACAGGACGGTGGACAAGACAGTCCAGAAGGTCGCGGCCTTTGAGATCCACGTACAGGCGCTTTCCGGCAGCGGCGGCGAGCCCCGCGAGGGCGCCCATGGTACCGGGTTCGATGCCGGCGGCCACCGTGCCGGACAGCATGACCACGTCAACGCGTGGCAGGAGCGCGGTAAAGCGTTCCAGAACGAGCGTGGAGGTTACGGCGGCCACGGGCAAGGCTTCCTCCACCAGCTCGGTGGCCTCCCCCGCCTCGCGCTCGATGACCGTGGTGCACACGCGGATGGGCGCGCCCGACTCGACCCACTCTATGGCCAAGCCTTCGTCCGCGGCCATGGACAGGAACCAGGTACGGGTGGGACCGCCCAGCTGGGTCAGGTGGATGGCTTTCTCTCCGAGCTGGCCCAGGACGCGGGTCGGTATCAGCCCCTTGCCGGCCATGTCGGTACGGTACATCGCGGTACGGTTCACCTCGCCGCGCTCGAGCCTGCCAAAGACGAGGGTTTTCTGGATGACCGGATTGAGGCAGACGCAAAGGAACGTCTTGCCGCTGACATTGGCTGTATTCATCGTGGGGGAGACTATATCCCGGGCCGGGCAGGCAGTCCAGCAACGATGCCGTGCAGGGGAACGGGCAAGGACATGAGGCCGAACGGCGTGCCATACAGTTCACCGAGGGACTCGCACGTGAGCGTGGCTGCCGTCGGACCGACTTTTAAAAGCCGTCCAGAGCGCATCATCGCCGTAGCATCGGCACAGGCCAGTGCAAAAGCAATGTCATGGGTAGAAAAAAGCACGCCTGCGCCGGCATCGGCCAGCCGGCGGATGGCCGCGCCTATGGTCGCCACATGGGCCGGGTCCAGCATGTCACTGGGTTCGTCCAGCAGCACATAGGCTGCCTCCTGGGCCAGGGCGCGGGCAATGCGCACGAGCTGCAGTTCACCCCCAGACAGCGCGGTGATGCGCCGCTCGGACCTGGCTCCCATGCCCACCTCGGCCAGCGCCGCCCGGGCTTTGTCCCTGTCCGCGCTCGACGGCACGGCCAGATACGGCAGGTGGGGAGCACGACCGAACGACACATATTCAAGGCAGGTAAACGAGAAGGCCAGCCGCTCGGTCTGCGGCAGGAAGGCCACGGGGCCCGAGCACGCCACCCTGCCCGAGCTTGCGTGCAACCAGCCGGCACCAAGCCCGAGCACCGTCGACTTGCCGGAGCCATTTGAACCGAGCAGCGCCACAGCGGTTCCCGGCAGGAGCTTGAGGCTGAAGCCGAGCAGCGCGTCTTCCGGTTCACCCTTGTAGCGGTAGGAAACATCGACGAATTCCATGCTCAGCCCCGCTCCACATTGACGCGGCGTCCGACGAGCAGGGCGAAGAATGCGACGGTGCCTATCAGCGACGTGGTAACGCCGAGCGGCAGTTCTCCTGAAAACAACCCGCGTGAAAGCGCGTCGCACACGACGACGAAGAGGGCGCCGAGTATCGCTGAACCAGGTACTGTTGGAGAACCATCGCCCCCCAGGGCAAGCCTGGCAATGTGGGGCACGATGAGGCCCACCCAGGCCACTACGCCGGCCATGGCGGTGACCGCGGCCACGCCGGCGGCGGCCGTGCCGAGAATTATGGCGCGCTCCAGCCGCGGGCGGGCGCCGAGCGACGCGGCCGTGGCCTCGTCAAGCGACAGCAGCGCGGTGCGCCAGCGCAGCGACACCAGCGCGATTATTGACAGCAGCGCTATAGGAGCGGCGACTGAGAGAGTCTTCCAGCTGGTGCCCGACAGGCCGCCCATCAGCCAGTAGGTAATCTCCGGCAGGCTCTTGAGCGGATCAGCGCCGTACTTGAGCAGGGCGACCAGTGCCGAAAAGAAGGACGATACGGCCATGCCCGAGAGCAGGAGCCTCAGTACCGCACCGCCAAAGCGTATGCGGCCGGCCATACCCATGGACATGAGCAGTGCCAGAATTGCAAAGCCGAACGCGGCACCGAACAGGACAAACGAACTTCCGCCCAGCAACAGCGCCAGAGCTGCACCGAACGACGCGCCCTGGGATACGCCCAGGAAGCCCGCGTCTACGAGCGGATTGGCAAACACGAACTGCAACGCGGCGCCCGAGGCCCCCAGCGCCGCGCCGAGCAGCAGGGCACCAAGCACCCGGGGCAGCCTGACGAGCAGCACGACGCGGAGCGCCAGTGGATCGCTGAACACAGAACGCGGATCCATGAAGCCTGGCGTCGGGTAGCGGCCAAACAGGAGGGCAGCAGCCGTCACCAGAACGAGAGCAAGCGTCGCAAGCACGATGCGGCCCCGGACGCCATCAAGCGGCACCCGCGGCTGCCCTGAGCTCATTACTTGGTTCCTCGAAGCTTGTTTCCAATCTGTGCATCAAAGGCCGCCGGGCTGAAGCCATAGAACAGCGAGAAAAAGCGCCGTGCTTCAGCCACGGTGGAATAGCCGGCCATCGACCCCGGATACACGACGTCTGTTAGCCACAGGAGACCGAGCCCCCAGCGCGTATCGGGTTGGTCCCAGGACACGAAATCCTGGGCAAAACCAACAATCCGGCCAGATTTGACCGCCTTGAGGCCTGAAAAACGGGGGTCGGATGCCATCCTGGCCGCCACGGCGTCGGAGCGCTCCTTGTATGATACCACGACGAGCACGTCAGGATTCCACGCGGCTATCTGTTCCGGCCCTACAGTAGCCCAGCCTGAACCAGGATTGGAGCCCTTCCAGACGGCAACACCGCCCGCCATTTCTACGAGTCTGGTCTGTATCCAGGTGTCGGGCGGCACCTCGAAGCCTTCGCCGGCGGACTGCACGAGCAACACGCGCGCTTTGGCTCCAGCCCTGCCCGCAGCCGCGCTGGATGCGAGTACCGTCGCCCGCGGGACATCATTGAAAATCTGGCCTATCGTCACCAGTTCTGCATAGTATTCCTCGGGACTCTCGAGCGACAGGTACGCCGTTTTTATGCCCAGAGTCTCGAGCCCGGCTCCTAAAGTCTTCTTCAAGCTGGACTTGAGTATGACGAGGTCGGGTCTGTGCGATGCGTAGGTCTCAACGCCGGCCTGCCGGTCAAACGACGGAAGGGCCGAGAAGCCTGGCGTTACCGTCTCCAGGAATACACCGATACCCTGGTCGGTGCCTCCAACCGCAACGATGCGGGAACGCGCCGCAGGAAACGCGTATACCGCGTCCGCCACCAGGGTAACAGCCCTGCCGCCCATGACGACCCGCGCAGGTACCTGTGCTCCTGCTACTGAAACGACCGCAAGAAGCGCTGCCACAAGAATGCTTGTTCTGGTTTTCATATTTCACCTCACCATTTCAGTCATCAATTATTCCAGTTCATCGAAGCTTGTGCCTGTTTCAAGGCTGCGGCATACGCCTCGGGGGTATCAAGGTCTTCAAAAATTCCGTCATCGTCCACCTCGACGCTCGACCACGGCTGCCCGAGGAGGTAGTCGCGCAGGCGCGAACCCGGATCAAGGTGCCGGAGCGCGGGAATGAAGGCGGCGGGAATCCAGACCGGGTGGCCGAGTTTGCCAGCACGTGCCGCAAAAACAGCGCCGGAGGCCATCCCGGCGTCGTCGAGTGCGGCGGTCATGAGGGTAAAAGCCTTTGCAGGCACACGCGGCATGTCGGCGGGCACGACGAAAAATCCGGCGGCGTCGCCTTCCCCGTCTTCCAGGCAGTTCTGCAGGATAAAATCGATGCCGGTGCGTATCGAACCGAGCATGCCAAGCTCCCAGCCATCGTTCAGCACGACGGCGAGTTCAGGGCGGTCGGCAAACGACCCTGCCAGTTCCTCGCCCCGGTAGCCTGCCACCACGACGGGACGCAGACCGGCGGCCAGCACCGTATCGACGACTGCGCCGATTATGCTCGTGCTGCCCCAGGGCAACAGCGGCTTCCAGGCGGCCATCCTGGAACTCAGGCCGGCCGCCGGAATGACGCACCAGGTGGCAGGTTTGTGCGGCGTCGGTTGGTGGATATCTGAATCGCTCATTGCCGCTGATTATGACGCCCGCAGGGCGTTCCGGGCAAGCTGAAATTCAGGAATGGTAGCTCGAATCGCCTGGAATGGTTCTCTACCTTTCATCTTTGCGCTGTATATATGTATACTTATGAAGGGAACAGACAGACCGGGCGCAAGGAGGGTACCGCGTGGCAACGACGCTTTCGACAATCGAATCGTACATGATAGCCGAAGGCCTGAAATACTCGCTTAACGACGATTACATACGCACGAGCTTTGCCACTGACCTCTACAAGGACCAGGACGGTGACTCGAGCGTGTTCATAATCGCCAGGATCGAGGAGGACGGTGAATACTTCAAGCTCATGGCACCCAACCTCTACCACTACCCGCCCGACGGACCCAACACCTCGGAGGTGTTCCGCATACTGCTCGGCGTATGCTGGCGCTCCAAGCTGATCAAGTACGAGTACGACGAACGGGACGGCGAGATACGTGCCATCGTCGAATTCCCTCTTGAAGATGCGCTACTGAGCTCCAGGCAGTTCCTCCGCTGCCTCAACGGGCTCGTGCAGATCATAGACGAGTATCACGCCGCCATAGCCACTGCAATCAACGGCGCCGCGGCTTCTCTGGACGAGGCTGAAGAAGTGGCCGACAATATCCGCAAGGCCGACCGCATCCTGCGCGCCGCCGGCATAGACAAGTCAACACGGTCCGCAGATCCAGGCGGCATCGTCAGATTCGAGGAGTGAGCATGTCGAGATACGACAAGTATTCCGAGAGCGCACTCGACGTCCTCGTCAAGACCCAGGACATAGCGTTGCGCGGTACCATAGGGGAGACAGGCTACAGGGACCTTGCGGAGGCCCTCGTACTGTTCGACCTGCCGGACATCATAGCCATTGCCAAGGGCAACAATGCCGTCGTCGATGTGGAACTGATAAAATCGCTCAACGAGCGTATAGAATCCAGCTCCCCGCGGGAAGTCGACGGCCCGGTAAAGATCTCAGGCGAGTTCAGGTCGATACTGGACAAGGCGGAAGCCCTGGCGGGCGATGCCAAGGTGGAACCGTCGCACCTGATACGGGCAGCGTGGCCTACCATCAAGGGTGAACTGGCGCAATTCTTCCGGCTGGAGGCTGCACCGTCGCTGGCGATACCGGTGGACGAGATAGACCTACCGGAAATAGGCCCCAGGACCAAACCCAGCGAGGCGGTTTCCATCCTCATGCAGTTTGGCGAAGAGCTTACAGCACCGGACGCGGATTTTCCCGTCTACGGTCGGGAATCGGAGCTCGATGCCCTGACCTCCTTGCTGATGAAGTACTGGAAGCCCAATCCCCTCATCATAGGCGAATCTGGCGTAGGCAAGACTGCCCTGGTACAGGGTCTGGCGATGCGCATCAAGTCAGGCGCTGTGCCGGCCAGGCTCAGGACGGCGCGCATTTTCGAGATACGCGTCTCCGAACTGCTCTCCGGCACCAGCATGCACGGAGCCCTGGAAGAGAATGTAAACCAGCTCGTGCAGGCCGCCGAGAGCCTGCCCGAGGTATACCTGTTCATAGACGAGATACACCAGGTCGTACCCGGTTTTGCAAACAACCCCATATCGGAAGTACTCAAGCCGGCCCTGTCTTCAGGGCGGATCAGGTGCATAGGCGCTACGACCACAGCCGACTACACACGCTTCCTGGAGAAGGACACCGCTTTCCTCCGGCGCTTCCAGACGGTGCTGGTCAAGGAACCCGACGAGCTTGCCCTCGGCCGCATCGTTTCCGGGGTCGTGCCCAGGCTTGAGAAGCACTTTGGCATATCCATACCGGATAGCGTGCGCACCCGCGCCATCGAAGTGGCCAGGCGCTACCTTCCCATGAAGCGGTTCCCTGACAAAGCCCTCGACGTGCTTGACCGCGCTGCCTCAAAAGCTGTGTTCTCCAACGAGGTTACGCTGGCAGAGAAGCACCTCCTGGATGCGGTCAAGGACATCGCCAACGTCATCGTCGAACCAGGTCTGGATGAGGCAAGCGGCCTCGCGGGCCTGGAGGCAGCCATAGCAAAGGACGTGCTCAGGCAGGACGACGCCATCCGCGCCGTAGCCCAGGCCGTCAGGGTGGCCAGGATGCGCCTCGATGCGCGCAGGGACCGGCCCAACGGTGCGTTCCTGCTGACCGGCCCCACGGGCGTCGGCAAGACCGCCTTTGCCGAGCGGCTGGCCAAAGCACTGTCAGGCCGCGACGATGCGCTGTTCCGCATCGACATGAGCGAATTCTCAGACGGCCACACCGCCGCCCGCCTCCTTGGAGCGCCTCCCGGCTACATCGGCTACGATGATGCACCACTATTGTCCCGGGCCGTGGATGCCTGTGCCGGTGGCGTACTGCTGCTGGACGAGTTCGAGAAGGCCCATCCCCAGGTACACCGCATTTTCCTGCAGATACTGGACGCAGGCCGCGCAACCGACGCGACGGGACGGACGCTGTCGTTCTCGTCGCTGACCATCGTAGCCACCTGCAACGTGGGTGGTGATACGGGGCCAGCCCTCGGTTTCCTGGCCGGTTCCGAGGAAGCCGCCCTCGCCGCTTCAGGCCGCGCGCCTATGACCGCGCTGCGCCGGGCCTTTCCGGTAGAGCTCCTCAACCGCTTCGATGCCATCGTACCGTTCAGGGCCCTGGACCGCAGCGACGCGCGTGCCATCCTGTCTGACGTCATCGTGCGTGACGCCAACGCCAACCTCCAGCGCGAATACGCATTCGAGCTGTCCTTTACCGACGCGGCGCTTGACCTCATCCTGAACGCGGGCTACTCGGTGGAGTTCGGCGTCAGGGACCTGCAGCGCGCCTACCGCAGACTCGTGTCGGTGCCGCTCGCGGCCCTCGTGACCGGTGCAGCCGGCAAGGGAGCTCTCGTTGTCGCTGTGCGGGACAACAACCTGACTTTTGGCATACCTGATCCAGGCACAAGGTTCGATGAACAAGGAGAGGAACAATGATGGCCAAGCATGTGATAGACGAGGTCCAGGGATTTTACAGGATCATCGAACTCAAGCCCTTCCGGCATACCGAGGGTGTCGCGTTCGACATCGTGCCCATGGAATTCCTGCCGCACATAGACGGCATAGACCGGGTGCTGCACAAGCGCTTTGCCATATCGCCGGGTTCGGTTGGCGACATCGAGCGGCCCTGGTACATGCATCCCTACCAGGAAGACAACCTGCTCGTACTCCAGGGGTCCCGCAGCGTCGACATCTATACGATGAAGTACAAGCGCATGGAATCCTTCGTCGTGGAACCGGAACGTATTTACCACAACGGCGAGGTCGTCTACGAAGGCTCGGCTATGCTCGTGTGGCCCTGTGGCGTGTTCCATCGCATAACCACCGGGGAAGAAGGCTCTGCCTCGCTGAATTTTGCCACGCGGTTGCCTGGCTTCGACATCAAGACCAATTTCAATGTCTATAATCTTGATATGGCACGGGCCAAGACGAGCCTGTTGCGGGCGGGATACCTGGACCAGAACCCGAGCTGATCCGGAAGTGATCAGGTCAGAGGACCGACCACATGCCGTAGATTGATGCAGCCAGTGCGGCTACCGCGATGATCCAGATCCATACAGGCAGGGGCGCGGCAGGGCCCGCAGGCCTTGCCGGTACGTCCGCGGGCTCGAAGGACGTGCTGCCCGGAGGCAGGCTGTAGCCGCAGACCGGGCAGCCGGCGGAGAATTTTGTTGCGGAACCTGAAAATCCGCAGCGGGGGCATCGGACGGCTGAGAAGAACCGCCCACATTCTGGGCAGGACTGCTCGTCTCTGGCAACCTCGGCTCCACAGCTTTCGCAGAAGAACCGGGGTGCCTTGCTCGGTTTCAGGTTCAGTCCCGGGAGGATTTCGAGCCGGACTGGCTCGAAGCCCCCGTTGAAGGTGCTGCAGGCGCGACCGTCGCGGTGGAAGGCCTGGATTCACCGGCTGAGTTCGAAGAAGGCTTCTTCTGGTCCGGGGAGGACGAAGCCGCGCCTGCCGCCGCCGTTCCCGAAGGAGCATTGACCGCGGAGTCTCCGGAGTTGGTTTTTGAGCCTGATGGAGCGGCTGGATTCTTGCCCCTGGAATCGTTCACATAGAAGCCGGAACCCTTGAATATGACACCCGAACCGCCAAAGATGTTGCGGCGCACCGCCTGACCGCATTCGGGACAGTCGCGGACCGGATCGTCGGACATGTTCTGCACCCGTTCAAAGACAAATCCGCATGTCCTGCATTCGTATTCATACGTCGGCATTCAAAAAACCTCGTGACAGTAGTCGCTGATGGATGATTATCAAGATACCCAAAAACGGGGTGCCAAGTAAAGCCGGCAAGCCGTTGCGTAGCCCGCCGGGCCGCTTACTTGCTGGCCAGGCTTCCCAGGTATTCCTGTATGAACTCCTTGGGCGTCAGTTCCTTGTCCAGGATGCGGTGAACGCCACGGCATATGGGCATGTCGATGCGCTTCTCGTCCGCGAGGGCGCGCACGAATCCGCTCGCGGGTGCGCCCTCGGGCAGGTAGCCGAGTTCGTGTATCCGTTTGACGAGGTCAGCCTGGCTCTTGAACGGCGCAAGCACATCCTTCTCCACGATGTCGCGGCCGAAACGGCGGTTGCGGCCATGCACCGAGCGGCAGGTTACATCGAGGTCGCCGACGCCCGCGATAGAGGTGAAGGTTTCCGGGTGGGTTGCGCCGAGGGCCTGCCCGAAGGCCTGTATCTCGTTGAGCCCGGCGGCCAGCAGCATAGACTCGGTGTTGTCGCCAAAGTGGTTGGATTCTGCCTTGAGCGCGTCCAGCATGCCAAAGGCTATCGCGACGACGTTCTTGACGGCGCCGCAGACCTGCACTCCCACGACATCAAGCGACGGGAACACGAGGAGGCTTCTGCTCCGCAGCAACTCGCGGACCCTGATGGCATTGCGGCCATTGGCGCTGGCCGCGGCCAGCCCGGTGACGATGCCGCGCGACACCTCTTCGGCATGGCTCGGCCCGGTCACGTAGACCAGGTTGCCCCGGTAGAAACCAGGCAGGTAGTCCTCGAGGGTCTCGACTATGAGGCGCGGCCCACGGTCTGTCTCTATGAAGCCCTTGGTGAGTACGGCTATGAGCGGACGTCCCTCCATGATGTCGGGTGAGGTCAGGATGCGCTTGACGGCAGGCAGCAGATAGGGAGACGGCACCCCGAGGAAAATGGCTTCCATGCCGTTGGCGGCTTCCAGCGGGTCGGTGCTGGCGCGCAGGTTGTCGGGCAACTTCACGCCGTGCAGGTACGCGTCGTTCTCGTGCTTGCCGTTGATTGACGCGACGAGGGCTTCCTCGCGGGCCCACAGCATCACATCGTGGCCGTTTTCAGCCAGAGCCTTGGCTATGGCAGTGCCCCAGGCGCCCGCTCCGAGCACCCCTACGGGTTTACCCCTGGACTTGCGCGCCGACCGCAGTGACGGCAGGCGTG
>JFJP01040420.1_pt1 | contig 12026 bp, 9 predicted proteins | sample 431651 | NCBI WGS metagenome assembly JFJP01 (sample SAMN02602958, study PRJNA72255) | Microbial mat metagenome, whole genome shotgun sequencing project. | biome: fresh water; feature: sink hole; material: water; isolation source: purple microbial (photo- and chemosynthetic) mats found in... | reverse complement strand
CCCTATTAAATAAAAAATTATTTAAATTCAAGGTTTATTTTTAATAAAATTAAACAACACAAAATTAATATTCTATAAAGGATTAAGTTTCTGAGACTTGCTTCAATTTTACTTGTTGCTAGTATATCAGTAATCGGAAAACAAAATTGTGGCATTTACCAAAAACGTAAAAAAGTATAAGCAAATTCTCTCACAAACAAGCAAATTTAGGTTACTTGTACAAATAAAAAAATTAGAACTTCAACAAAAGATCTAGGGCTAAAGAAAAATTCATTTTACAAGGAAAATAAGTTCCAGCTAAATTTGGCAAAAATTCTAAAGAAAAAACAAAATTTCCTTCTGGTTTTATATATTCAGGAATAGTTCTTTCATTTAAATTTTGAGCTGCCACAACATGAGGATTCTCTCTCATATAATCACATAATGATACTTTATCTCCTACTTTTAGTCTATAGGACCAAATATCTACCTTGTGGTCGTTGACTCTTATATGACCGTGATTTACCAATTGTCTAGCTCCAAAAATTGTTGCTGCCCATTTTGCCCTGTAAACAAATGTAGCCAATCTAGATTCTAAAATTTTTACCAAGCTATCGTAATTTCTTTCTTTAGATTCTCTAGCTTCTTCAGCAATTCTTTCAATATCTTTTTGTCTTAATTTTCCATAAAATTGTTTTATTTTTTGTACTTCTTTCAATTGATACCAATATTCCGATCTTTTCTTTTTATCTTTTCCGTGTACACCAGGACCGTAATTACGTGTATTTATTATGTTAGATTCAAAAAAAAATCAAGCCTTTTGTGAAAATTACGATTTCAATAAACTTTTACAAGAAATATTGCAGGAAAAAAAACAGCATATTTTTTCGGGAGATCTGGCTTCATTTCTAGATTTTTTAAATATTTTTAAATCTTATAAAATTTTCCACAATCCAGGCATAAGAGAAGTGGAATCAGTAGAAAGCGAAATGATAGCGTCTATAAATATCGCTATTTGTGAATACAGCCAACTAAAAAATTTAAAAGGTAAAAATTTTTTATTAATTTTTACTGATAAAGAAGCTGGTATTCATATAAATTCTCTTTTTCTTTCCTTTTTTTATAAAAAAATTTTTAATATTTCTGAAGAGGTTTTAGAAGATTTAGACAATATGAATGACAGTGTTTCTAGTTTTCTATTTAAAAAATCTTTATATTGGGACTATTTTGCTCAAAAAAATCTTAATGTTAATGACGATATTATTGTTTTCGTGAGACAAAATCTTTATAAAATGGAAAAAATGCATGGTGATAAAAAAATTTTTCTAAGCACCATTTTAAACAGAATAGAGTATTCCTTTTTAAAAACTGGAAATTCATTTTTATCTAATTATTTCCGGTGTGTATTAAAAGTCATAGAATAAAAAATTTCTATATTTTAAAAAATCCATATATCCGGATTTCTCCAAGAAACATTAATGTAAATGATGATATTATAATTTTTATTAGACAGAATCTTTATAAAACAGAGAGAATACAGGGAGATAAAAAATCTTTTTAACTACAATTTCAAATAAAATGGATAAAAACCGGAAATTCTTTTCTATCTAATTATTTTCGTTGTGCGTTGAAAATTATGCAAAATTTTTATCTTTTAATTTTTTTAATTATTGGAGGTTCTGAATCTTCACTTTTTTCTTCTGAATATTCATTTTCAATAGGTTCTGGTTCAAAAAATAATTCTGCTAATTTTTGAGCAGCAGAAGGAAAGAAAGTGTTCAATGCCTCGGCATCTATTTTTGGTATTGTTTTGTATGGTACTCTACTATCACAGTCAGATACAATAGCATTTTTTGAAATAGTTATTGTTTGATGTCTAATTGTTTTTCTAGAAAGAATAGCATCTTTGTTTGCCAAGCACGATAATCCGAAAACATTTGGATTTTCTTTTAATTTAATTGCAATACCTTCAGATAAGTTATCTAAATTCTCTAAATCTGCAAAATTATCCAAGATGTTTGGATTTTTTTTAAAATCATAAATCTTAGAAAGATAGATCTTAAGAAAATTATTAAAATTTTGTTGAATAAAATTGTAAATTTTTTCCATATCTTCTTCCTTTTTTGGTGTATAGAAAGGTATTGCAATTACTTTGAAGAAAAAATTATGCTCTTTATTAAGAGTAGATTCTTTTACGTGTTCTTTTTGACTATCTTCGTTTTTATATGAAAACATTGTACCACTCATTGGTATCCCTAATTGTTTTTGGACGACTATTTTATATTGTTGTCTAAAACCTTTGCGAGCAGAGTTTATGTGCTTTGCTGTTAATTTTCCCGCCAGTGACATAACAACAACAGGAAATCGTGTTTTGTTACAAATAAAAGTTATGATATGTTTACCTGGTTTTTCTAAAGTTAACCAGTTTGAGTTTAGAAATAAAAAATAATAAGATTTGTTCATTTTTTCAAAAAAACTAAAACAAATCTCCAAATCTGGATGAGAAAAAATTTGATTTTGGTCTAAATTTGCTTTACAACAATAAAATATATAACTTTTGAAAAGTTTATCATTTTTATTGTTTATAAATATTGGATCTAAAAAATTTGTAAAATTCTTTTGAGAAAAATCTCTTACATTATCTTTTGTTGTTTTTTCTTCTTTTTCAGCAACAGTTATTCGAGACTCGTTTAATTCATGATTAAAAGGATCGTTTATATTTACACATTTTAATAACATATTATGCATCAAATTATCGTAGCATAATTTGAAAATATTTTATTTTTTCACCTTATTATCATAATAAGTTAATAATTCTTTTTATTTTGAAAAATTTTCTAAGAATTTTTTCTGTTCTTGAAAAAAACTTATGTTTCTTGTAAAATTTATTGATGATTAATTGCTTTTTATTTACGAATACTTTGGTTAACTTTCATTCTACTGGAAAAATAGACAATTTAGATAAGATTTTACAAGAAAAAATCAGCAGACAAAGAAAAATAGAACAAAGAGAGGAAAAAAGATCTCTTCCAGATAATATTGGCATACATGAAATTTCTCATTTGCAAAGTATTTTAACCCATAATGGATCTATTGAAGTGGCTTTGTCTAATAAAATTTTTTCCTTCTCTGAGGGTAACTTAGATTTATTTGCTGATGGTAATTTATTTTGCGCTATATTTCAAAAAATTATTGATGAAGTAATATCTTTTTTAGAAATTAAAAATTGTTTTTTGCATTTTGGGGCTAAAGAAATTAAGGAAGCTCAAATGTTTGAAATGGAGCAAATTAAAAAATATATGAAAAACAAGGAGAATTTTTTTAAAAATCTTTCTGTAAAAAATAAAGAAAGAATTTTAAATATAAGACTTAGATTATCAAAAGTTATATTTTTAAAAGATTCACAACTTATGTCTCAAAAAGAGAAAAAAAATATTTTTGATGAGGCTTTAGCTTTTTTGTTTAAAAATGAAGAACAAAAAAAAGATTCATTAAAAAAAGATATCCTATTTTATTTAAGAATAATGGATAAGATTAAGGATTTAAAAAGAGATTTTGAATTTTTATGTCCTATAGAAATAATCTCTGACAGTCAGTATGTAGACAAATATGCAAATAATTCTATTTTAAGCTCAAATTATGCTGTTTATAAAGGAATCCTAAATAGTCATATGGAAAATCCTTTAAATAATGATCGCGGAGATACTATTTTTACAGGGGAAGAATCTATTATAGACTTGGGAGAAAATGAAAAAGAAAAAATTCTTCTTCTTACTGATATAGTGAGCAGAACTGAATACATGATTAATGAAATTTATCTTGTAGATCAAGAAGATTTAAATGATTTTCTAAGAAATATTTTGCGTATTCTTCTTAGAGTTATGACTAATTATTTAGAAGCAGAATTGGTTAAATATTTATCTATAAAGGTTTAAAAGTTCTGTTATATTTTTTAATAATTATTTTTATCAAAAATTAATTCCGTTATTGTTTTTGTCATTAAGACTTAAAATTTGATTTTTAAAAGTATATGAAATAATAGATTCTTTACACTTTTGAAGCGGGTAATAATGCCCAATAGTTTTTATTCAGTGTTTTTATTTCATTTTCTAAATTTTTTATTTTTTGTTTAGCTTCTAAAAGTTCCAATTCTTTATTTTCAAATTCTATATTTTTTTCTTCAATTAATTTTTGCATTACTGTGGAATGAGAATTTTGTAATTTTTCATCTATATATTCTTTATTTTTTTTTCTTAATTCATCTATATCTTTATTATTCTCATCAATTTGTATTTTTAATTTATTTTCAGAAAACTCCAATGCTTTTACTTTTCCTATTTTATCTGATAAAGACAATTTCAAATCACTTATTTTTTCATTCAGAGACTCTTTTTCTTTTAAAATAAAGTCAATAATAAGTTTAATTTTTCTTACATTAGAAAGATCTTTCACCATAGTATCTTCTTTAGTTTTTGTAATATTATAATTTTTTAAAAAATGATCAGCATATTCATTCCATCTTTTTAAATCTTTTTCCATCACTTCTATTTTTTTGTCTTGATATTTTTCTGATTCATTTTCTGGCGCATTTTCTTTATCTTTTTTAACATTTGCTTTACTATGATTTTCTTTCTTTAACATAATTTTTATTTATTTTTTTTTCTAAATCATTACAGCTCAATATAAACATAAAATATTATAACAAAATCTATTTCGCTTTCTTTCTCACTCAATAAAATCTTACTTTTTTTTATTTTATTCATTTCTTCTTCTTATTGTAAAATTCGCGACGAACGCAATTCCAAGGAATTTTCTATTCTCGCTTTATAGCTCGTAAGGTCCGCAAATCTAAAAATTTATCGCAAATTGCTCACTCAATGAAATTTCACAAAGTTCGATTTTGTTTATTTATTATTAGCAAAAATATTTTCTATTAAAAAAATCACTAACTTTTTATCAAAAAAATTTTGGAAATTCTGGGTTTTTATTTCCTTTATCTTGGTTTTTTCTTTTATTTTTTCTAACATTGTATTTATTTCATTACCTCTTTCAAAAGCGCGACTATTTCCAATGAGGTTTTTATTGAAACATTGTTCTTCTTTAAAATTTTTAGCAAAATTATCAGAAGAATTTATTATTTTTTTAATTATAGGATTCATATATTCAGGAAAATAAAAATTAATACCCTCTATTTCACAAGAAAAAATTTTTATATTATTTAAAACTTTGTTTTCATTATTTGAAAAGATTTTTAAATTATAAGTTAAATCATGGAATTTTCTAGTTTTCAAAAATAAGAAATTAAAAAAAATAGTAGCCAAAATTTCATTTTTATCTTTTGGATATTCTGCTATATTTAAAAACTTTGAACCATTTATGGATTTAAAAATTTTCATAATTTCAGATAAATTAAAAAATCTTTTACCCAGTTGAAATTTAAAAGATTCTATAATTTCCATTGGTTGTTCAGAAACAGCAATATCTGAGACATTTTCTTTTACAAATCCTATAACAAATCTAGAAAGAAGATCTACACCTATAGAAGTACCATCAATAGAGAAAAATAATTTATTTTTTTCATATCTCTTTTTCATAAATTCAGAAACTAAATTACAAAATTTTGGCCAAACTATATCTAAAAGATTTTTTCTTATAAAAAAATTATTGCCCAAATTTTTTTTCTTACAAACCAAAATAGAAAAATCTCCAATTTCTTCTGTAAAAAACCTATTTCTATTTAACAAATTTAATTTTTCAGTACATTCTAAACTATTTTTAAAAGGAGATGCTGTTTTTTTTATATTTTCTGGCACTTTTTTTTGAATAATTTCATAATTTTTTGATAGTGATAATAAAGGCATTTGAGAAAAAGTTTGTTGCCAATTTTTTTTAAAATCTTTTTTAGGAATTAAAAATCCTGACATAAAAACATCTTCTTTTGCTTTTTGTAAATCTTGCATAGAAATTAAAGAAATTATCATGGCTTGAAAAACATCAATACCTGGATCTATAAGAGAAAATAGTCCCAAAGGTTCTTTTTCTAACATTTTACAAACTAAATATTTACTAAACATAAAAAGAAATATAGATAAATCCTTTTGACTACTACACTCTTTTCTTATTGAGAATTTACCAAATTCAAAAAAAAGAACTCGCGGTGTTATTATTTCTTGTGAATATAAAAAGTACATTTAATATATCTTATACATTTTTGTTCGAAAATTTTATTAATTCTTCCAATAGAAAAGATTATTTTAATTTTAACAAAAAATTAATAAATTATATCATCATACAGTGTTTGAATGATAATTTAAATAATTGAAGTTCCATAATAAAATTCTAGTTTTTATCCAATAAAAAAATAATTATGAAATTTATCTATCTTTAAACACCATATAGTAAAAAGATTATTAGTACAATCATATTGTCCGCTATTGGTTCATAGCTCATAAAACACAAAATTCTAAGGAATTTTTTTAAAAAGATGTTTTTATAAAAAAACTTTATGTTATTATTTTTCATGGAAGAAATAAAATTATCAAAAGAACATTTGGCAAAAATAAAAAGTCTCAGAGAGAAAACTGGCTGTTCTATTGCAGCATGTAAATCTTCTTTAGTGACTAAAAACTGGAATGAAGAAGAAGCTATAGAACATTTAAAAGAATTTGAAATGACAGCTTTAGCAGCAAAAAAAATGGACAGAGATACTAAAGAAGGGGTTTTTGCTGCAGCTATTTTTGGTAAAAATTTTGTTTACGCTAGAGTTGGATCTGAAACTGATTTTAGTATTCAATGTGATTTTTTTAGTGAAATGTGTAAAAAAATTCTAAAAGGCATAGAAGAAGATAACAAAAGCGTAATAGAAGATGCTATAAAAGAAGGAATCGCCGCTTCTAGAGAAAATATTGTTCTAGGAGAAAATGAAAAAATTATTACAAAAAATCCATATTTTTATCTACATAGTACTGGAATGAGCAATAAACCAGAAATTGGTGCTATTTTAGGTTTCGTTGATTTGGAAAATGAAGACGCTGAATTGGGAAAGAATTTATCTATCCATTTAGTAGCTTTTAAACCAAAAAACATAGAAGAATTTTTAGATCAAGTTTATATAAAAGATTCCAGTAAAACAATTAAACAAATTGTTGTTAATAATAAAATTTTAAACTTTATTTGTAAATATTAGATTTTTATTATAAAAAATTAGACAATTGAATAGATTATTGAAATATTAGACTTTCAAGAGTCTTTAAACTCATATAATAACCCTCTAAAAAAGTTTGTTTTTGTAAATTTTTTCAACTTTCCTAAAGTGAAATTCTGCCAGACTCTGGCTAGTGAATGCAAATTTTCTAAACGGAAAGTCTCTGACGATTTTCTTTCAGCGAAATCTGACGATTTTCTTTCTGGACACTATCGTGTTCTCTTGGAAAGTTTGATAACTTTTCTCCTGGAAATTCTAAGGAATTTTTTACTATTCATTAGCTTAAAAGCTCGTTCTATGTAACTAACGTCATCTCCTCATATAGCTCAAGCAAATCTTATATTCTAATCACTGACGCCAATATAAAGACCTGTCTATCTGCCAATTCTTTGAAATTCATTAGCTCTTTAAGGTTGTGGATCAGTGTTATCGAATTCTCTGGACTGTTTAGTTCTAACGAACCAAATTCTAAAGTTTAAAGATAATTTTATATTAAAAAAATTTATAAAAAGTCAGATATTTCAGGTGGAGGAGTTGGGAACTGCCCCCAAGTCCAAAACACCTATTTATTGCAATCTAATTTATTACCATAGTTACTTTTAAAGTAACATAAATATTCTACGAAATTTTTCTTAATTATGATAAATTTATTTTATTAAAAAAATTTACTTATCTATTGATTTTAAATTTTTTTGTTTTAAAAAAATTAATTTATTCCAGTAGATCCAAAACCACCATGACCTCGATCAGTAGAAGAAAGTTCTTCATGTAAAACTAAATCTGGACTTTCATATTTTGCAAAAATCATTTGAGCTATTCTATCTCCTTTTTTAATTATAAAATTTTCTTTAGATAAATTTAAAAGTATAATTTTCACCTCTCCTCTATAATCAGGATCTATCGTACCTGGAGAATTTGGTAAACATATTCCTTTAGCTGCCAAACCGGATCTACCTCTTATTTGTGCCTCTATTCCTATTGGCATCTCAATAAAAACTTCTGTAGATATTAATTTTATCTCCGATGGTGCCAAAATATAATCTTCTGCAGAATGTATATCAAAACCAACACTTTGAGGTGTCTGTTTTCTAGGCATTTGACCGAGTTTACCTACGCGTATCTTTACTTTCATAGAATTAGAATATCATAAAAGTTTAGACAAAATAGATTTTTTTCAATATTTTTATATTGTGTGGATTTCTTCTAATTTTTTTATTGTTGGAGTAGAACAGTTTAAAAAACTGGCTACTAACAATAATTTTTCTTTTAGTCCATCTTCTTATATGTTGAAAACTCTTTCTAATGAGTTTGTCACGCAAAATATTTTTTACACAACAATGATTCTCTTATTGGATAGAATGAGTCTTTTTTTCTATTGCGAAATTTTTTTATCTCTTTTATGTGCATTTGTGGTTGCTCAATTTTTCTTGATTTTTCAAAGTATTTTACCTAGTATGAGAGGACTTATTAAAACTATTCAAAAATTATCTGCTATTTTAATTTTTTTTCTATCTTATTTTTTTATATTTAGAAAAAAAGGAAACAAAATAATAAAAAAAATAAAGAGTGATGGTAAAAAAATGATTGCCAAGGGTGTTTCTTTAGAAACAGAAAAGGCTATGGATAAATTTTTAGACTCTATAGACCCTAAAGTTACATCATCTATGGAGGAATCTTTTTTGGTTAGAATTGAAGATAGCATAAAAATTATAAAAACTATGAATGAAAGTCAATTAGTTCCTATTATAAGTAATAAATTTTCTATATTTTTTGTTTCTATTTTACATTCGGTCATTGTTAATGGTTTGGGTTCTATTTTAATGAAAATAGTGCCTTTTTATACTGGGGATGATAAAGAAACTACTATGGAAAGAATCCGTTTAATGTTCAATGAGTTTCGTGAACTTATACTAACACAAGTTTTTGGAAAAGAAAAATGTGTATCTGAGCTTTTTAATATTTTAGAATGTTTTCAAAATATTCGTCATTTTCTTAATATTTTAGCAAAGTTAGTGCCAATTTGCGCTTTGATTGGTTCTTTTTTACTTACTATTTTGGTACCCTCTTTCAGTTTACAGTCTGATAGTAAGTCAACATTTTTAAGTATGATAAACTGTTTGCCAACTGCAAAAAGTACCGATATTGAAGGTAATTTAATAAAAATATCAGAAAAAATTTCCATAAAAGATTTAGGAAACAAAGTGTGGGTAGAATTTATTTTTATTGGACTCTTATTTTTTGTATCTTTAATTTTTATATTCATTATATTGTTGAGCTATAAAAATATTGTTAAAAACGTTAATACACTTATTGATTTTTCTTTTTTAAATGTAAAAATGACTTCATTCTTGGATATCTTCAGATTTGCAATATTTGGATTTAAGATAGTGGAGTATGATGATGGTAGAAAAGAAGAAAAAGCAGTTGATTTTGTAAAAGATGCAGAAGATTTATCAAAATTAGATAATGGAGAATACGCAAAAAAAACAGGTTATAAAGAAAGAATAGCCACAAAAGAAGATTTATCAAGTTTAACACAGATTTTGCTAGTTAAGGTATTGAGAGTGGCCATTATATTTTGGGTTTTGGGAAATGTATTTATTTGTATCCCCCAATTTTATGATGTTTTTCGAGGTTTTTTTTATGATCTAAATAATTATAAAAAAATTGTTTCTGAATTAATGTTTTTAAGTTGTATTCCTTTAGTAAAAACAGAAGGAGTTCCTGTAGAAAATATTATATCCTTCAAAGCTGATAATGTAGATTTATGTTACTTTCCCGGAGATCCTATTGTAAATGCTAATTTTGCTTTTAAGGCTGGAACAATGAATTTTATTTATGGGGAATCTGGTTCTGGAAAAACTACAATTGTAAAGTCTCTTTTAAATTACATAATTACTGAGAAAAATACTTTACTTTGTTCAAATGGTTTTGAAATTTACCATGTTAATAAAGTTAAAAGAAAAAACTTAATAGACGCTATTGGCTTTTGTCCTCAAGAATTAAAATTTAAAGGTAATTTAAGTGTTATTCAAGCTTTGAGAGTTCACGCTCCTTTATTAAGCAAAGATAGAGCAATGGAAATATTGGAAAAAATGAAATTAGCAGATTGGATTAAGGACTCTCCACATGGTCTAGATACTATGTTAGGAAATAATGCTATTACTCTTTCTGGTGGTCAAAGAGCTCGTTTAGCCATTGGAATGCTCTATGCAAAAATTTATTATAGAGCTGGGGCATTATTTTTAATTTTAGACGAATCTTTAGACGCATTAGATATGGAAACTGCCAATGATATTTTAAAAGCACTTATTCAAGATTTAGAAAGTGGTAAACTATGTTTAATAGTGATATCTCATAAAATTATGATTTTGTTGGAAAATTTGAAAAAAGATGGAGTTGGTATTCCATATCAAATTTTACATGTAGGTAATGGTTCAATATTAAAAGAAACTGAGGGGGAAATATGATCTTTTTCTACACCATACAAACTATGGGAAACTCTGTCATTAGCAAAGACGGTTTATCTGAAAAAATAGATAAAAGAGATATTGAGAGTGCTCGTGGTTGTGAAATAGAACTTAGTGATTTTATTTGGAAATGTAGACAAAAAACCTATTTAATGTGTTTGTTTTTAAGCTTTTTTACTAGTTTGTCGAAAAATTTACTTAGTACTTTTTTACTTGTTTTGGGAGGTAATTTGATCTATTTTTTAATAAATGCTGGTGTGATCTCCATGTTAACTGTGGAAAAATTAAATTTTTCAGAAGAGGTCCCACAAGAGACAATGTTCGCAGAAATTATTCAAGCAATGGACTCAATATCTACAGAGAAATTATCTATAGGACAATTAATTACCAAAGTTTTAGGAACTGGTGATTTTGATAAAGAAACTAAGAAAAATTTTTTAGCAGTTTTATCTTCTCTTAAAGAAGCTATAGATATTTTCAAAGAGGTAAATGATACTATTAAAATGCAAAAAGCAGATGGGAGCCAACTTGATAATATTTTTCTCAAATATTTATACTTATTATCTGGTGAATCAAATTTTTTGAAACTTAAAAATAATTTCGCAAAATTAAATGAAAATTTAAAAATAATTTATAAATTTTATATTTCTTTAAATGTAAAAGCCATTGATGCCCACGAGATTTATGTAGAATATAAAAATATTAAGTTCGAAAAAATACAATTAGCTATTAATGAAACGCTTTCTTTTTGTGGCATTTTACGAGAAATATCTTCTACGGTTAGTAATAAAAAATTATTGCAAGTTTTAATAAATAATTTTGATGAAAAAACGAAGAATAGTTGGATAAATTTATTTGGAGAACTTAATATAGAAAAAATTATGCCATTAGACAAAATTGAAAAAAAAATATCAAAAGAAATACAAAAAGATTTGAATGGTAAAATTATTAACGAAAAGATTGTTAAGCGCCAAAGTATTAATGATATTATTAAAATTAAAGAAGATATGAATAATAAGATTGTTCCTAAAGTTTATGAAAATCAAGAAGGAGCAATAGAAGAGGTTTTATCTTTTGATAAAGAATTGGAAAAAGTAAAAGAAAATTTAAAAAAAATAAGCAAGAAGTTCAGTAGTTCTAAATTATCAAGAAATAAAAAAGAAAAAGAAACTGTTTTTTATAAGGAAAAAATAAAAATATTTAATGAAAATTTTGAAGTCTTAGAAAAAATAAGTTTATTAAAAGAAGAAGATTGGAAAAAAAGGTTAGAACTTTTTTATGCAGATTTAAAAAGTCAAAACTTGGCAATTGAAAAGAAAGAAAAAGAAATAAAAAATATTAATAATCTTCTTTCTGGTTTAAAAAAATTTGAA
>JFJP01040036.1_pt1 | contig 12026 bp, 8 predicted proteins | sample 431651 | NCBI WGS metagenome assembly JFJP01 (sample SAMN02602958, study PRJNA72255) | Microbial mat metagenome, whole genome shotgun sequencing project. | biome: fresh water; feature: sink hole; material: water; isolation source: purple microbial (photo- and chemosynthetic) mats found in... | reverse complement strand
GTAAACTTCACGGCTACCCCGACAAACGAAGGAGCAGCCCCGGTATATCAGTGGAAGGTCAACGGAGTAAATGCAGGCATCAACGCAGCAACTTACTCTTATATACCGTTAACTGGCGATGTTGTAACAGTAGAACTTACCTCTAATGCAACCTGTCCGACAGGCAACCCGGCCACCTCGGCACCTGTTACTATGATTGTCAATCCGTTGCTTACAGTAGGTGTTACATTAGCAGCCGATGCCAATCCTGTATGTGCAGGCACAGCAGTTAACTTCACGGCTACCCCGACAAACGAAGGAGCAGCCCCTGTATATCAGTGGAAGGTCAACGGAGTAAATGCAGGCCTCAACGCAGCAACTTACTCATACGTACCTGTAACTGGCGATGTTGTAACAGTAGAACTTACCTCTAATGCAACCTGTCCTACAGGTAGCCCAGCCACCTCGGCACCTGTTACTATGACAGTCAATCCGTTGCTTCCTGTAAGTGTCACAGTAGCAGCTGATGCCAATCCTGTATGTGCAGGCTCGACAGTTACCGTCACAGCCACACCGGTTAACGGAGGCCTGACACCATCATACCAGTGGTATAACGGAGTAACAGCAGTAGGATCAGACAGTCCGACCTACGCTTATGTTCCAGCCAATGGAGATGTAATAACAGTAGTCCTTACTTCGAGTGAGACATGTCAGAGTGGAGGACCTGGAACATCAGGAGCCGTTACCATGACAGTTAACCCTGTTTTGCCGGTAAGTGTTACGATAGCAGCTGATGTTAACCCTGTATGCGATGGCACAACAGTTAACTTCACGGCTACCCCGACAAACGAAGGCTTAGCCCCTGTATATCAGTGGAAGGTAAACGGAGTAAATGCAGGCCTCAATGCAGCAACTTACTCTTATGTACCTGTAACAGGCGATATAGTTACAGTAGAACTTACCTCGAATGCAACCTGTCCGACAGGTAACCCTGCCACTTCGGTGCCGGTAACAATGACGGTCAATGCAACTCCTTCTGTTGTAATTACTAATCCTACGGCTGTTTGTTCACCTTCAACGGTTGATCTTACAGCAGCAGCCGTAACAGCAGGAAGCACAGCCGGACTTATTTATACATACTTTACAGATGCGGCGGCAACGATAGTATATGCTACACCAGATGCAGCAACTGCCGGAACATACTATATTAAAGGTACAATAGGAGGAGGATGCTTCGACATTCAACCGGTACTTGTTACTGTTAATCCAATACCGAATGTGGTTGTAACCAATCCTTCGGGTGTTTGTTCACCTGCAACTGTTGATCTTACAGCAGCGGCAGTAACAGCAGGAAGTGATGCAAGTCTCGCCTTTACATACTGGACTGACGCAGCAGCAACAATAGCGTATGCTACTCCAACTACTGCAGGCGCCGGTACCTATTATATAATGGGTACTGATCCTGTAACAAGTTGTTACGATATAAAATCAGTAACAGTAACTGTTAATCCGGCTCCATCTGTTTCTGCAGTTCAAACTGATGTCAAATGCTTTGGATCAGCTTCAGGAGAAATTGATATTACAGTTAGCGGAGGAACAGGTCCGTATACATATGCATGGACAGGTACTGGAGTAGTTGCGGCCTCAGAAGATCAAACAGGATTGGCAGGAGGAGTTTATACTGTTACAGTAACAGATCAGAATAGCTGTTCACCGGCTGTTATGACTTTCACATTAACAGAGCCTGCGTCAGCACTTTCAGGTAATATTTCCTCACAGGTCCCTGTTTCAGTATTCGGAGGAAGTGACGGTAGCGTCACAGTAGACGGTTCCGGTGGCACAGCGCCTTACCTTTACAAATTAGGAACAGGAGCAAATCAGGCCTCAGGAACATTTGGTTCACTCATGGCCGGATCATATACTGTAACAGTTGAGGATGCAAATCTTTGTACAGTTGATGTACCTGTTACTATTACAGAACCAGCAGCAACTCTTGGAGGTACAATTTCATCACAGGACGATGTTGACTGTTTCGGAACTGCCACAGGTAGTGTAACAGTAGCGGGTAACGGTGGAGTAACCCCATATGAGTACAGTCTTGACGGCGGTGTTTATCAGAGCTCAGGTACTTTCGGAACATTAACAGCAGGTCCGTACACAGTAACTGTACGGGATGCTGCACTAAATACATTTAATGTCAGTGTAACGATAACACAGCCTGCTTCAGCACTTGGAGGGTCATTATCAGGACAAACCGATGTTCTATGCTTCGGCAACAATTCAGGAAGTATTACTGTTGCAGGTTCAGGTGGAACAGCTCCATACCAGTATAAGCTGGGGACCGGATCTTATCAGGCTTCAGGCACCTTTGGCTCACTCATTGCTGGGGCATATACAGTTACAGTTCAGGATGCAAACCTTTGCACTTTTGAGGTAATAGTAACAGTAACTCAGCCAACATCAGCTCTTGCCGGAACAATTCTTACCCAGGCAAACATAACCTGCTCAGGTGCAGGTGACGGATCTGTAACTGTGATTGGTTCAGGTGGAACCGCTCCTTATGATTACAGCCTTAACGCAGGATTATACCAGGCATCAGGTACTTACGGCACTCTTGCAGCAGGTGTATACACAATAACTGTTCGTGATGCAAATCTTTGTACGGTTGATGTCCCTGTTACAATCACTGAGCCTGCAGTACTTACAGTTACAGGTATCGCAACTGATGCATCCTGTCCGGGTGTTAATGATGGGTCAATAACTCTTACAATAACAGGAGGAACCCAGGCTTATTCTGCAATCTGGTCTGATGGTGTCGGAACCATTGACCGCACTGCTGTAACAGATGGTGTATATAGTGTAGTAGTAACAGACATAAATGGTTGCGCTGCCTCCCTTGATGTAACGGTTGGTGTTACCGGATCGGAGAGTTGTCTCAGAGTTCAGGAGGTAATTACTCCGAATAATGACGGATTCAACGACACATGGAAAATCAGAAATATTGATCTCTTCCCGAATGCAGAGGTATTTGTATTCAGCAGATGGGGAAAACTTGTGTTCAACTCCAAGAATCTTTCTGCAAATGAGTGGGATGGAACTTTGAAAGGGAAACCACTTCCTACAGATTCATATCACTATGTTCTTCACCTTAATGACGGGTCAGAACCGAAGTCGGGTGTTGTAAGTATTATAAGATAATAATTGTTATATTTCGTGACCAAATTTATGAGGTATTTAAGAAGCATATTGCCAGCAGTTGTCCTGAGTTTTCTCTTTGGAACAACAATTGCCCAGCAGGTACCGATGTATAGTCAGTATATCATGAATGGATTTTTAATAAATCCTTCCTTCGCGGGCCGCGATGGATATACGACTGTAAATCTTACAGTAAGGGAACAATGGGTTGGTATGGCAGGGGCTCCAAGCACCTATGCAGCAAGCGTTCAGACACGTTTGCTTAAAAATAGTTATATATCCAAATCAACGTCGGTGAGGAAAAAACTTACTAAACCGACTAAGGGAGGAAAAGTCGGATTGGGAGGCTATATCTTCAACGACAATAATGGTATAATGCACAGAACAGGTGCTCAAATGGCTTATGCATATCATATTGGAATGGGTCAGACAGGAGGATATCCTAATGATCTTGCTTTTGGTCTTGCCCTTACGGCCTATCAGTTTGCTGTAAATACCGATGGCTTATTGTACGATGTTGATGATCCCCTGCTTAATTCTTATGACCGTTCAGTTTTTATCCCTGATTTTAATTTCGGTGCCAGTTATACTACTTCCAAGTATTATGTAGGACTTGCAATGACAAATTTGCTTAGGGGTAATATTATTTTCGGAGATACTTCCTCCACAAAAAGGACTGAACTTGGTCATTTTTTCCTTACGGGAGGAGTAAAGGTTCCCCTAAACAGGGACTTTGTACTCGAACCTTCAGCGTTTATAAAATCATCTGATATGCTCTTCAAATCGATACAGATGGATCTTACTACACGCGTTTTTTATAAAGATGATTACTGGGGCGGTTTATCCTGGAGAACAGGTGATGCCCTTATTATGATGATGGGTATGAAGTATGACAGATTTTATTTTGCATATGCCTTCGACTTTACTCTTACTGACATCAGAAAGCAGAGTCTCGGTACCCACGAAATCACTTTTGCAGTCAAATTTGGAGAAAGTGCACGAAGATACAGGTGGATAACTCCTTTCTAGTGTAATTTTCCATTCAGAATAATGAGCCGCTGAGAATTAATTTACTCAGCGGCTATTTTTATTTTACTAATCCAGGATGAATTATGCAGATTCTGGCCCCGGGATTATTTAGTTTTATGCTCTGCACAATTGTACAGTAATGAAGCCGAGACTCTTTTCAAATATTGATATTACAGTTTTCGTTGCAGTTCTATTCCTGTTTTTAGTTCCATTCAATGCCCTTAAAGCCCAATCCGGTGATGGAACTTCATTTCGAATTATGTTTTATAATGCCGAGAATTTTTTTGATGTGCTGGATGATACACTTAAAGATGATGAAGAGTTTCTTCCTAAAGGGGTTATGAGATGGAATAGTACCAGATTTAACAGAAAACTAAGTTCGGTAAGTAAAACTATTGTTGCTGCAGGAGGATGGGAGCCACCGGGCGTTGTTAGTTTTTGTGAAATTGAAAACAGATATGTTCTTGAAAGACTGATCTACGGTACCGGTCTTGCAAATTTTAATTACAGGATAATACATGAAGATTCTCCCGATCCCAGAGGAATTGATGTGTGTATGATTTACAGGGCTGACAGGATTAAGATGCTGGATCATTCTTACTGGATTCCGGAATTGAGATTAAATGAAACTTTCAGATCGAGAAGCGTGCTATATGCTAAATGTTTAACAGGAGAGGATACTTTGCACCTTATAATTAATCACTGGCCATCAAGAAGGGGAGGGGTTTTATCTGCAGAGGACCTGAGGAGGCGAATGTCACAAATGGTCAGTATGAAAATTGATTCAATCAACTCTTCTGTGAACGGGATGGCAAAGATTTTATTAATGGGTGATTTTAACTGTACTCCTGAAGATCCGATGATAAAAGAACTAATGAAAATGACCTTGACAGGGCAGTCATGTGTAAATCTTTCCAATTCTTTTACTGCAGGAGGATATGGAACATATCGTTATCAGGGTCGCTGGGAAGTAATTGATCAGGCAATTGTGTCACCTTCATTGATCAATGCGGAGAAAGGGATTTCTACTGATAAGGAATCTGCAAAGGTTTTCAGCGAGGATTTTCTTTTAATGCGCGACCCCAATTATCCGGGACTTACCCCCATGGGGACATACAGAGGTTTTCGTTATCAGGGTGGATTCAGCGATCATCTACCTGTTTTGATCGACATGGTTATCAGGTAGCTGTTTGACTGGTTTAAGTCCAAGTTTACTGCCTTTTTCCAGCATGAGATTTCTTGCTGCTTCATGTTCATTGGGGATAATCCCGTCAAGAATTGCTTCCCTGATGGCATTCTTAATAAGCCCCACTTCCCTGCCTGGTTTTATACCAAATGTCAATATTATTTCCCCACCGTCGATTGGAGGTTGAAAATTTCTTACAGCATCCTTTTCTTCTATTTCCCTGAGCTTAGTTCTTACAAGTCTGAAGTTCTGAAGGTGTTTTGTCTTTTTAGCTTCATTTTTTGATGTTATGTCAGCTTCACACAAAACCATCAGGTCGTCAATATCATCTCCTGCCTCGAAAAGCAGGCGGCGTACTGCTGAATCAGTGACTTCCTCCTGTGAAAGAACTATTGGCCTGAGATGCAGCTCTACCATTTTTTGAACATATTTCATCTTTTCATTCAGTGGCAGTCTTAGCTTTCTGAATATGTCGGGAACCATTTTTGATCCAATGAATTCATGTCCATGAAATGACCAGCCAATCTCAGGTATATACTTTTTTGTGGCCGGCTTTGCTATATCATGAAGCAATGCGGCCCATCTGAGCCATAAGTTATCAGTGTTTCTGCTTATATTGTCAAGTACAAGTATGGAATGATGGAAATTGTCTTTATGGCCTTTCCCTTCCCGTGTGTCAACACCTTTCATTATGTCAAGCTCAGGGAAAATAAGTTTCAGCAGTCCTGACTTTTCAAGAAGAACAAACCCGGCCGAAGGGGTTGTGCACATTATTATCTTGTTAAGCTCATTTATTATTCTTTCGGGCGAAACAATAGTTATTCTGTCTGCATTCTTTTTAATTGATTTGAAGGTATTCTCTTCTATAGTGAAGCCAAGTTGTGTAGAAAACCTGATGGCTCTCATCATTCTCAAAGGATCATCTGAAAATGTTTTGTCAGGGTCAAGCGGTGTCCTTATTATTTTCTTCTTAAGGTCATCTACCCCGCCGAATGGATCAAGAAGCTTTCCGTAGGTTTTCTTATTTATGCTTATTGCCAGTGCATTGATTGTGAAATCTCTTCTTTTCTGATCATCATCAAGAGTGCCGTCTTCCACAACAGGTTTTCTTGAACCCCTGTCGTACGATTCTTTTCTTGCACCCACAAATTCAATCTCATATTCATTATTACGGAACATGGCTGTTCCGAAATTCTTGAATACACTTACTTTTATTTTTGGATTTATCTTTTTTGCAGCTTTACGGGCAATATCTATTCCGCTTCCAATTACAAGTATATCAATATCCTTACCCGGATTATCCCTCTTCAACAGACAATCTCTTACCCATCCCCCGATCACATAGGCTTCAACATTCTCCGATGTGACGACATCGCTAAGCGTTGCAAATATTTTGTCATTTAGACATATATTCATATATAGATATGACAATTTGTTATTAAATCATGACAAAGTTACAATTTATCCCCGATTTTTAGTAAATTATGCTGTTTCTCATCTGTTGGTATAAACATTGCCGGATAGGTAAACAAACAGTAGTTACATATGTTTAATAAATAAAAACAAGATGGTAGAACATTTGACAAAGGAAACGTTTTTGAGTAAAGTATTCAATTACGAACTTAATAAGGAGTGGAAATTTGAAGGCGATAAGCCCTGTGTTATAGATTTTTACGCCGACTGGTGCGGACCATGCAAAATTGTTGCTCCTGTTCTGGAGGAATTATCAAAGGATTTTGACGGAAAGCTTAATGTTTACAAGGTAAACACAGAGGATGAGCAGGAACTTGCCGCAGCATTTGGCATAAGAAGCATACCCTCATTTCTTTTTGTACCTGCTGAGGGTCAGCCACAAATGGCAATGGGTGCTCTTCCAAAAGATACCTTTGTTCAGGCATTCAAAGATGTTCTTGGTGTAGAAAAATAGGCGGTTCGTCAAAAAACAGTTATTTTTCTTAAAATAGATATATTTTATTGTAACAATTTAAACCTTAACCTCGTTTAACTATCAGAAGGTAGTAACATTATGTTACAGGTTTTTTTCAGGATTTAGGTTTAGGGTAGTAAATTAGTAAATCAGGACTCCGGTCCTGATTTATTATTTATGTCAAATCCCTGAATATCCCGTTTATCTCATCCTCGGTGGTTTTAAGCTTTTTCTGACATTGCTTAATCAGCTCCGAAGCCCGTTTAACTTCTATTGAAAGCTTATCCACATCCATATCCCCGTTTTCTATATTCTTCAATATGCTTTCTATTTCAACCATCGCATCATTGAACATAAAATCTTTCTTTGCCATAGCGGTAGAATTATTTTGTATAAATATCGGTAATTATAAATTATTTCTTTTATAGTTATTACCCCCTTCCCAACCTTCCCCCAGGGGGGAAGGAGTAGGCCGGCTAACTTTTCCCCCTTGGGGGAAACGGGAAAGGGGGTATAGTCATTTTATTATATTAATCAGTAAGGTTTTTATAATTAACAGTACTCTTTGCTGAGCCGTCAGGGAACCTGGTCTCAAGTGTATCGTTTACAGATACTTCACTTATGCTCTTTATTATTTTACCGTTAACCGAGGAAATAGTGTACCCACGTTTCAGTACGTTTACAGGATTAAGCATAGCGAGCGAATTCTCAAGTCCTTCTGTTTTTAATTTACTATTATTAATAGTATTGTTTGTAGCTCTTATAAGGTTTGTCTTCAGCTTTTCCAGACTGCCATTTTTTATTGATTGATAAACTCTTACAGAAGACATAAGTTTCGATTTCTGATTCTCGGGTGCCAGACCCGACCGTATAACGAATGCCTTTCCCGTATTTACGATCTCCAGGACTTTTACTGATAATTTTTCTTTTAACCTGGCAACCATAATTTGAGCAAGAGGCTGGAGTTTTAATCCGGCAGTTTCAACCTTCTTGTTAAATAATTCCAGTACTTCAAATGATTTTTCTGCTATTTCAGAACTCATGGATTCCAGAGCTTCTTCGAGAAGAATCATCCTCTCAATCAGAAAATCCGCAACCGCAGTTGGTGTTTTCAGACTTACATTTGCCACCATATCAGTTACAGACAAGTCTTTATCATGTCCTATTCCGGTAATAACAGGCAGAGGGAACTGCGTTATGTAATAAGCAATATTGTAATTATCAAACCAGCTCAGATCACTTATTGATCCGCCTCCTCTGATTATAACAACTGCATCAAAGAGATCTGTATTGACAGCAATTTTCTCCAGAGCACTTATAACAGCATTTTCTGTCTCGGCTCCCTGCATTGCCGACTCGAAAAGTGTCAGATGGAATACATATCCGGCTCTGTTATCCTTAATATGATTTATAAAATCTGTAAAACCTGCTGCGTTTTTGGAAGATATAACTGCAATTCTCTGAATCAGGGCCGGAAGTTCAATCTCCCTGTTCATCGAAAATACTCCTTCAGACTCCAGTTTTTTGATTATCAACTGACGTTTCATAGCCATCTCACCGATTGTAAAGACCGGATCGATATCAGATATAACAAGACTTAATCCGAATACCTCATGGTACTCAATTTTAATCTTTACAAGTACCCTTAATCCTTCTCTCAGTGATTCCCCTGTTGCATCTTCAAAAAACGATTTTAAAAACCTGTATCTGTTTCCCCAGATTATAGCTTTTACCTTTGCTTTTATGTTCTTATCATCAGCCTGTTTTTCAATAAGTTCAATATAACAGTGGCCAGAGAAATTTTCCTTGAGTTCAGCTATTTCCGCAGTCACCCAATAGAAGCCTGGGAAGGAGATGTACAATGAATCCCTGATAACCTGTTGAAGTTCGTATAATGAGAGTTTGTTGTCAGCCATCAGTTATTCAGTTTAATAATCCTGATTACCTTGCTTCCTGTGCTACTTATAATCCTTATGTTATATACTCCCTGTCCGAGTTCCTGAAAAGCTGGAAGCCTGACACTCCTTCCGGCCCATTCGGGAAATTCATTTCTGAAAAGTGTCTTTCCGGAAATGTTTATTATTTCAATATAAAAGCTGCCCGGCGCTTCCCTGAATATAAGTTCCAAATCACCATTTGTAGGATTCGGTGCTGCAACAACTTCATTATCAGGTATAGTGGTGTGTTGATCCTGCAGTTCTGTCAGTGCTTTGACAATATCAGGAATTCCATATCCATAAAGTGAATCGGGAGAGAGGTATCTGTCTCCGCTTCTTTGCATAGCCGCTAAGATCTCGGTATTTTTTGCATTGGGAACAGCCTGAATAAGGCAGGCAGCCATTCCTGTGAGCACCGGACATGAAAATGATGTTCCGTTTGCCCTTCCGATTGTTGATGCTGATACCTGAACAGGAACACTTACTCCCAAAGCCGACAGATCTGGTTTAACTCTCCTGTCGGACGATGGCCCGGCAGAAGAAAACGTAGAAATAAAGTTGTTCCCGTCAACTGCCCCTGCTGCAAGTACACTGTCTCCATCGGATGGAAAAATGATCCGTTTCCATTCTTTTGCCCTTTCATTACCGGCACTGTTAACAACAAGTATCCCTTTTGAAGCTGCTATATCTGCCGCCAGCGTAATAAATGCAGTATTACCGTCGAGTTGCTCTGCTTTATAATTCATCGATTGATCATCAAAATTGTAATATCCCAGCGAAGAAGTTATTATGTCAGCTCCGGCACTGTCTGCAAATTCTGCCCCGGCAACCCACATATCCTCCTCGCAGGGGAACTCTGAATCTACATCTTCGGTTTTAAGAAGGATGAAATCTGCTCCGGTAGCTGTTCCGTGGATAAGACCGGGGAGATCACCAGCCAGTACTGAAAGAACGGCAGTCCCATGTGTGGAAGAAGAATAAACGTTACGATTTTTCTTTACATAATCATAAACGGCTTTTATGCCATTTCTGTTCCGGACATTGTTCAGCGAACTTATCTGATCGGCATATTGAAAGCCACCATCAAGAACAGCAATAAGAACATCTTTCCCATTGTAACCCGATAAGTGCAGGGCAGTTCCATTCAGCATTGTTACCGTACGGTCAAAAGGGGGGATGTCGGATGTAGTTACCTGAAAATTAAGCTTTTCATTAAATAGGGCGTTTTTGGCGGGACGTTTAACCAGTTTAACTTCCTTTACAAATGCCAGCTCACTTATTGTATTAATATCAACTTCGGTAACAGATTTAAGAAGAACTGAATTCATCCATTTTGATGTGCAGTGTAGAGTGAGGCCATTCTGTTTTAACTGATTAATGTATGATGCGGAAACAGGTATATCTTTTATGTCGGGATACGGAACCTGAGTTTTTTCCCTTCTGGCTATTGCTTTTGAGGAAAGCAGATCTTCTGCCTGAAATGAACTTATTGTGTTTTCTCCCTTATCAGTAAAATATACCCGGTAATACCAAAGATAATCAGGTGATTGTGCGTTTATATCAATAATAAAACCGAACCACAGCAGAAAAATTGTAGTCAGAATTGGTTTTACTATAAAATACCGTGGGTTAATCATTATCTGATGACGCCGGTCTTTTCAGGATCAGCAATTTTTCCTTTGTTCTTCTCCAGTTGGTCCATGTAGTCCGACAAATCAATATCCATTTGTTTGTCTTTTGTGACGCCTGCACTATACTCCAGTTTATATCTCAGGCTTCCGTTACTATTGTATATCAGCCATGTTCCCTCGCGGGCATCATTTTTATACTGACCCGAAAATTCAATGTTCCCCTTTTCACCCCAAACCTCGTATTTACCATCAAGTTTGTCGTCTTTGTATGATGATTTAAGGCAAACTGAGCCGTCAATATTATACTGGACCCATGCACCCTGCCTGATGTCGTTAACGTAATTAGTCACTTCTGCAATTTTGCCGCCAAGGTAGAATTTATGCGAAGGACCATTGCGTTTATTGTTTTTGTATAGCTCTTCGCAGATCATATAGCCATCAATTTGTGATGAGAAGAACTGCCATTTTCCCTCTTTAAGCTGATTTATATATTTGCCTTTTGAGGCTATGAAACCATTGTAGTGGTATATCGAAGCATCGGCTGATTTTCCGTCTTCACTGAATATCATTACTGATTTTAAAACATTGTTTTCTTCATACCTTTTAAATTCACCAACAGGGTGATCATCTTTAAAGAAACCGTCATAAATGAGAGTATTATCAGGATTCTTTTTTATCCAGTGTCCCTGTTTTCTTCCAAGCTGGTCGCTCTTATTCAAATCACTGGCTGTCTGACATATAGTGGAAGGTGATATCAGGGAAAGTAAGGCGATTACTATTATTTTAATATTCATAAGATAGAAACGGATAATATCACATAAAAGTACAAAAAAAAGAGGTTGAATAATTTCAACCTCTTTTAAACTATATCAAGTGAGTTTATTTCACCTCTTCAAAATCAACATCTGTTACTTCTTCACTTCCTGATTTTCCACCTGCAGGACCTGCCTGTCCGGGATCAGCCTGCTCTGTAGTTGCCTGTCCGCTGTTCTGAGCAGTTTTGTACATCTCTTCAGAGGCAGTCTGCCATACTGAGTTGAGTTGTGCAAGAGCTGCGTCAATAGCAACAACATCCTGTGACTTATGAGCTTCTTTCAGTTTTGCAAGTGCGTCTTCAATTGCCGGTTTCTTATCGGCAGGCA
>JFJP01040035.1_pt1 | contig 12026 bp, 12 predicted proteins | sample 431651 | NCBI WGS metagenome assembly JFJP01 (sample SAMN02602958, study PRJNA72255) | Microbial mat metagenome, whole genome shotgun sequencing project. | biome: fresh water; feature: sink hole; material: water; isolation source: purple microbial (photo- and chemosynthetic) mats found in... | reverse complement strand
GGATTTGTCCCTACAGGGATCGTAGCTACTACAGTATCAGTCGTCGTATCGATCACTGAGACAGTATTTGAATTTAAATTATTAACATACAATTTTGTCCCTATAGCCGTAGAAAATCTTGGCCCTGTCCCTACAGGGATCGTAGCTACTACACTATCAGCAAAACTCACACCAAATGAGCTGATGATCATGGTTATCACTACCAGTGATAAAAGAAATTTCTTTCAAAGAGAAAACAAAAGATGAGAGCGTTGCATGAGAGATATCATTATACAAAGTAAAAGCTAATCTAATAGTATTCTTTTTTTGGATAAATACAAAACATATCTAGAGTGATGTAGTGTGTGATAAAATAATATATTATAAAAAGTAATTCCATTACTTAATATTTTACTTTTTATCTTCTAATAAAAAGTACTTAAATAGATATCGAATTGCAAGTCTTTTTTAAGTAAGGTTAATTGCAAGTTGAAGTGCACAAAGTTAGTTTAGGCTTGTTTATCTCATGTGATGAGATACGATTCTTTATATCTTCTGGTCAACTCATCGTTGTATAAGAGAATCTATAAAATAATACCACTTCATAATACTTGTTCATCATGACTATATGCTACAAGGATCTGGCCGGGAGTGATTCATCGAGTGGGTTCGATAGAAAATTGTAATAGAGAGAGGTTTTTCTCTATTTGATCCCCCTCGCCCCCCTTATAAAAGGGGGATATAAGACGCGAATGTACTGCTGGATCTTGACGATAGCGGATTTTGATAAGACAATTTTTGATTTTATCATGATCATTATGATCTCCTGTCCATACTCGATCAGTGACGCTCACTATGTCAGTGGTTAGTTTTTTATCCTCTTTGTCTCCGACAGTGATGATATTGTTGTTTACATCGATAGCAGTGACATATCCTCTAAATGGCAAAAAAAGCTGATGTCTCTGACCGAGTGTGTAGAATCGAGCTCCAGTATGTGTTCCTACTTTCTTTCAGTGTTGGTTCAGTATGTCTCATGATCTTTCTGGTAATTTTTTTCTTAAAAACTCTGACATCGGGACATCTCCGATAAAACATAATCATTGACTATCTGGACGATTTGCATTTGGTAGTCATATTGTATGAGCGATCTCTCTGATCTGTGGTTTGGTGTATGATCCCAATGGAGTGAGTGCATGACTCAGTTGATATCAGGAAAGACGTGATAGAAAGTATGACTGATCTTTATTGTGATCGATTCCGCGAAATAGTCCCTTTCTATGATCTCCCCCCACCCCCTCTTGAGAAGAGGGGAGAATGCGAGCATAGTGTCCAGTGGCGATGTAGTCACATCAGAGTGCAAGAGCTTGTTCGAGGAAGAGATCAAATTTGATAAGATTGTTGCAGAAGACATCAGGATTTGGCGTCAATCATTTTTGATATCCATCATAGATATAATCGATAATGCGTTCTTGATATTCTTTGCGAAAATCAAATACAATAAATGTTTTGATGCCAAGATGTTCGGCAACTTTGATAGCCATGTCTCTATCAATACGAGTAGTGCAGTGAGGATCGTCTGGCTCAGCATAATTTTTCATAAAACCTGCAATGACATCATATCATTGTTGTAAGAGGAGATGTGCTGCGACAGCGGAGTCTACACCTCATGAGAGTCAGACAAGTACTTTTGGTTTGTTCATGATGATAAATATAGTGATTTCTACTTTTGAAAACAAGATATTGTTTTGTCTTGATTTTGGTATGTTATATATCTATACTATAAACATATTACAGGTCTATAGCTCAGGGGTAGAGCGGAAGTCTCCAAAGCTTCGCGTCGCGAGTTCAAATCTTGCTAGACCTGTTTTTATGTAATCAAAAATATACTACATGACATTTCTTTCTCTCTATCTTCGTCCTTATCGAAAGATACTTATCCTCGTACTGGTACTCGCTTCACTCAATCAGATATTTTCTCTCATGAGTCCGCAAGTATTGAGACGATTGATTGATAATTATCTTACCAAAGTCGGTAGTATAGAATTTACTACACAGCAATATGTATATGGTATATTACTCTGACTTGGAGGATTTGTCGGTACAGCTATGGTCTCTCGTATTGCCAAAAATTTCCAAGATTATTTTGTGAATGTAATGACTCAAAAGATAGGAACGAGTATCTATCAAGACACGATAGCTCATACGTTCTCACTTCCGTATGCTGTCTTTGAGAACGAACAGTCAGGACAACTTCTTGCCAAATTAGTAAAAGCAAAAGAATCGATTCAGACCTATATCGCGAGTCTGATCAATGTCGTGTTTTTTGCATTGGTTGGAGTAGTGTTTGTGTTGATCTATTCTACGACTGTTGATCGAAAGATAACTGTTATGTATGCATTGTTAGTTCCTCTCATGGCATTGACTACCTTGTGATTGTCCAAAAAAATCAAAAAAGCTCAAGAAGCAATCTCAGGAGAATCTAATCTTGTCGCTGGTTCTATTACAGAATCTATCCGCAATGTCTCTCTGATCAAAATGTTGTGATTAGTTAGTCAAGAGACCAAAAGATTAGATACCGCTAATCAAAATATCTTATCACTTGAGTTGAAGAAAGTAAAGACCGTGAGATCTATTGAATTTATCCAAGGGACAATCATCAATGCGATGAGTACTTCGCTGATAGGAATGTTGGCTTATCTGGTGTATACTGGTAGTATCACAGTGGGAGAATTGATGACCTTATATTTCTATTCATTCTTTGTGTTTGGTCAGTTATCTCAGTTTGGACAAGTCACAAAAGCGTATCAAGAAGCGAGAGCAAATCACGATATTCTTCAAGAGATTCTTCAAAAAACACCAGAAGCTCCAGACGATCATCTGTTGAAAATTGACCACGTTCATCAGATTACTGTGGATGATGTATCTTTCGGATATACCCCTGATAGGGAAGTGATCAAACACTTCTCTGCGTCATGGAAATCTGGTCAGACTATTGCTTTTGTAGGACCATCGGGAAGTGGAAAATCTACTATTTTGAAACTTTTATGTGGATTGTATTTGCCAAGTTCTGGAAAGATCACGATCAATGATCATGCTACTACTGATATTAATCTCACTGCACTCAAACATCAGATCGGTATCGTCTCACAAGATGCACAATTGTTTTCAGGTACGATTCGTGACAATCTCCTGTTTGTAGCTCCGCAAGCGACTGATGAAGATATTCGTCTGGTATTGAGACAAGCGTCACTAGAATCATTTATCGCAGAATTATCTGGTGGTTTAGATGCAGTGATTGGAGAATGAGGTATTAAACTGTCTGGATGACAGAGACAACGTCTCGCGATTGCTCGTGCATTGTTGCGTAATCCTCAGATATTGATCTTTGATGAAGCGACGAGTGCATTGGATAGTCTGGTTGAAAAAGAGATAGCTGACACGATCAGAGATATTAGTTTGTCTCGTCCTGATCTGATGACGGTGATCGTCGCACATAGACTCAGTACCGTGATGCATGCGAATACGATCTATGTGTTAGAACATGGACAACTGAGCGAATCAGGTACTCATGATGAACTCCTTACACAACACGGATTGTATGCAGCGATGTGGAGACAACAGATCGGGGAGGAGTAAGAAGTTATAAGTGTTAAGTTATAAGTTATAAGTGTAAAAGGGTATGAAGATTGATTGATTATTAATTTCAGTGGACGATTGTAGGGACAGATTCGTGATCTGTCCGTAGATGATAGATTTTCTACATAAAAAAAGCCCTCACTGGACAAACGCACGCGAGGGGAACCAACACCCCAAGCGATGATTGTTTGTCTCATCGTGAGGGTTGGATTTTTGTTAGATTAGATTCTAATCTATTAAGATAGCACCATGCATTTGTATAAGAAATATAGCAAGATCTTTATTTTTAGTAAAGACTCCGATCTGATTCCATTGTAATGAATTTTGTGCTGATTCTGGTATTTTATGGCATTCTTCTTCTTGAATTTCAAGACGAAAACCCACCACATCAGTTGAACCTTTACCACTTTTTTTCGTAGCAGAAATTTTTTCAATGTCTGTTTTTGATTGAAAATTTGGTTGTTCAGATTTGTTTGTTCCGATAAGAGAAAGATTATTACTTTTTCGTGACTTTGTAAGACTCATAACATTTAAATTTTAGTTAATAATTTTATTTGATCTGATGATAAATATATTACTATGTAATGTCAAGTATTTTTTCGAGAAAGTTTTTTGGTTGATTTCTTATGATATTTTATCTATACTATCATTGGTTTATATTTATATTATGTATGATAATGTCAGACATTCTTTTGCAACTCAATGATACTATCACCAAAAAAAGACTTCAAGAACGTTATGGTATCGACCATTTGCGAATTTTTGGTAGTCAAGTAAAAGGTAATAATCATAAAAATAGTGATGTAGATCTCTTATATACCTATAGTGCTGGATCTGATCCATTATCCTTTGTAGATGCACGACAGTATCTCAAGAGAAAACTTAAAAAGAAAGTGGATCTCGTGCATGTTGATGTATTAGATAAGTCTATCAAGCAAGAAGTTTTATCACATAGAGTATCCGTATGGTAACAATCGCTCCACAAAAATTATCTACTTTGTTGTGACGGATGAGTGAGAGTTGTTGTATCATACAGTGATATGTAGATGGTAAGACGTATCAAGAATTTCTAGATGATAGAATGATGAGAGATGCTTGTTTGATGCAATTACAACATCTCTGAGAAAGTGCCTATAAAGTGTATAAATTTCACAAGAAAACTATCTGACCAGAGCATAAGAGGATTGTTTGATTGAGACATTTTATCTCTCATGATTATATGGGTATCACATTTGAACAATTATGGATGATCGTGACTCAAAAGATTCCAGAGCTTTTAATTGTCTTGAAAGAGATGAATAAATAATCGTTTAAATACGCATAAATTTTCTATGACCAATCAATCATTATTTACCTGATTTGAAGAGAAAAGATTTATCATAGATCATGCCTTTATGGCAAATGTGATCTCTGATAGAGGTTCTAAATATAGCGTGTCATGAGGTATCGTAACAGGAGATAAAACATCCATTAAACAGCGACTCGATGATTATTTGTTTCAACTACCGTCAGGTAGTCAGAGAAAGTACTTTGCAAAAGCTACGCATAATAGTTATGCTTATAGAATACGTGATGCAGATGGCATACTGATAGAAGGTAAAAATGATGATGGAGAGACTGGAGCAGGTCAGTGTATTTTGACGGTATTACAGAGAGAAAATATCGTCGATGGTATCGTCGTAGTAACGAGATATTTCTGATGAGTGCAGTTACATGGAGATAGATTTCGTCATGTGATTGATGCAAGTAAGAGATTTGTGGAGGAGTATGGGAAATAGTTCTTGGTTTCTATTTCTTAATTATTAGAATATGATTCCTAACTCTTAATTTTAAACTTTTAATTTTTAACTATTTCTTAATGTCTATTTTTGTTTCTGGTTCAGTAGCATATGATACTATTATCTCTACTGTAGGTTCGTTTGCATCCAATGCTCGTGGTGAAGAATGATCTTATAATTTAAGTTTATTTGCTCCTAGTGTACGTATTGCTTTTTGAGGTACTGGTCATAATATTGCATATAATCTTGGATTATTATGATATAGAAATCATACACATCTAGTTGCTTGCGTAGGTCATGATTTTGACTATGCTCGTTATTCAACGATGATAGATTATATTCACCTGACTCAGGATGATACGGCTCTGACAGGACATGCTTATATGATCAATGATGATAATAATGCGCAAATTATTTCCTTCCATCCATGAGCGTTATGATCATGAACACTTACTATCCCAAACCATCCTTATACTTATGCGATCATAGTACCAAACGATAAACCTATCATGATCGCACATCTCCATGCTGCTCGTCAGTCAGGAGCGACTGTTTTTTTTGATCCAGGACAACAATTGTGATTGTTTACAAAAGAAGATATTGTCTGACTGCAATCCTCGATCGACTACTTGATTTGTAATGAATCAGAAGGGGAACATATTGCTATACTATTTAATACAACAATAGAAAATTTATATACAATATTTCCTAAACTTATTGTGACACAAGGTGAAAACTGAGTGAAATATTGGGATAATGAGATCACATGAAATATTCCTGTCTATCCTACAGAACAACTTATAGATCCGACGGGAGCATGAGACGCACTAAGATGATGATTGTTAGCTGGCTTGATGAGTGGTAAATCATTAGAAATATCATTGTGATACTGAGTAATTCTTTGATCTCTTGTTGTCTCTCATCAAGGTACGATGGAACATATGATTACTATGGAAGAATTACAATCTAAATATCGCTTGCGAAAAGGGGAGTAAATCATTAGATTAAAAGCTGTTATTTTATATTATTATATATTATTCATGACATTTACAGATTACAAAGTAAAAGACATATCACTTGCTGATTGGGGTCGTAAAGAAATTATGTTAGCAGAGTATGAAATGCCAGGATTGATGGCACTAAGAGAAGAATTTGGTCAAATTAAACCACTTGCTGGTGCTCGTATTGCTGGTTGTCTCCACATGACGATTCAGACTGCTGTACTTATCGAAACTCTTGTAGCTCTAGGTGCAGAAGTAAGATGGAGTAGTTGTAATATTTTTTCAACACAAGATCATGCTGCTGCCGCTATTGCCGCTGCTGGGATACCGGTTTTTGCCCGAAAAGGGATGGATGAAGCTTCATTTGATCAATGTATTGTTGATACATTATTTTTTCCTCAATCTGATGGAACATCACTTCCTCTTAATATGATTTTAGATGATGGATGAGATCTTACAAACCTTGTTTTAGATAAGCATCCAGAATTAATAGCTGGTATTCGTGGTATTTCAGAAGAGACAACAACAGGAGTGCACAGACTTTATGATCGTATGAAAGCTGGTACCTTACTTTTACCTGCGATCAATATCAACGATTCTGTAACAAAATCTAAATTTGATAATAAATATGGATGTCAGGAATCATGTGTAGACGCTATTCGTCGTGCTACTGATGTGATGATGGCTGGTAAGGTTGCTGTAGTAGCATGATATGGTGATGTAGGTAAATGATCTGCAGCGTCACTTCGTGGTACAAATGTACGTGTGATTGTAACTGAAATTGATCCAATTTGTGCTTTACAAGCTTCTATGGATGGTTATGAAGTAAAAAAAATGGATGACGCTTGTAAAGAAGCTGATATTATCGTTACTGCAACATGAAATAAAGATATATTAGTAGATCGTCACTTCAAATCATTGAAAGATAAATGTATTATCTGTAATATCGGACACTTTGATACGGAGATAGATATGGCATGGCTTAATGCTAACTATGGTGATAAAAAAATTACTATTAAACCACAAGTAGATATTTATGATGTTGATGGTCATGATATTATAGTTCTTGCTGAAGGTCGCTTAGTAAATCTTGGTTGTGCTACAGGTCACCCAAGTTTTGTAATGAGTAATTCATTTACTAATCAAGTACTTGCACAATTAGAATTACGAAATAATACATCAAATTATGAAAATAAAGTTTATATGTTACCAAAACATCTTGATGAAAAGGTAGCGAGACTACATCTTAAAAAAGTATGAGTAGAACTAGATACACTTTCAACAGATCAATCTAATTATATCGGTGTGCCAGTATCTGGTCCATATAAAGTAGAACATTACAGATATTAATAATATTATAAATGAGCATTGTGCTCATTTTTCTTTAACTTAGTAAAACATTTCTATTGACCTATCTCTATTAAATAATTATTATATGATTTTTATTGATATATCATATCTATGGAAAATTTTACTACTCCTAGAGCATCATGAGATCAACATAGACAACAAGCTGTAAAAAAAGCGAGACAAACAATAGAATTAGTATTTATGAATACTTGTCGCATCCATCCTGATAGTGAACGTATTGATCATGAGTTTATGTTACAATGAATACATGACTTAGCAAAGAGTGAAAATAAAATTGACGAGGAATCAGAATATTTCTCTATAGATAGAGATATATTAAAAATCGCTCTTGCTGAAATATTACAATCAAAGTAAAAATAATTTCTCTCTGACTTTCTCTTGTAACAATACAGACAAATCACTATAGTATATTTGTAATTTTTGTCTAATAGAATATTTTTCATGACAGCAACCACAGAGACCAAAAAAATATATATTTTGGATCGATATACCAACAAAAACCTCTGAATGGAAGCACCATCAGATGAGAATTTTGAATTGTGAGAAAAACTCATCTTCGAACAAATCTGATGAGATGGTAAAAAATCACTGTCGATCGGTACCTATATTTGAGAAAAATATAATGAAATTGAGAGAACATGTACTTATGTCTGACGCCTTACTGCAGAAGAGCTCGAAGATTTTGAAGAAATGCAAAAGAAAGCAAAAGCACATTTCCCGATGTTCAAGAAAATGTTTAAAACAGCATTTCCGACCGCTATCCCTGTGACAGCGAGATATCACATGTTTGTCAATCAACGATATTTCTATTTTTATTCAGAACAGAGATTTAATTTTGTAGAATTTATCAAAGAATTTCGTCAAGCATTGGGTGGTCAATTTTTCTTGTTTCAAGTAGGAGCGAGAGATATGGTGAAGATGTCTCCAGGTACAGATCATATTATATGATGTAATTGACTCAATCTGTGTTGTAAATCAAATCGTCCCTTGCCGAGTATCGATGTGGAAGATCTACTTGTACAACATCTGGATGGCCGTGATATCGAGAGACTCAAAGGTCGTTGTGGAAAATTAAAATGTAGTCTTATCTACGAAGTAGAAACCTATATATCAGAATCTAAAAAATTTCCAGAAAAATGATCTACGATTGATATTACAGATTGTGAAAAATGTGGTATGGTTACGAATTTCAATATTATGACTGGTAAGATAGATGTACAACTTGATGATGGTATACGCGTCCAAATAGATCTTGATGAAGTGAAAAAAATTCATGAAAATAGAAAGCAAAAACTCCCAAATGATCATGAAAGAGAAATGGTCGCAGCTGCTAAGGATGCGGTTTGATAAGTAACAGAAGTAACAAGAGTAGAAAAAGCAACAAGAGTAGAAGAAGTCATTAAAGATATTTACAATTCAACATTTATAATTTCTCATTTCTATAATGAATACCATCATTGATCTTTTATTCCCTATACAGTTTGATACGCTTTGGTGACGACGAGTATTTTTGTCGTTGGTGGTGATAGTATGATGAATGTTGTATAGTTTTACACAACACTTTTTCACTAGTCCAGATCATTCCGGAGAGATGAAAGAAATATCTACAGAACAACTGATTTCCGATATACAAGCAGCAGAAAAGAAAGAACAATCTGACGCTCAAGATGATAGAGATCAACCATCACGATTTCAGTCAGTAATTTGATTTTTTATTCCCAAAAAGAAAACAAGAGATGAAGATAGAATTGATGGAGAATGATTTGAAGAAGAGATTGAGATGCCAGTAGAAGAAGATGGATTTGAGATTGTGGATGAAGAAATAACTGAAGAAGATACTATAGAAAATGAGGAAGAAGAATCAGAAGAAATCTTGATGACAGCACAAACAGCCAAAGAGATTGATAATCTTACCAGATCTACTATACAACGAGAAAAATTTGATGGAGAATTACAATACCTGAGAAAAAAAGAAAAACGAGAAGAACTTGAAAAAAAACTTATAGAGTGACTTGCAAAAGATAGCGAACATCCAGGTATTATAGAACAACTCTCCCAGTATTATATCGACCAGAGCCAACACAAGAAAGCATTACCGTTATTAAAAAAACTGCTTGATCAAGATGCTGACAATCATAAAGTATTACGACAAATGGCTGATATTTATCTGACTATCGAAGATATCGAGACAAGTGAAGTGTTGACAAAAAGAGCACTAACTCTTCATCCGAAGAATCCGAAATATGCTATCACCTTAGTAGAGATATACTACAATACCAAAAGAAAAGATGATGCAATAAATTTGATGGAAGATGTCGTCAAACGAAGGCCAGCAAATCTTTGATATCGAGATACGTTAGCAAAATTGTATGAAGAAATGCATGATTATGATCTCGCTATAGAATGTTATCAATCTATGCTGACGATTGATCCGAAAAACAATACGATCAAAAGAAAACTTCTGGAAACGAGAACAAAAATAGCCTAACCTCACCCCAACCCCTCTCCTGACAGAGAGGGGCTCTCATCCATTGGACAATACTCGCGACAGCGACGGTCATCCTTCTCTGACAGGAGAAGGAACGAGGATGAGGTATTTAATTCTTATATTCCCCTCATGTCTGTAAAAACTATGACCAAAGTAATTGCTATTTTTATCGTTATGATGATCCTTCTGTCTAGCGTAGCTGGGATGATCTCTTATTTTAATTAGTATAATTCTCTATCATACCGATGAAACTACAAATCAATATCCCACATAGATATGCTTGTATGAGAGCACATACCGCTACTCACTTATTACATGCTGAATTATGAAAAATCTTTCCTCAAACCAAACAAGCTGGTTCTTATGTCGGTCCAGATGAACTGAGATTTGATTTTTTTGCTGAGAGATCATTAACGAGTGAAGAATTACAACATATTTCTCATGAGATTAATACTTCTATCATCAATAATTATCCAGTATCGGTTACTGAGATGTCGTATGAAGATGCTATCACAACAGGAGCAAAAGCATTTTTTGAAGATACGTATCCAGAGGTGGTGAGGGTAGTGCCTATACAGGCTACAAGCGGTAAGCTACAAGCTATAAATCAGGAGACTTGAAACTTGAAGCTTGAAGCTTGAAGCCCAAATATTTGAAGCTTAGTATCTATCGAGTTGTGTGGTGGTACGCATGTTGCTGAAACCAGTCAGATAGGATCATTTTTTATTACAGAACAGACAGCAGTCGCAGCAGGAGTAAAAAGAATAGTCGCTCTGACAGGTCCGAAAGTAGCTGCTCATGCTCAGAGTTTACAGAATGATTTAGAGTCTGTAGCTACAAAAATATCTGTACCAGTCAAACAAATCGATGCAAAGATAGAAAAGATTCTCAATGAATATACTGATCTCCAAAAAAAATTTGAAAAATTGGCGCGTGCGGCAGTACATACTTTGGAACTTAGACCATGAAGTATAGACAAGTATTCATTTGATACTATACGAGATTATGATTATATACAAGCAAATATTCTAGATTTTTCTCAGATTGTTGATCATCTTAAATCGTTGAATCATATTTCATCTCGAGTGTTATATACACAATCTGGACAGTATGCATTATCTCATCCACAAGCTAAGAATATTGTAAAGGAACTATGATTCAAATGAGGAGGTTCTGATAGTTTTGTACAGGGGAGAGATGAGAAGATTGTTTCTTTAATAAATTATAATCCATAATTAATTTATTTTTGTTGATTACAGATGGGAGATTTTGATACTATGAAAAATTATAACAATAATAATCAACTTTGAAATCAGAACAATGATTTATTGCAGAGTTTTAAACTTCCATATTTCTCATTTGATGATTTGCTGAACATGATAGATGAACCTAATAAGTATGCTTGTTTGAAATTATATCAAGATTATAAAGATATTATAGATAATGCTCCTTGATCTAAAGTAAAACATCAAGCTTGGGAATGATGATATAAAGACCATCTTACTGATATTATGAATTCAATCTCCTTTAGCTGCATTTGTGCATATATGTGATACGCGAAGTGCAAGAATTTGGTTTGATGCTCCCAAAAACAATAAACGATAATTTATGAGGTTAATTGCAAGTTGAAGTGCACAAAGTTAGTTTAGGCTTATTTTTCTCAGAAAAATACTTCTTCTGCCGTCTTATATCACAATATTTTCCTTGGTTTTCTGTTGATTTTGTTTTGAATGTCTAACAGTTCTTTCTCCGTATACTTACTTATATCTGATC
>JFJP01040034.1_pt1 | contig 12026 bp, 9 predicted proteins | sample 431651 | NCBI WGS metagenome assembly JFJP01 (sample SAMN02602958, study PRJNA72255) | Microbial mat metagenome, whole genome shotgun sequencing project. | biome: fresh water; feature: sink hole; material: water; isolation source: purple microbial (photo- and chemosynthetic) mats found in... | reverse complement strand
ATGTAGATGAAATAAAGGAAATAGTAAAAACCTATCGCAAGGAGTATTATGATGCACGTCATGTATGCTATGCCTATATGATTGGTGCCGAACATACTAACTGGCGATCCAATGACGATGGAGAACCGTCGGGCACGGCAGGAAGACCAATACTGGGGCAAATAAATTCACGCGAGTTAACGAATATTTTAGTGATAGTGGTGCGTTATTTTGGAGGGATTTTGCTTGGCACAGGGGGGTTGGTAATTGCTTATAAAGAAGCTGCTTCCGATGCGCTCAATCAAGCTGAAATCATCGAAAAAACGGTTGAAGAAACTCTAACAATCAATTTTGATTATGTACTAATGAACGATGTAATGCGGGTGATAAAGGATTTAAATGCAATTATAGACAGTCAAAACTATGATAATGATTGCATTATGAATTTAAGTATCAAAAAACAAGACTACGAGTTATTAAAATCTAAACTAAATAAAATTATGGGTGTTGGTATAAAATAATTCTGTTCAATTAATAATTCTTATCTTTGTAAAATAAATAAGTAATAAATATAGAAAAAATGAATCCATTTATTCAATATATTATAGTTCAAAAAATTATAAAATATAAACACAGAAAGAAAAAAGAAAAGATTACCGCACAGGAGTTAAATCACGAAATAGAGAATATCAAAGTTGAGTTATCGCATTATGCAAAAGATATAATTTTCATTGCCTTAGGTGTCATCTCGGCTAGTTTTGGATTAACAGGTTTTTTGCTTCCAAACTCTTTTATAGATGGTGGAGTTACAGGTATTTCGCTAATAGCAGCCGAACTGAGCGAAATTCCATTGTCTATTCTAATAATCGCAATAAATATCCCTTTCATTATTCTTGCATATAACACTGTAAGTAAGCGATTTGCTTTTAAAAGCTTTTTGGCTATTATACTTCTTGCGTTGTGTATCCATTTTGTTCCTTTTGCATTGGTTACAAGTGATAAATTACTGATAGCAGTTTTTGGTGGATTCTTTCTGGGGCTGGGAATTGGTTTGGCCATTCGTGGTGGATCGGTAATAGATGGCACCGAAGTATTGGCAGTGTATATAAGCAGAAAAACATCGTTAAGTATTGGAGATATTATATTGATATTTAATGTTATAATCTTTTCAATAGCAGTTTATGTATTTTCGATTGTAATAGCCCTTTACGCCATATTAACTTACCTTGCAGCTTCCAAAACGGTCGATTTTGTAGTTTCGGGAATAGAAGAATACATTGGAGTCACCATTATTTCGGAGCATAACGAAGAAATAAGGTTAGCAATTATAGAAAAATTGGGACGAGGGTGCACTATTTACGCTGGCAAAAAAGGATTTGCAAAAAGAGGCGAAACGTTGAAAAACACGAATATAATTTACACCTTAGTAACCCGACTAGAGTTATCAAAATTGGAAACAGAAATTGATAAAATAGACAAAGATGCATTTATAATTATGCACAGTGTAAAAGATGCAAAAGGAGGAATGATAAAGAAAAGACCATTGGCATAAAACTCTAATTTAAAATTTTGAAATGTGTTCAAATAAATCCCTTTTTCTCTATTTCATTATTGCAATAAAACAACTACCTTTGCAAAACGAGAAACTATAAATATTTCGGAATAAAACCAACACATACACTTACTAATCAACCATTTAAAACAAATACAAAAAATGTATTTATTTCAATCAATTGATAAATTAAAATTATATTGAGTCCAAATAAAAAAGGTTATGGTTCATGATTAAAATAAATTTTGAAGATACTATTGTACCTCTGTATGTAAGTTCTGATTTTACAGAATTTAGATTTATTTCTAATTTAAAAGATAGAACTTCTATCGAATTACAAGTTCAAATTACAAAACATCCAGATGTATTTTTACCAGAAGTTTATAATTTAGCATTTGGACCTTTGGGGTTAGATGGTCAAATTGATGACTCGATAAGATTACACCACGACAACAAAAATAAAGTTTTCTCAACCATAATCCTTTTTGCTATCATTTTTTTACAAGAAAACAAAGATAAGTCAATAGGCATTGATGGTTCAAATGATACTCGGGCGTATTTATATCACAGAATGTTTGAGTCAAATTATGAAGAATTATCTGAATTTCTAATCACAATTGGTGTAGATTGGTATGTAAAATTACTTAGAAGTAACGATGTAGAAAGAGATGAAGAAGGAAATCCATTATTTAAACCAAGACCAGAACCTTTTGATATTGAACGAAAATCATCAAATTTGTATAGATACTATATTTTTTCATTAAACCAATAACATTAGAATTATGAAACAGAATATTCAAAATAGAATTGATAGTATTAAAGCATTATCAACATCAATGAAGTTGCATAACAATAATACAGCTGTCAATAGGAATTCAGAGGATAGCCTTTCTAAATCGATAAGAAATAAAAGAGAGGCAGATATATTTCACAATGAACTTGCATCGGCTATTAGAAGAGCTAAAAGATAGAAATTATCATCATATAGGATTTGACAATTCAATAAATCCCTTTTTCTCTATTTCATTATTGCAATAAAACAACTACCTTTGCAAAACGATGAAAACGAGAAACTATAAATATTTTTTCGCACAAAGCAACTTAATATCAACTAGTTGTACACAAATATTGCCCCATATAAATTCTAAACCAATATAAGCCTATATCAGGTTTTTGTTGGTTTTTTTTAAATCAAAACAATCCTTAGCCCGTAAATAGGAACAAGAGAGAGCAAAAAAACACTTAAGCAATACGAATAAAAACAAAAAAACAACTAAAGCCTTTTCGGATAATTATCGGGAGGTGATTTGGGGTCATACTATGAGCAACAACAGTTTAGTATCAATAGCAGATTATAGCAAAGCAGAAATTTTGGCAATACTTGATTCGGCAGCCGATTTTGAAACCAATCCAAACCGTAAAACCTTGGATGGAAAAGTGATTGCTACATTATTTTTTGAGCCATCTACGCGTACTCGTTTGAGTTTCGAAACAGCAGTAATTCGATTGGGTGGTTCGATAATTGGATTTTCGGATGCAGCCACTAGTAGTTCGTCGAAGGGTGAAACGCTGAACGATACCATTCACATGGTAAGTTGCTATGCCGATGCAATCGTGATGCGCCATCCATTGGAAGGAGCTGCACGTTATGCCTCGGAGGTTTCGCCAGTTCCAATTATCAATGCAGGAGATGGAGCCAATCAGCATCCGTCGCAAACGCTGCTGGATTTATACTCGATTCTAAAAACACAAGGAACGCTCGAAAACTTAACAATATGTTTGGTGGGCGACCTAAAATACGGACGCACAGTACATTCGCTTATAATGGCCATGTCGCATTTTCATCCCACATTCAAATTTATTGCGCCCGACGAATTGAAAATGCCAGATGAATACAAAGATTTTTGCAAGAAAAATAATATTCCATTTACTGAAGTTTCGGAATTATCTGACAGCTTTAACGATTCGGACATTTTATATATGACCCGTGTACAGAAAGAAAGATTTCAGGATTTGATGGAATACGAACGAGTTAAAAACGTGTACACCTTGAAAAATTCAATGCTAGAAAACACCAAACCCAACTTACGAATTTTACATCCACTGCCGCGTGTTACCGAAATTGACCCCGATGTAGACAGTAACGAAAAAGCATATTATTTTAAGCAGGCTCAAAATGGGTTGTATGTAAGGCAAGCAATTGTAAGTAAACTACTTGCCCTTTAATACCCCGACTGGGGGCTTAAGAGCGTAATATCAAACAGATTTACGTTTTAATTGGAAAGATAAGTGAAATAAAACTAACTAATACTACCTCTTCGGGGGATTAAAGGGGGCTCATGGAAAAAGAATTAAAAGTAGCAGCATTGCGCAATGGAACGGTGATAGACCACATTCCAGCAGACAAATTATATAAAGTAGTATCTATTTTACATTTAGATAATTGCGAACAGCAAATTACAATTGGCAATAACTTGGACAGTGCTAAAGTGGGCAAAAAAGGAATTATCAAAATTTCTGATAGGGCTTTTGCCGAAGACGAAACAAACAAAATTGCGCTTATAGCACCAAATGCCAAAATCAACATTATTCGAGATTATGTGGTAGTTGAAAAACGTCCTTTAAGTTTGCCATCGGAAATACGGGAAATAATTCAATGTGGAAATCCCAATTGTATAACTAATAATCAACCAGTTGCAACTCGATTTCATGTAATTATGCACGATGAAGAAATAATGCTAAAATGCCATTATTGCGAAAGAGAAGTGATACGTGACAAGGTAAAGATAAGATGATTTAATTTGTAACTACTCAGCCCCCCAACCCCCTAAAGGGGGAGTTTTAGAGCAACTTACAACATTAGTGCGCATAAAAATTGGCTTTTTTTTGGAAACTAAATTTTTCACGTCGGAATTTTTCTAAAAACATTTTTTGAAGTGCTTCTTGAAGTGCTGAATAGTAACTTTAATTTATTGTTTGTTTTCTTCCATTTATTTAAAATGTGAAGATTTTTAAAATATATGCAAAGACTAAGAGTATTTATATCAAGCGTTCAAAGTGAATTCTCAGAAGAAAGAGAAACGCTTTATCGGCATATCGAAACTGACCCATTTTTAAAGGTCTATTTCGAGCCTGTTCTGTTTGAAAAATTACCTGCGTCTTCCATATCAGCAGAAAAATTATATTTAGATGCAGTAAAAAACGCTGATGTTTTTATTGTTTTGATAGGGAATGAATATGGGACTATAAATGGAAATGGACTTTCAGCCACTGAACTTGAATTTGATACGGCTTTAGCTGCGAGGGTTGATGCATTGGCTTTTATCAAAGAAAAACCGTTGGGATCTATACATGCGAAAGAAGAATTATTTCTGCAAAAAGTACAAAACAATGTAACTTATAAGCGTTTCGACGAGACATTCGATTTGATTCAGGAAGTAAATAGGGCTTTTGTAGCACATTTACAACAGACTGGTTTTTTATTGACCACCGCATTTGACGCTACCTTGCATCCTACTGCAACTATAAACGATATTGACACGGAGATGGTGAACGATTTTCTGGACATAGCAGTGGAAAGACGTAATTTTCCGTTTCGCAGAGGAAACTCGATAAAAAAAGTATTAACCCACCTAAATTTAATGTCCAATTCCGACAAAATTGGAAACAGTGCTCTTCTAGCCTTTTCGGTTAATCCACAGAAATATTTTCCAACGGCAATTGTTAAGTGCGCTCATTTTCACGGCTATAATGTAGAAAAACCAATACCTAATCATCGGGTTATCAAAGGTAATATCTTTGAACAAGTATCAGAGGCTGTAGATTTTATATTAGCAAAAATTAGTGTTTCAGTAGGTATTAGAGATAAAGGTATTAAAGCCCCAATAGCTTATGAAATACCACGGGCGGTAATCACGGAAGTTATTGTTAATGCAATTGCACACAGAGATTATACTAGCAACGGAAGCGTGGAAGTGTGGCTGTTTAAAGACAGATTGGAAGTTAGAAACCCTGGACATTTGCCCAAAGAGTTGAGCATCGAAAAACTTGAACATGATCACAGCTCATTTCCATATAATCCTAATTTGGCAGAGGTACTTTATCAAGCCGGATTAATAGAGCGTTTTGGCACTGGAACAACCGAAATTCTTCGGTTGACAGAACATGCAAAATTACAAAAACCTGAGTTCGATACGAGTGAAGGTTTTAAAGTTACTATCTGGCGACTATCTAATTATCAGGACAATACGAGTATTTTTACCGCACATGATACCGCACATGATACCGCACATGATACCGCACATGATACCGCACATGATGCCCCAAATAATACAGTATCAAACAATGGATTTGTAAACCTATTTGAACTCACAGACAGGGTAGTTTGGATTATGAAAAATGAAATGAGCAGAGAAGAATTGATGGAAAAACTTGACTTAAAACACCGTCAGAATTTTTCATTAAGCTATTTAGAACCTACATTAAAGTTGGGGTTAGTAGAAATGACTATTCCCAATAAACCCAAAAGTAAGCTGCAAAAATATAAACTTACTGCAAAAGGCATTAAACTTCAGAAGAAACTTAAAATTGATCATAAATAAATTGAACCTTTTTATTTGAGGAAAATAGAATAAAATATCATGGCTAACAATATTAACAATAATAAAAATACAAAATCTCACGTTTCGTGGAAACCGGGCACATTAATATATCCATTGCCAGCAGTTTTAATTTCGTGCGGAAGTAAGCCCGAAAATTACAATCTGCTGACAATTAGCTGGGTGGGAACCATTTGTACCAATCCACCAATGTGTTATATTTCGGTTCGTCCAGAACGACATTCATACAGTATTATCAAAGAAAACATGGAATTCGTTATTAATTTGACCAACGAAGACATGGCTCATGCTACAGATTGGTGTGGTGTAAAAAGCGGAAAAGACTATAATAAGTTTGAAGAAATGAAGTTGACTCCTATAAAAGGAGAAATGGTAAATGCACCAATTATCAAAGAATCACCACTTTGTATCGAATGTAGGGTAAAAGAAATTATTCCATTGGGTTCGCATGATATGTTTATTGCAGAAGTAATAAATGTGCAAGCCGACACGCAATATATTGATGCAGAAACAGATACTTTTGATTTGGCGAAAGCAAAACTTATTGCTTATTCGCACGGACATTATTATAAATTGGGAGAAGAGATTGGAAAATTTGGGTGGACTGTGAAAAAGAGAAACCCCTAGCCCCTAAAGGGGAATAAAGAAAGACAAGAAATAAAAAACAAACTAAATAATTAATTCGTCTATCAACTAAAGACTTATGACTTTAGACCTTAGACTTTAGACAAAAAAAAAGAAATGAAAAGAGACCAAGTTATTTTTGACATTATTGCTCGCGAAAAAGAGCGTCAAATGAAAGGAATTGAATTAATTGCTTCCGAAAACTTTGTAAGTGAGCAAGTTATGGAAGCCATGGGTTCCGTATTAACCAATAAATATGCCGAAGGATATCCGGGCAAACGCTATTATGGTGGTTGCGAAGTGGTGGACGAAAGCGAGCAAATTGCTATCGACAGACTGAAAGAAGTTTTTGGTGCAGAATGGGCAAACGTACAACCGCACTCTGGCGCACAAGCCAATGCAGCTGTATTTTTGGCATGTTTGAATGCTGGTGATAAATTCCTAGGATTGAATCTTTCGCATGGTGGACACTTGTCGCACGGATCGTTGGTAAACAGCTCAGGTATTCTTTACAAACCATGCGAATACAACGTGAAACAAGAAACTGGACGTGTAGATTACGACCAAATGGAAGAAGTAGCCCTTCGTGAGCAACCGAAACTTATCGTAGGGGGTGGCTCGGCCTATTCGCGCGAATGGGACTACAAACGTATGCGCGAAATAGCCGACAAAGTAGGTGCAATTTTGATGATTGACATGGCGCATCCTGCAGGTTTAATTGCTGCTGGATTGTTGGAAAATCCTTTGAAATGGGCACATATTGTAACTTCTACAACGCACAAAACATTGCGTGGACCACGTGGTGGTATCATTTTGCTGGGCAAAGATTTTCCAAATCCATGGGGTAAAACTACGCCAAAAGGTGAAATAAAAATGATGTCTGCCCTACTCGACTCTGCTGTTTTCCCAGGTATTCAGGGCGGTCCGCTAGAGCACGTTATTGCTGCAAAAGCAGTATCATTTGGCGAATGTTTGCAACCAGAATATAAAGTATATCAAACACAAGTGAAGAAAAATGCTGCTGCTTTGGCCGATGCGTTGATTGGACGTGGATTTTCTATTATTTCGGGCGGAACAGACAACCATTCTATGCTAGTAGATTTGCGTTCAAAATTCCCAGAATTGACAGGTAAAGTGGCCGAAAAAGCATTGGAAGCAGCCGATATTACTGTAAATAAGAATATGGTGCCGTTCGATAGTCGATCAGCATTCCAAACTTCGGGTATCCGCTTAGGAACTCCAGCCATCACTACACGTGGCGCTAAAGAGGGATTAATGTTGGAAATTGCTGAAATGATTGAAATAGTACTTTCAAATGTTGATAACGAAGCGGTTATCAAATCGGTAAAAGAACGTGTAAACAAAACAATGTCTGCCTACAAATTATTTGCAGACTAAGAGACATAGTTCTAAATACATTTTCGGTACAAAAAAGGCATAGCTATAATTGGCTATGCCTTTTTTTATTATATGAGGAATGCTTAATTTTTAATTATTTTATACTTGTATTTACCATTTAATGCATTTACTTCCAACAAGTAAAGACCGTTATTGAAGCGTGAAAAATCTATTTCAGAAACATTTGAAACCGACTTCACAATCATTCCTTGCAGATTATATACATTAACGGTATTAATTGATGAGGTTGAAATAAAAACTTTAGTATTGGTTATGGACGGAAATACAGAACAATTGGGTTGACTAAAGACTGTATCATTGGATTTTCTATCTGTATAAATCAACAATTCACCGGGTTGCATTTCTATATTCATTTGAGTATTAGTTACATTCAGTTCTTCACCAGTAAGCAAGTTATACCAAATTCCTGTTTTCTGAAAGTTTGGATTAGAAGAGATATTTCCGGTTGCCTGAAAGTTACCAAGCACCACCATATTCAAATCAGTGTGTGTGAGGGCAATTCTACGCCCAGTAGTCCAATCGGAAGTACCAACATTTAATGTGAAATTACCTGAAGCAAATGCATTGGGATAAGTTTTTCTGAGTTGTATTATTTCAGCTGAAGCATCGGCAGCTGCTTTTCTATGTGCTAAATTCAACCATCCCCATGCCGAAGGTTTTTCATTTGTGCGACCACCGTTAGAATCAATGGAATAATCATACCCAAACTCACCAAATTGCCAAATCATTTTTGGACCTGGAATCAGTGTTGCAAATGCAATATTTAAGGGCACACGATTAATTCGCGCTATAGAATCTGTTTTTAAATTTCCGGCTCCATACATTTTGGCTTTAAAGAAGTTACGTTCCTCATCATGACTTTCGGCATAGCCAACCCAACGACGTAGCGAGGGATTCATTCGCCCAAAATCACTATAAGACGAGTATCCCATAGCGGATTGGGAATATTCATTATTCACATTTCGCCATAAATACATTCCTTTATTGGCCAAAACGGTTTCTTCAGCGTCGTTACAAAAATGCTCTAAAATAAAAATCACATCAGCTTTAACCGATTTTGCAGCATCATAATATACGCTGATATTATCTATACGTGACTGGTCATAATTACTTGCTGTTGAATCAGTTGATTGAGTTTGAGTGAGCCCTTTGGTCAAATCTAACCGATAACCATCTATATTATATTCTGTAATCCAGTACTTTATCATTCGTTTAAAAAACTCCTTCGTACCATTAAAAGAGTGATTAAAATCGTTGAAAACGCTGTATGGATGCGTGGCAGTAATATTCATCCAAGGGTTATTGGTAGCTGGTCTATTATTGGCATTATCCCAATATAGTTTTGCAAACGGATGGGAGCCAGTAGCATGGTTCAACACTACGTCCAAAATTACAGCTATGCCTCGTTTGTGACATTCGTCGATAAATTTTTTGTAGGTTTCTGTTGTTCCATAAGCTTTATCGGTGGCAAAATAATGGTTTGGATTGTAGCCCCAACTATTATTTCCGTCAAATTCTTGTATTGGCATTAGTTCAACTGCTGTTATTCCAAGATTTTTCAAATAATCGAGCTTAAGAATGGCTGCATCCAATGATTTTTCGACCGTAAAGTCACGCAACAGCAATTCGTAAATTACCAGATTTTCGGGTGTGGAGATGGTGAAATTTGGAATTTCCCACTTATAGCTTGGTTTTGCTGTTTGCAAAGTGGCCACCAAACCTTCAGTTTTTCCAGTAGGATAAGCCTTCAGATTTGGGTAAATACTGTATTTCTGATTTATCCATTTATCATCCCATGGGTCCAAAACCATTTCGGTGTAGGCATCACTTATGCGCACCACCCCATCCACTAGGTATTGAAATCCATACAGTTGACCTGGAATAAGGTCTGTTAACGTTATCCACCAATAATCACCATCTTTTTTCAGTTGATAAGCATTTAACTGTGTCCAATTATTAAACTCGCCAAGCAAAAAAACATTCGATTTTGAAGGAGCATAAAGTATCAATGTGGCCGATGTATTGTCACTTCCATAATTAATTCCATCCATCAATCCTTCGGGGCGAGCTTGCGTGCTAACATTTGCTGGTACGCAAATATATGCGGTGTCGCGTACAGTTTCGCCCGCCGCTGTGGCTTCGGCTATTAATGTATAATCGCCTACTGAAGTAAATGTATATGAATGAGTTAGAGAAACTGCTGCTTCTTCATTTTTTACAACTATTCCGTTCACCAATAATTTTATAGTGGATGTAATCGAAGCATTTGCATTAATGCTCATTACAGTACCTTCGGCTATAAGCTGATTGGAAGTTGGATTTGAAAATGCAACATTCAACCCATCCTGAAATACATTAACAAATATATCATTTCCACCACTATCTTTTCCTTCTTTGGTGCCGGTGCCGTTTCTGAAAACAAAAACTAATTTTGTGACTTGCTCACCAACTGAAAGCCCATAAAAAGTACTTAATGATGGCGTAATTATAAACTTCCATTTATTGTTTCCCAGAGGCAGCAACTTATATTTTGCTGAATTATCCAACCAAGTGGGAGCATGTTTCCAATCTGATCCACTGGAACTTGCAGTAGTAATTACCCCAGTATGCGCATACACATCTGTGCCTGCATAATCCTTTAAACCAGCCGTTCCCAATGTTGCATCATATATTAATTCTATACTACCAGCATTAGATTGGGTGATAAACTGAGGGGTGCTAGAAATAATTTGTGCCCTACTCCACAGCGATGTGGAGATGACAAGTAGTGTGAAGATGATTTTTTTCATAATTAGAGCCAATTTGTGTAAAACTTATTGGGATTAAATAAGATCAAACTGCCTACAAATATAATGATTAGATAAGATGAAAGATTTAAATGGAAAAATTGTTGGTACTAATTAAACCGCAAACGTTTGCAGTAAATAGTTGTAATGCTAAATTTTATTGCTTTAATGACATACCAGCAGCAAAAAGTAAGCATTATTATTTGTCTGATTCATAAAGTTCAGCCGATAGCTTTTTTTAATAAAATGGGCATCTAATCCCTTTTTGATTAAAAGAAATAGACGCCCATATCCAAAAGGTTAATAGCCATAAAATATAGAGTTCAGCACTATAATCTTTTTACACCTAAGTCCCCACAATCTGCGATTGAACATCAACTAAGATAACTTCTACTTTGCAAAATTAAAGAGGAAACCACAATAGGAACAATAGAAATAATATTATTCAAGATAATTACATATTCTTATCCCTTAAAATACCGATAGGTATTTGTCTATTGTGCCCTTTTATATTTCTTCATTTTTTTATCTATTGTGCCTATTGTGGTTTAATATTCTCGAGTTTTATTTTCAATGGGTCGTTATAAAAAGCCATATCGTATTGATTAATAGTGGATTAAACAGAATAATTTAACTCATTGTGGTTTTGCTCAAAAAAAAATTAACGCAAAGTCACAATCCCGATAGCTATCGTGGATTTAAATGCCTTATATTCAACAACAAGAGAAAGAACGCTAAGACAAAAACTTTCAGTTTTTCTTAGCGACTTTGCGTTCAAAAAATCTTTTTTTTATAACGAACTATTTATTTTAGTAATTAGAATTAAAAACTCAGAAGAAATCCCGAGAAATGTAATTGTAGAATTGCTGATTGACAACAGTTTGCAATTAGTTATATAGTAGGAATAAAAAAAAGGTCTTCAGTAAATAGGTTGCAATTAGCAAAAAAACACAATGTGCATTTTAGAATAACATGCAACTCAGTACGCCTCCAATGGTACTGAAAATCAGGAGGCTAAGTGCTACCGTATTATTTGTTATAAATTAA
>JFJP01029803.1_pt1 | contig 12026 bp, 11 predicted proteins | sample 431651 | NCBI WGS metagenome assembly JFJP01 (sample SAMN02602958, study PRJNA72255) | Microbial mat metagenome, whole genome shotgun sequencing project. | biome: fresh water; feature: sink hole; material: water; isolation source: purple microbial (photo- and chemosynthetic) mats found in... | reverse complement strand
GCTCATCGCCATCATCCTTGGTTTTTCCGCAGGCGTCATGATTTATGTTTCATTTGTCGAGATACTCTATGAAGCAAGAGCGCGATTGACCGAAGGGATGGGTGCCGGTCTCGGAGCATGGATCACGGTCATTTCTTTTTTTGGCGGTATTTTTCTGATTGGCATCATTGACAAACTGGTGCCATCCTTTGAGAATCCCCATGAAATGCACAAAGTCGAGGAACTCGGTGTTTGTGATGTTCCCAGGGAAAAACCCCATCTGATGATGCGAACCGGATTTTTTGTCGCACTTGCCGTTACCATTCACAATCTGCCCGAAGGTTTGGCCGTTTTCACCTCTGCCGTTGCCGAACCCAATCTCGGCGTCGCCATTGCCATCGCAGTCGCCATACACAACATTCCGGAGGGAGTCGCCGTATCCATCCCCATTTATTGTGCGACAGGCAGCAGACGGAAGGCGTTCTGGTTTTCATTCGCTTCCGGGTTTACCGAACCATTGGGTGCCTTGATTGGCTGGCTGGTGCTCATGCCCTTCATGAGCGATACCCTGTTCGGCATCGTATTCGCTGCCGTTGCAGGGATCATGGTGTTCATTTCGTTCGACGAGCTGCTTCCGGCTGCGCAGGCATATGGGGAGCATCATCTGTCTGTATACGGCATGATCGGTGGCATGCTTGTCATGGCAATCAGTCTCCTGCTCTTTATCTAGGTCTTCGCTTGGATGGAAAAAGACCCGGGAGGGGTTTCATGCGGAATTGGAATTCGAAGCGTTACGCTTTGGCTGCCTTGCTGTTGGTTTTCATCATGTGTGCAGGGGTGATGCCACTTCGGTCGTTTGCAGTCGAGAAAGTGCTGCCGGCTGCGGAACCGGTTTCCGGAGAAGACACGACGGATAGCGATCGTGGCGTTGTAACCGCAGTATTGGGCAACACAGTGGATACATATGAATACTCTGGCGGCACACTCAGCACATCCATCCAGACGGTCCGTGTGAAAGTGACGGATGGCAAGGAAAAAGGTCGGGAAGTGGAGGCCCGTTATGCACGAACCTTTGGATTCAGCGACAAGTATCAGAGCCCTGCCCTGAAGGTCGGCGACAGAATCCTGCTGCTGTTCGGGTCCGATGAAAACGGACTGGAAACCGTCGATGTGAGTGATGTGATTCGGGAACAGTATCTGATGTGGCTCGTGGCTGCCTTCATCCTTCTGCTGGCGATCATCGGTGGTCTCAAAGGGTTGAAGGCCGTGGTCACGCTGGTCATCACCGTGCTGGCCGTTCTGTTCCTGCTCATACCGGCGATTTTGCATGGCGCGGACCCCATCTCCGCCACCATCCTGATCTGTACGGGTGTCACCATATTTGCCTTGCTGCTGATCACAGGTGTCAATAAAAAGACTGTTGCGGCCATCATCGGGACGACAGGAGGGGTTGTCACCGCCGGGATCATCGCGAAATGGGTGGGCATTGCGGCGCGGCTGACCGGACTTGGCGATGATGAATCGCAGATGCTGATGTATATCCCGACAAACGTCCATTTTGATTTTCAGGGACTGCTTTTTTCCGGCATCATCATCGGCGCATTGGGCGCTTCGATGGATGTGGCCGTTTCCATGGCATCCGCCATGTTTGAACTCAGGGAGAACAACCCGGCGTTGCCCGGACGCGGGTTGCTTCGCTCCGGCATGAACATCGGCCGCGACATGATGGCAACCATGTCGAATACGCTCATTCTTGCCTATACGGGCGGGTCGCTCCACCTGCTCATGCTGCTGGCCGCTTTCAACATTCCATTTCTTGAAATCATCAACCGGGATCTGATAGCGTCGGAAGTGGTCAGAGCGCTCGCAGGGAGCATCGGACTCCTGATGACAATTCCGATCACGGCGATCTCCGTCGTGCTTCTCACTGAACACGCCAGGGAAAAGGAACCGGTTCCGGATGACTTCACACTGTGATCGCATGCGTCCAGCTTTTTTAAGCTAATCCGACTGTCCGGAAAATAACCCTGACAGCGAGTATTTTACAACAGAAACATGTATTATGGCCTATAGCCGATTGACAGACAAAGGCCCGCTTGATATCCTTTACATGCGTTGCGTTTGCAGGACGTCTTCATGTCAATCTGCGCACGCGGCATCAAACGCGGACAGTTTCCATCTCTACCAATCTCCAGGAAGCGAGGAAGTCTATGTCATTGCAGGAAAAACTCCAGATCAGCGGGAATGTGACTTTTGTCGGCGTTACAATTGTATTTTTGGTTCTGCTGCTGCTTATCGTAGTCATTGGCATTTCTGCACGCATTATCAGGGGATTTGTGAAGCCTCCTGAATCAGGTGCAAATGAAGGACCTGATCAGGAATATCTTGTTTCGGAAGAGGATGAGACCTGGGAAGGAAACAACGCAGTGCTCATCGAACAGGATGGGGAAGAAGATCCGGCCATCATAGCCGTCATCATGGCCGCCATCACGGCATGCATGGGAACGGCTTCGGGATTTCGACTCAATGCCATTCGCCGTATTGAGAACAAGGTTCCAGCCTGGAACCGGTCCGGACGGAATGAATATCTGGCCACACGCCTGTAATCGGAATTTGCGGTTCTGGCAACGGTTCTGCTGACAAGGTTTGCCGATTTTTTCAGAGGAAAGGAACTATTGCCATGTGGTCGGTGTTTTTTGAATCAATCAAGGAAATGTCCCTGAAATCAGGAATTGCCAATATGACGCCGCTGCATCTTTTGATGCTGGCTATCGCAGGGTTTTTCATTTATCTGTCAATCCGCCGTGGGTTTGAACCGCTGCTGCTCCTACCCATCGCATTTGGTATGCTCCTTGCCAATCTACCCCTTGGGAACATGATGCACCCCGTTATTTGGGATCATATCAAGGAACTGCAATTTGCCGATTTGTTCAATGGTGACAAATTTGGTCTTCTTGATATCCTGTATCTGGGTGTGAAGCTTGGTGTATATCCGCCTCTCATCTTTCTCGGCATTGGTGCCATGACTGACTTTGGTCCCCTGATTGCCAATCCCAAAAGTCTTATTCTGGGTGCGGCCGCACAGATCGGCATCTTTTTTACCTTCTTTGGCGCCATGATGCTCGGATTCAATCCGCAGGAAGCCGGAGCCATCGCCATCATCGGTGGTGCGGACGGACCGACGGCCATCTTCACCACCACCAAGCTGGCTCCGCATCTGCTCGGGCCGATTGCGCTCGCCGCCTATTCCTACATGGCACTGGTTCCTGTCATTCAACCCCCTATCATGAGACTGATGACGACAAAGAAAGAGCGTGCAGTTGTCATGGAACAGCTGCGCCCAGTCTCGAAAATTGAGAAGATCATCTTTCCCATTGTCGTGACGGTCATCGTTTCCTTGATTATTCCCGATGCTACACCACTTGTCGGAATGCTGATGCTTGGCAATCTCTTTCGGGAGTCAGGTGTTGTTGCCCGACTCAGTGAAACCTCCCAGAATGCGCTTATCAACATCATTACGATGTTTCTCGGCATTTCGGTCGGAGCGACAGCTTCCGCTGAAAAGCTGGCTCAACCGGGTTATGGTATCCAGGCTTTGAAAATAATCGTACTTGGCATGGCGGCCTTTGCATTATGCACGGCAACCGGCGTCCTCTTCGGCAAGATTCTCTATTGGGTCACCGGCGGGAAAGTCAACCCTCTTATCGGGTCGGCCGGTGTATCGGCTGTGCCGATGGCCGCCCGTGTATCACAGAAGGTCGGGCAGGAAGAGAACCCCGGCAATTTCCTTCTCATGCACGCCATGGGACCGAATGTCGCAGGTGTCATCGGTTCCGCTGTTGCGGCAGGTGTTCTGATTTCCATGCTGGGGGGCTGAAGAAAGATTCTGACCCTGTCACCATCAACCATGCAAATCATCATCAACCATACATAACAAAAGACTCACGGAAGGGATGTTTCCTTTGTGTGAGTCTTTTTTTATCTTGTTTCCTGCATGTGTTTCCGCCATGTGATGTGCCGTCTGGTCATATGAAATGTGTTTATCCCCCTATTCATCAACTTTTGTGACTTGCTTACTTAATTCGGTTTCAAATGAATGGTTTAATAAGGTCAGACAAGGACAAACGAAAAACAGCCATCACGAATTTGGTGAGTATATCAGAACAATCAGAGGTGATGAACATGGGCATGTCTTTCAGTTTGAATCTTTCTTCGACACCGACGCAGCGGGTTGATCCTTCCATCCTGTATGACGCGCTGGTGATCGGTGCCGGTCCTGCCGGCTTGAACGCCGCCTTATATGCCAAGCGGAAAGGTCTGAATGTCGGCATTCTGGCGGAACGGATCGGCGGACAGGTTCTGGATACACCGATGGTTGAGAATTATCTCGGTTTGAACCAACTGTCAGGGGAATCCCTGATGAAAAAATACGAGGACCATGTCAGGGAATATGAAGTACCGATATCGGACGAAATCCGTGTCGAACGTGTTTCCCTGGGCGAATACAAGGAAGTGCACGGCAATGACGGCCATGTGTATCGGGCGCATACGCTGATATTGGCCACAGGGACCATGCCGCGGAAACTGGGTGTCAAGGGGGAAAAGGAACTGTACGGACGAGGTGTATCCTATTGCGCCATTTGCGATGGCTCCTTTTATTCCGGCAAGACAGTCATTGTGGTGGGTGGTGGAAATGCCGCTGTCGGAGCGGCTGTTGATCTGGCAAGAATTGCGAAGACGGTGAAAATCGTGCAGAGAAGTGGTTTTAGAGCCGATAAGGTCCTGCTTGACCGCCTGCATGACCAACTGAATGTGGAAATCCTTCTGCAGACCGGGATTACGGAAATACTCGGTGAAACGGTTGTGGAAGGCGTCATGGCAACCAACCGGCTTACCGGTGTGGTTCATCGTTTGGATGCGGACGGCATCTTCGTGGAGATTGGACACATCCCCAAAACAGGTTGTTTGAACGGGTTGCTCGAAGTTGACGAACAAGGGGAAATCATGGTCGGACCCCAGGGGGAGACCAGCGTACCGGGCGTATTTGCTGCCGGTGATGTGACGAATGGGCCGTTCAAACAAATCATCATCGCGGCGGCAGATGGCGCAAAGGCAGCACTGAAAGCGAATGAGTACATGAACCGGCTGAAATCCGAATCACATGGAATGGCCATGATTCAATAAACAGCCATAGGACTAGCGTGAATGACCATGGTTCGAGGCAGAATGATCAGATGATTGAGTCAAACCGACAAGACACAATACAGGCATAGCGCAAGCGAGGAGCGGGAGGAAACGGAAATGGCACTATTGGATGCAAACACGGCACAGCAAATCAGGACAATCTTCGAACAGATGAAAGAGAATGTCAAAGTTGTCCTTGTGACGGGCAGGACAGATTGCGAATCATGCGATGACACGGTCGCTTTCGCAAAGGAAATGACGGAATTGAGCGGAAAACTTTCTCTCGAAGTGGTGGAGGACAGTCACGCACGGGCCAAGGAGCTGAATGTCGTCATGGTGCCGGCTATCGTTCTGCTGGATAAGGATGGCAAGGATCATGGCATCAAGTTTTATGGCATTCCGGCCGGACATGAAATCAATTCCTTCCTCATGGGGATACTTGAAGTTTCCGGTGCAGGCCAGGAATTGCCGCAGGCCATGTCCGATCAAATTCTGAATATCGATAAGCCAGTCGACATCAAGGTTTTTGTAACCTTGGGTTGCCCGCACTGCCCCGGGGCTGTCGCAAAGGCGCACAAACTGGCACTCATGAACAAAAACATCAATGCGCAGATGATTGAGGCGAACACATTCGGTGAGATGTCCGCGAAGTACAATGTCAGCGGCGTGCCGAAAATTGTTTTCAACGACACGGAGGAATTGCTTGGAGACCAGCCCCTGGAGGCATTCCTCAACACAATGAAAAATTTGTGATTCACGCGATTCACGCGAGTGGAACAAGCCTGGTGTATTAAGAGGTGCAGCCATGTCATACGTATTGCAGGCTGCACCTCTTTTGATCAGACCGCCGCAGTCGGTATGGCCGGGATATGCCTCAGTTGATGCCGCACTGGCTTTATTTCTGCCGAAAATGCAGAAGAGCGTTCTTCAAGGCTGTCTCACCCAGCACGGAACAATGCAGCTTGTTTTCCGGCAGGCCACCCAGTGCGGCCACAATGTCATCATCTGTTATTTGAGCGGCCTCTTCCAGCGTTTTCCCTTTTGCCAGTTCCGTTGTCATGCTGCTTGCCGCTATGGCTGCGACACAGCCGAAAACAAGAAAACTGATATCCACAATTCGGTTGTCTGAAATCTTCAAGTAGAGGGTCAGCGCATCTCCGCAGGCGGGATCCCCACCTGTTCCGACAGCATCCGCATCCGGCATGCTGCCGACATTCCTCGGACACATGAAATGTTCCATGGCGATATCTGAGAATCCGTATAAATCCATTTATTCTCACAACTCCAAGGTTTCTCCCGCACACATTACTTTGCACCGGTCCTTCATTTTCTTTTTCATGGCGCAAATGGCGGAAATGCCGGTGCAATGCAAGGGGATGATTTTTTGAATGTCCATCTCCATCATCAGATGGATTGTTTCATTGACCCGCCTGGTCCCCGCATTTCCGAGGTGCATGCCGCCAACGACGCTGTAAAGCGGGATGCCGGGGTATTGATTCTGTACATGACGGAGGCAGCTGATGATGCCAGGATGACTGCAGCCCAGGAAAACGGACAGCCCCTTTTCCGATTCGATGACCAGAACCTGTTCATCCCGCATGTGGTCTGCGTATTTGCCCTCATCGTCTTCCAGATAAAGTCCATTCGGAATATTCTCGAAGGGGAGCGATTGGCGGATGTTTGCATATAAAGTTATGCCAGGTCCCAGACGGGTGCAGTCACTGGTTGGCTTCATCTGAATGTTCAATTCGGAAAGGTCGGCGGTCTTCCAAGGTATGCCAATTTCCCGATATGTGGTGCGGTCTGCCTGGACGGCATATCGCGGTACGGAAGCATGTTCATGAAGAAAGACAGGTATTGTGCGTTCTCCATGCGGAAAGTATGGAAGACCACCGCAATGGTCATAATGACCATGACTGAGGACGACGTAGTCGGCCTTTCGCAGATCGATACCCATTTTTGCGCCATTTTTGGCAAATACGTCGGATTGACCGACATCGAACAAAATGTTGACCTCTTTGTGTTTTATCCATAGGGAAAGACCGTGCTCTGCAAGATAGCCGCGCAGGCTTACCCGGTCATCCACCAAGATACGGATTTGCATTCAATGCCACCTTTCCCGAACACCTCTGAACAAGCGCTTGTTTCATACAAAAATTATGGACTTATGCCCACAATGTGAATTGTAGTGAATAATCTTTCGAATGTCAACGAAAAGGTAACTGCGAAGCGTGGATGTCAACGAAAAGGCAAATGCGAAGAGATTGTTCAGGATTGCGTGAAAAAATGAAACTTCTTTAAAACAAGAATCAGAGCCTTTGTAACATAGTTGCTGAGATGACTTTGTCACGGGTCCAAAATAAGAACACTGCATTTTGTTCATCGAAAGTGAGGTTGTTTATGTGGAAAATACTGAAGCTGCTGCAGCAAAAACTGATCCTCAGCATTCCGGCATTCATGTTGCTGGGTCTGCTCTTCGGGGCATTCTTTCCGTCCGCCTTTCTGAAAGAATGGATCGTGCCGGTCACGTTTCTCATGGTTTATCCCATGATGGTCACGCTCAACATGAAGGAACTGTTTTCCAAGGGAGGAACCAAAGTTCAGATAGCCGCGCTGCTCATCAACTTTGTCGTGACACCTTTTCTTGGTTTCTTCATTGGAAGACTGTTCTTTCCCGACCAACCCCTTGTTGTCCTTGGACTGCTTCTGACCTCCCTGCTGCCGACTTCAGGCATGACCATATCCTGGACCGGTTTTGCAAAAGGGAATATGTCAGCGGCCGTCAAAATGACGATCATTGGACTGATTGTCGGGTCCCTGGCCGCGCCGATTTACCTGAAACTGCTGATGGGAACCGTTGTATCGATATCCCTCGTCGACGTGTTTTCCCAGATTCTGTTCATTGTTTTCCTTCCACTGGTTTCAACTCTTGGTGTTTTGGGCATCGTGTTCATTTCCATGGCCCTGAAAGCGAAAACCATATTGGGAAATCCGGCCGTCCTTTTGTACTATCTCCTGCCTCTTGGGCTTTTGTATCTCGTCAACTTCACAATCAGCACATTGGCGGGCAAATACCTCTTCGGTCGGAACGACGGGATTGCGCTGGTTTATGGGACCGTCATGCGGAACCTGTCGATTGCGTTGGCCATTGCCATGAGTGCATTCGGAGAGAATGGCTCCGACATCGCGCTCATTATTGCTCTGGCCTATATTATCCAAGTGCAGGCGGGTGCCTGGTACGTGAAGTTCACGGATCGCTTCTTCGGAGCGCCGGCACCTCTGGTTGCCGCGCCGGAAAAACAGTCTCTGGCCGGCAACAGGATATAGGGACGAAAATAACGGGCATATGAAAATAAATATCTGAACGGCATTGACACGAAAATCCCGGATGGATATCATATGTTGTATCGGTGCAACTCTGAACATACCATATGTGGTTTTTGGGTGTGATTTGGACGGATTCATCGTTTCTGTCTGTCCATCAAGGGGTTTTTCGTGAAATGCGAGAAAGTACAAAAGCGAGGGATATCATGTTGACACAAATCATCAAGCGAGACCGTTCCTCTGTTCCATTCAAAAGGGAAAAAATCGTTCTGGCCATCTTCAAGGCAGCGGCCGCAGTCGGCGGGGATGATTTTTCCATTTCCGAACATCTTGCGGACGAGGTGGTGGAAATCGCCGGGAATCGGTATCCGGATGGACTCGTCGACGTGGAAAGCATTCAGGACATCACGGAGAAGGTTCTGATTGAGGCCGGTCACGCCAAAACGGCCAAGGCTTATATCCTGTACAGGGAAAAACGCCGCGCCGCCCGTGAATCCAATGCCTTGATCGGGGCAACCATCCATATGTTTTCCGAATACCTGAACGATAAGGATTGGCAGATCAATGAAAACGCCAATACGCAAAAATCCATCAATGGGCTCAACAACTACATCCGGGAGGCTTTCACCAAAAACTACTGGCTTCACGAAGTTTATACGGATGAAATTCGAAACGCGCATTCCTCCGGGGATATCCACATTCATGATCTCGGGTTTTTCGGACCTTATTGTGCCGGTTGGGACCTGCGCCAGATTCTGATGAACGGGTTCGGCGGGGTGCCGGGGAAAGTTGAGTCGAAGCCACCCAAACACCTTCGTTCTTTCCTCGGGCAAATCGTCAATTCAACCTTCACCACGCAGGGAGAAAGCGCCGGCGCACAGGCCTGGTCTTCCTTCGATACCTATTGCGCGCCATTCATCCGATATGACGGCATGGATTATCATACCGTCAGACAGGCGCTTCAGGAGTTCATCTTCAATCTGAATGTACCAACACGTGTCGGCTTTCAATGTCCGTTTTCCAATCTGACTTTTGATATTGTGCCTCCCCGCACCTTGAAGGAAGAAAGCGTCCTGATTGGCGGGATGGCCATGCCGGAACGATATGGAGATTTTCAAAAGGAAATGGACCTGTTCAACATGGCCTTCTGTGATGTGATGATGGAAGGCGACTCGAAGGGCCGGGTTTTCACATTCCCGATTCCCACCATCAACGTCACGAAGGATTTCGACTGGGAGAGTCCTGTCACGGACAAGTTCATGGAGATTACCTGCAAATACGGCATTCCCTATTTTTCCAACTACATCAATTCCGATTTGTCACCGGAAGACGCGTTGTCCATGTGCTGCCGACTCCGACTTGACACCTCGGAACTCCGCAAGCGCGGCGGCGGTCTGTTTGGCTCGAATCCCCTAACCGGTTCCATCGGGGTCGTGACCATCAACCTGCCACGCATTGCCTATCTGTCCAAAAGTGAATCCGAATTCCAAACCCGTTTGTGGCAGCAGGTGAACATTGCAAAGAACAGTCTGGAGATCAAGAGAAAAATCATTGAGGAGCAGTCTGCAAAAGGACTTTATCCTTATGCCGCCAATTTCCTGAAGGATGTGAAACTGCGTTCCGGCTCTTACTGGTACAATCATTTCAGCACCATCGGGCTGATTGGAATGAATGAGGCATGCCAGAATCTTCTCGGTTTGGCGTCGGATCTGACGACGGAGGAGGGACAACGTTTCGCCATCCGTACCTTGAACTATCTGCGCGATCTGATGCGGGAAATCCAGGATGAAACAGGACATTCCTACAACCTGGAAGCCACTCCAGCGGAAGGAACAAGCTATCGTCTGGCCAAGCGGGACAAGGAACGCTACCCCGACTTGATTGTGGCCGGGAATGAAATTCCCTATTACACGAATTCCTCCCAATTGCCTGTCGGGTATACGGACGATATCTTTGAGACATTGGATCTTCAGGATGAGCTGCAGTCTCTGTATACCGGGGGTACGGTCCTGCACTTTTATCTGGGAGAAGAGATCAAGCAGATCGAATCGGCAAAACGGTTGATCCGGAAAATCTTCACACAGTACAAGTTGCCGTACATATCCCTGACGCCGACCTTTTCCATCTGCAACGATCACGGATATTTTCCCGGTGAACAGGCTTCCTGTCCGGTCTGTCAGGCGCCGACGGAAGTATGGAGCCGTGTGGTCGGCTACCTGAGGCCTGTACAGAATTTCAACACGGGAAAGAAGGAAGAATACGCGCAGCGGAAAAAATATGTCATGCGGGAACCGGCCGTATGAGAATCGCCGGCATGGCAAAAACATCGCTCATCGATTATCCGGGGCTTGTTTCGTGCGTTCTGTTCATGCCGGGGTGCAACTTCGATTGCTTTTATTGTCACAACCGGACCCTGGTGGACGGACCGTTCGAAGTGCTGGAACCCGAATTGGTGGAAGCATTTCTACGCAAGAGAACCGGTCAGCTGGATGGTGTCGTCATGACGGGAGGAGAACCAACCCTCCAGCCGGATCTGTTGCCGTATCTGGCATGGGTTCGTTCCTTCGGATACAAGATCAAGCTGGATACAAACGGATCGTCTCCCCGCATGGTGGAGTCGCTCCTGCATGCGGGTGTCTGCGATTTCTGGGCGGTTGACTGGAAGGCTCCGGTCAGCCGGTATGCGGAGATCGGGGGACCCGGCGCAAATCCGGCGCATGTGCTGGAAACGATCCGCCTGCTGCTTTCCGCCGGAGCCGACTTTGAGGTACGGACCACTGTCGTGCCTCAGTTGTGTCTGGAGGACCTGCTGATCATGGCAAAGGAACTGCCGGTGTTGCCGCGTTATGTCCTGAACCGGTATCGTCCCCCGGAAGTGTTCAAACCACGGGATGCGGAGCGGGTCTGGGTGCAGCCTTACAATCAGTTTGAAATCGACGCGTTTGCCGATGCCGTTCGTTTTGTGCAGCCGAACACGGTCAGATGAACGGTTGGGTAACCGCGTCATACTGGGGAACAGTGTTCATCAGGCATCGGTATTCTGTTGGGTATCAGCACCCGTTGGGTTCAATCGGAAGGAGGTTCAGTCATGACTGGTGCACAGGTTCTTGTCCAAAGTTTGAAGGATCTTGGGGTTTCCTGTGTTTTTGGCTATACGGGGGCGTCCATCCTGCCTGTCATTGATGAATTGGTCACAGCCGGAATCCGGTTCGTGGTGAATGCCAATGAGCAGGCTTCAGCCTTCAGTGCTTCCGGTTATTCGCGTTCGTCCGATTCGGTCGGAGTGGCCATTGTTACATCCGGGCCAGCCGTCACCAATACACTCACGGCCGTTTCGGACGCGAATGCCGACAGTATTCCGATGCTTGTCATCGCAGGGCAGGTCCCTGAATATAAAATCGGGACGGATTCCTTCCAGCATATCAATGTGTCCCAGGTTTTTGGAGCGGCTGCCAAAAAAGTGGTTCTCGTCGATGAGATTGACAAGATCGAGGCCATCGTCAAGGATGCCTGGTTCTGTGCCATTTCCGGGAAACCAG
>JFJP01028335.1_pt1 | contig 12026 bp, 5 predicted proteins | sample 431651 | NCBI WGS metagenome assembly JFJP01 (sample SAMN02602958, study PRJNA72255) | Microbial mat metagenome, whole genome shotgun sequencing project. | biome: fresh water; feature: sink hole; material: water; isolation source: purple microbial (photo- and chemosynthetic) mats found in... | reverse complement strand
TTTTGACAATTTTTTATCTTTTATTGTGATTTGACAGAATTATTGATGAATGAAATCAAAATAACAGGGAAGAAATTTTTGGATTTTTTTTTTCTTAAAAATTCAAGAAAAAAAAAAATTAATGAAAAAAAACCTTTGAAAAATCAAATGGAAAAATCCATTGAAAAACCGCTGAAAGACAGAAAAACACCGAGAAAAACAAGAAGAATATGCTCCATTAATGATCTTTAAGACTTAAATAGGAGTAAAAATACTCGAAGAAATTATGAAATTAGGAGCTGATTTTCTGACAGGTGAAACAGAGAAATTAAAGATGATATTCTCAAAGTTATTTTCCAAATAGATTCATAAATTTTTAACGAGGTTTTTCTTAGCAAAATTATGAATTATTGGGAAGGATTTACTGAAGATCTAGCGATTTTCACAGATGGTGATGACCTTTATCGGTCCAACCAAGAGGAAAATTGATAGTAAGAACAATGCTTGTGAACAATCAATAAACCAGGTTTTTATAGAAAAATTAAAGAGCTTCACATTTGATGAATAGTCTAGTGAAGAAAAAAGCCAGAGATTTGAAGATTTCAATGAAAAACCTAGTTTTATTGATTATATATTATTTGTGAAATCGTAGCGGCACCTCTTTCAATTCGAAGTCAACAACTTTTAAAAAATTTTTGGTTTACCAACAAGCACTAAGCACCTGATCAAAAATATTTAAAAATTATATTAAAAAAAAAACAATTAATTTTAATAAAAAAATTAAAGGAAAAAATTTTTATTGTTGAGTTCATAATTTTTCAATAATAAATGTCTGTGTATTTAGACAGCATATCCAATTAAATTCAATAATTTGGGCAGGGACTGTTAAATTCATTAATTTTTTTATCAAATTAAAAAAAAAAAATAATAAAAATACATAAGTTCCTGAAAAGAGATTTGCCAGTCTCTGCCCAATTTATGATTTTATTTAATACTATATATGTATAAATGTGCTGATATCAAAATAGGCAGGCATAAATAGTTGAAAAATCATGACTTAAACAAAAAGAAACTACAGTATGACTGAACACAATATGACAAAATATTAATATAAAAGAAGATCCTGATCAAAGATCGTTATAAAAAAACTTCTTCTCTTCTCTATAAACTATGAAATTTCTCCTTTTTTCTATATTTTTTGCACTTCTCTGTTCGATTTTAAGAGCAAGAATGCCTTTTAGATGTCCAAAAATACCTACATCACCAACAAACCTTTATCGACATCCAATATTTTCCCATTGCGAAGAATTTTATCAATGTAGCAATGGAGTGGCTAACCTGATGCATTGCCCTTGGCCTCTTGTTTTCCACGAAGATATTGGTGGATGTGCTAACCGTATTGAGGGAGACTGCCTTGCTCCTGACCCAATTTGCCCAACTGATACAATTCAAGCGAGTTCAGCTGACTGTTCGAAGTTTTTCCTTTGCTCATATGGTGTTAGCACACTTATGGAGTGTGCTGAAGGAACAGTTTTTAATCCAGTCATCGGATCTTGTGATTGGCCTGCAAATGTTGATTGTAGTAACACTCGTTGCTACAACAATCCAACTGGTGACTATACAAATTTTGCAGTAGCTTCTAGAACCATTTGTCAACCTGAGGAGTATTACACAGCGAAAAGCTATAAATATGATGTAACAGGAAAAACCTTTGTTTTTTGCTTGGGATACACTCAAATATTAGTTTATTGCTGTGGAGATAGTCATTTTGATATAAATGAAAAGAAATGCGTGCTTTAATGAAGAACTTAACATAAAAAATCATTAAATTAATAAAATCAAATTGTTGTTATCTATTAAATTCAAAAAAACTGTTATTTTTTGATAAATACAAAAAACGTTTTTATTTAGTATCAAGAATTTTGTTTCAAAAATTATTAGAATCCTTTCTCATTTGCATAAAATTAAAATACTTATACTGTAAAGAGGATATTCATAACAGAATTTTAAAAAACCTCTATAAATCTATAAATGACAAAAAAACAAAATGGTTTAAATTTGATATAAGAGATAAAAATCTCTTTCATTTTAATAAATGACAATTTTTCTAGTTTATTACTTTAATATATACTTATGCTAAGAGCAATAAGCCAAAACTAAAATTGGAGTGGAATTCAAACAATAAACTAAGGTTTTTCCTGTTATACAGATATATGTCATAATATCGAAGGAAGAAAAGCAAATTGGCCACACTATACATGTAAAAAAAAAATTCATTTTCATCAAACTGCAAAAACTCAAAAAAAATTTCAAAGTCAATTTTTTTTGCAGACAAAAAAAAATAAGAATTTTCAAAATAAACTACAAATGTTTCAGCCTTTTTCCGATAATTCATTGAATAGAATAAGTGCTTTCGATCTTTCAAAAAACAGTTCAAAACACCTGTATTTACCTCATTATCAACCGAAAATTAATAAGAAAATCGATTTGCTTTCAGATTCAAATACGATAAACTGGCTAAAGAAACGATTCTTAAAAAAAGCTCATTCAAAATACGTTCTTTTACCAGAAGAATTCATTGACAATAAAAACCTTAATAAAATCTTCGGCTTTTTCGCAAACACCAACAAAAATTCAAATAAAATGCAGCTTTCTTTCACGAATCTTCAGAAAATCTTTGAATTCTGCCATATTAAACTGAATTTTAGTGAATTATTGCTGATATTTGGCTATAAAGCCTATCTAACAGAAAATTCAAAGGAAAATATCGCAGCTTTGACCATTAAAGAGTTCAAAAAGCTATTTTTATCAGAAAAAGCTGATAAAATCTTCATGAAAACAGTGAAAAAACTGCGAGAAATCGAAAAAAACGAAGAAAATTCGGTTTTTTTACCAGGATCTTTGAAAGAAGTCGTTGAATTCGTGATATATCGGTTAAAAAGAGAAAGAATCCTGAATAAATTCGACAAAAGTACTTTAACAATGAAAATCGATCATTTAAGTGAATTATTCAAGATGAAAGAAATGAAAATACTGAATAAACACACGAATCCAAAGGAAAATATAAGAGAAAATAGTTCATTTTCATTGAAAAACGCTACGTTTGGTTTAAATAGGAGGATTTATGAAGAAAATGACGATTTTGATTTTGATGAAGAATTTGGTATTTTGAAGCTTAAAAAAGAGCTCGAAAGTGAGAAAAACACGATAAAAAACTCAATAAAAAACTCATTAAAAAACTCATTAAAAAACACGATAAAAAACACGATAAAAACCATGAAATTTCCCAATTTGATAGAAAAAGCAGAAGAAAAGAGCTTTTCTAAGACTTTTTCAATAAAAAAAAACTTGAAAACCAATAAAACTATGGGGAAAATCATGGACTTTAATATTAATTCAGCCAGACATTCCTATGAAATTCATAAAACCCTTTCTTTATTACAAAACCCAGATAAAAAAGCCTCAATTCTTTTTTAATTTCCTTTAAAAAATAAAATAATAAAAACCTCACAAAAAAGCCTATTTTTTAGTTTAAAAAATTTAATGAAATTTCAAATAAAAAGCCCATTTTTTTTTTTAATAATTCTTATTTCCTTTCAAAAACCTCGCAATTTCGGGGAATTCCTTTTCTAATTTAGAATTATCTCTAAAAACCTCTCTCAAAACCCCAAAAACCCCTTCAATCTTCATCAATTGAAGGACCTCTTCATCCCCATCCCTCACCAAAATACTGAAGAAAAACAAAGAACTAACCCAAATAACTCCTTCTTTTTTCATCATTAACTCCTTTAAAACCCTTTCAATGACCTTATTATGCGAAATTCCCACTAAAAGTTCTTTATAAATACCTGGATTTTTGGCTTTATTCCATAAAATACTCGTTAATATCGTTAAACCTTCGTTTCTTAATGGTAAAAACTGACGAAAAGGGAGAAATTCCTGATGAATTTTGAATAATTCAAGATCAAAACCATGTATATCTATACACAAATTTCCAGTTAAATAATGACAAAAATCGCTTTCGATAAAGGGTTTTTTCAAAATATCGCTATTTCCTGATAAAAGACTTTCAAAGACTTTTAGGCGGAAATTGGCTTCTTCTACGTAATTCTCGATAATTTGAATATCTTCAGTCTGATTCTTCATAAAGTCCTTTAATAAATTGTATTGTTGCTTCAAAAAACCGAGGAAAAACTCAGAAAAATGCAATTTTTCTAATAAACGGGAATAAATCGGAGAATTTCGTGATAAAAGCCGAAGGAAAACACGAGAAAAACACTGAGAAACAGGACTTAAGAGGTTTTTTGAGTATTTTCGCAGATTTTCATGAGAAATCAAGGCTTGTAATTGAGAACTTTCTAAAGGATTTTCTTCACGATTTTCTCCTGTTTTTATAGCTTCAAACCAGTTTTTATCGTGATATTTATTGATATTTTGTATTAATTCCATCATCCATTTCAAATTCCTCAGGTTTTTTTCCTCATAATCAGGGCTAAAAAGCACGAATTCCATGTTAATTTCGCATAATTTATCAGGAAATTTGGCTATAATTAGCAAAATCCTTTGTATTTCCACACTAATATTCCCATAAACATAAATATCGTTAAAAATCCCTTTATAAATATCATAGATTTCATTACAAAGCTTAAAGGATTCTATTAAAGGGGTCTCTTTTCTTGGGAAATAGCACTTAAGCCAACTAAAGAACTTTTCTGATGAATTCTCAATTTTTCTTGATAAAATACTGATAAACCCTTCTTTATATGATCTTTCTGGGTTTTTTCGTGATAAAACCAAGCCTTTTATCTCTAAAAGTACTTCTTGTCTATTTCTGTTGAAAAAGTCCTTTAAATCGGAGAAAATGCTGCATAAAACCATCACTGAAAGCCTTATAGGGATTATAAGGTCTTTTTCTCGTAATAAAGCTCTAATTCCTGGGGTTTCTTCAAGAATTGTGATTATTTCTGGTCGAGAATCCTTCGATATTTCAGAGAAAATCCTGATGATTTCCTCCACGAAATTCCCCGTTTTATTGAGTTTTTTCGAGATCAAAAGCTTGAAAATCGATGAAAAAACGTCAAAAGAAGCACATTTCATGTTTTTTAACACTTTTTCTGGTGCTTTTATCAGATTGAAATCACGATAGGACTTTCAAAGATTTGTGCTAAATTCTTCATGAAAATCACTATAATTCGCTTATTTAATGAAAAATATTCATTCGCACATTCTAAAAAGCGGGATTTATCTAATGAATCTTCATTATAAAGGCTTATATGGGTAATAATGCCTAAACTCTTGTTGATTTCTTCAATTTCTGGGTTTTTCTTGGGTTTTATCTCGCAAAAAGCCTGGGAAATCAAATAAAAAACTTCAAGAATGGAGGTTCTGAGATGGGGATCATGAGTATTTAGGGTATTTATCAGATAAATCGGCAGTTTGGAGTCTAATAAAGCCTTTATTTTATCAGTATTTGCGCTTTCTAACACCCCTTTTATATAAGAAACCACGATTCTAAGGCTGGAATTTTTGGAAATATCATTATTTTTGGAAATATCATAATTTTTTGAAATATTAAGATTTACTGATAAAAGCACCTTTAAATTCTCAGCATTTGTGTATAAATCCCGATAATAGTCAATTCCTTTAGGAATACGATAATTGAGTTTCGAGTTCAAATATCGTAGTTTTTCTAAAGGCTCGAACTCCTGTATTTTTTGTTGTTTTTCGCAAAAAAGCAGATAATCCTGTAAAACACGATAATGAGCCTTTCCAATTCCTGATTCACTGATAGTTTCCTTGTATAAATGGCTTAAAGTTAATAAAAGGACCGGTTGCCAGTTTAATGAACGAAATAGCGAATTTTGTTGAAGACCATTGAGAAGCAGCTCATCTGATAAGAGTATTGTGTCTTCTCCTATGAAAAGACGTGTGAAGGAATTAAGGATTTTATCAACGAAAGGCGCAGATGCAGAATTATAGAGGGATAATTCGCTGAAAAGAAGCTGGAAAAGCTCTTTTGTTGACAAAAGGACGCTATTATCGTTAGAAAAATCATTGAATTTATCAGTTTTTCTCATATTAATCGCCTTTTGATACCTTAAGATAACAAAGACCAGAATATCGAGAATATCGTAATCGAAAATAAACTTAACAAGTCCATAATTCGGTAATTTCCCTCTGATTTCCTGATATTCACTAATTAAATTTTTTTTATCCTCATCTAGCCATGGAAAAGCGTCTTTTTCTTTGTTTTCATAGACTTTTCCCACGATATTCTTCTTTAATTCCGAGAGTTTTTTATCGCTATTTCCTCTTTCATAGATCGAAAAGCATAAAATCTCGATAATTTCCAGAATTTTATCAGTAATCTCCCCGATTTTCACATGTTTTTGGTCAATAAATCGCTGTTTTATCATGATTAAAGGGTCTAAAACCCTTGTTTTAAGGTTTTGGCTTGGGGATTTAAAGAAAGAAAGGCTATTTGCATACTCTTTAGCTGAATTCATTTGATATTTATCCTGTTTAAACAAAGTACTTCTCGCTAAAACACTGATAGAAGGCCTTTTAAAAGCGTCGAATTGAAGACATAATGCTATAATATTGATGATTTCTGCCAAAGTCTCATCATTTTTTCTAAGGAAAATCCCTTCAAATAACCCTGAAAAGTCTTTCTTTTCTATTGCATTTGCTAATGAACATTTATCGTGAAATTGGCTTTTATTGTCGTTTTTATCGTAATCAAATCTGAGAATTTCATTGATAATTTTCTCAGAAAAAACCTCATAATGGGAGAAATCTGAAGGAAAACCACTGTTTTTAGAGAGATTTAAAGAAGAATAACAACTTTCTGGAGGTTTTCCAAAGAGAATTTCATATAAAAGACAACCAAAAGTCCAGCTTTGTATATAATGTGTGTTTTCTAAAGGATTTTTCATGAGTATTTCTGGTGCAATATAAGCATCTTTTGCTATATTTTCTTCAGTATTTTCCCCATTTTTTGTTGATAAAAACAATGAAATATCTGGCATTTTCACAATAGACCCCATTTCATTGATCTGAGCCACTCCTTTTAAGCCAAAAATCCTTATTTTCTCATTGTTTTTCCTTGAAATATAGATGTTTTCTGGCTTTAAAACTGGTAAAATCGCTCCAAATTCCTGTAATTTCTGAAGAATTATCAATATTTCCGAAGCCCAAAGCTTCATTAACAGCCCAATTGCTGATGTTTTCGCAAGAAATGGTATACGAATAAGACCTCCGTTTTGTGAGATAATCGTGGATAAACTGATAAATTCATCAGTATTTAGGGCTTTTTGTAATACATAAAGCTCTTTATCAGAAGCCTCAAGTCCCATTTTTTTCTCATAAATCCCAAGAAATTCATTGAGAAAATTTGAGGGAATTTCGGAGGAATTTAACAGGGATTGTAAACGCAATTCAAAGAACAAATGGTCTTCATATTTAACGCCATCCATGCAAATCGACGATAAACACTCCTTTGCATAGAGAAAAACCACGATTTTCTCATTTCCTTCAAAGGAAAAACCCTGAAATTCCTTTAGAAAAGGCGTTAAAACCCTTAAAGTATCAGATTCTATTGAAAAAGCAGAGTTTTCTCTGAAGAATTTAAGCCGAATATTCGCGATTTTTATCGTTAAAACACTTAAAAGCTGTTTATCGAGAGATTCTAGCTTCTCTTGTAGGCTTTTTAAAGGATTTAGCAACCGAATTGCTGATTCATTGGTAATATATTGAGAAATTTGGCTTTTTATCATATTTATTGAGAATTTCATAGTTTTTTCAATAGAAAAATGCAAATTCATCACAATTTTCGCAGAAGAGGCTTTATTAGCAAAAAGACGGAATCCTCGTAGTTTATCACCGAAATTAAACGATTTTAACGCTTTTAGAGAAGAAAATAACAAGGAATTCATCACAAAAAGCCTTGTAAAACCATCAAAATAATTGATTAAATAGCCAAAAGTCGGCAAATCCAAAAACCCGGTTTTTCCTTCATTTTTTCCTGGTTTTCTAGCATTTTCATTGAAAAAAGCGATAATTCGGGAGATTTCTATGCGATTTCCTTCTGTTTTTGTAGTTTTTGTTTGAAATATATGAGAAAGTCTTTGAATTTCACTGTTTTTAAAGTCCTCTAGTCCTTTAATATATCGTAAAGCTGCAAAAAACTCTTTATTCGTAAGAAAACCATCGAAATCCTGATCAAAATCCCTAAAATACTCATATAAAGGCTTATCTAAACCAGCGATTTTGTCCGAAAATCGTGCTAAAAGCTCATCTCTGAAGTCAAAATACTCGATTTGTGATGAAATATCAATTTTTAAGCCAAAAATCTCGAATTTTATCTCGATTTCCGGATAAGTGAGTTTTTCGGAGTTTTTGAAATTGAGGATTTTAATGAATTCTTCAAAGGAATCCGAAGATAAAATTATCGCTATTTTCTCTAGAAATTGAGAGAATTGATGTTTTGTGAGAAAACCCTTGTTTTCTTGATCGATTTCCTGAAAAAGTGAGAAAAGCGAGATCTTTTAAATATAATTTAATGATATTTTAATGCTTTTTATGATAAAAATGGAAGAAATTGCTGATAAAATTTATAGAAATTACTGATAAAAAATTAAAGAAAAAACCTGTTTTTGATTGAGAATCTTGCAAATATGCTCGAAAATATCATATTCTAGCTGTTTTAGCGATATTTTCCTTTCAAATCCTTCATTTATATAGTTCACCTGTTGATTTATCATATAAAAATCCAGAAATTCCATGAAATTTATCAATCCATCCTGGTCTTTATCAATGAAATTAAATAAAAACCCCACTTCTCCCCTATTGAAGAAAAGCCTGATTTCTTTTAAAGCCTCAATGAAATCTTGTTGTTCAATAACTCCTCTTTTCCTTTTATCCAATAAAACCCAGGATTTTTCCAAAGACCCGATTTCCATTAATTTCTTTAAAAATCTCAACAGGACTTTTCTATCAGAAACTCTCAAATCCTGCATTTTTCTTGATAAAAAGCTCGTAGAATTCATTTTATCAGTGTTTTCTTGTGAAAAAGCATTAAGAAATTTATCTCTGAAGTCATAATAGCTTAAAAACCCCGGTTTCGGGTTCGTAAGATTGGAAACAAGCAATAAAAGTTCTTTTTCTGATAAATTCTGACAAGAATCGACGCTTTTAATGAACTTTCTGAATTCTTCATGCGAAATTAGCCCGCTTCTATCTTGATCAATGCATTGAAAAGCCGAAATAAGTGATAAATTCGAATTCCTTAAGAAATCGCCTATATTTCTATAGACTTGTAATTCCCAATCGGGATTTTCATTTGATTTTTCTTCACTTTTATTTGGATTTTCCTGATAAAGAAGAGTCTCGAAATACGAATAAAGACCTTCTAAATCGAGAAATTCTGGGTTTATTTGCAATTGAAAGAAGTCCTTTATCAATGTTTTCTCTTCTTCTATCAGTTTTAAGCCATTTTCCCTTAAAATCCCATAGAAATCACTGTCTAAAATCCCGATTCTCAGCCTAGAAAGTCCATTAAAATTCGCTGAAGGTCTTACCAGCCTTTCGAAATCCACGATATTCTTTAGAAAAACCATGGATTTTTCCTTTAATTTTTCTACGATATTCTCTAGCACTTTTCTCATGCGATTTTCTTTATAATTACCATGAAAAGACTTTTCTGGTTGGGATTCATATAGATTTCTGAGAAAATCATCGATTTCTATGACTCCTGTCTCTTTTTTATCGAGAAATTCAATGAGAATTCGACATTTATCCAAAGGGATTTCAAGATTTAGGTTCTTTAAACCTTCAAGAAGCTCTTCTCTATTGAGAAAACCATTCGAATTTCTATCGAAAAGAGCCTTTATTTGCTTACGATTATAACCTTTATCCTCTAAAATGCGAGAAATCTTCTGTAAAGCGAGAATTGCTTGCTGTTTACTGGCGAAATTCGGAATTTTTCTGGATATTTCAATGGAGCTTTTATTGAAATTTTCATTGGTATTTTCTATGCTATTTTCCACAAAATTTTCCTTTTGTAATTCACTGATATTCTTAAGACTCATAATCATGTTTAATTTCTCAATGAACAAATCCTCATTGATTTCCCCAAAGCCTTTTTCATCGAAATACTGATAAATCATGAGAAAATCTTCTTTTAAAAGTCCTAAATCCATGGCTTGTAGTGCTTTCATGAGATCTTTCTTGCTTAAAGCCTCTTTTTCCCCTTTTTTCAGATATTTGAAAAGAGAATTCATGGGTATTTCTAGTCTTTTTAGCATTTTTACGAGTTTTTCTAAGCCAATTATCACTTGTGGAGGAATATAGAGATTTGGTGATATTTCGGTCTCGTAATTTGGAGAAAAATAGATGTTTTCTCGTAAAGAAAGGTCTAAAAACTCTTGAATTGTCAGTCTTTTATCAGGGAAATCCATTTGTAATTTTCGAATTATCAAAGAAAGCTCTGTTAAAGGCAATACAACTCCTGTTTCCATCAGTAATTTACCAAGGGTTTTATCAGTTAAAGGCTCTTTTCCTTCAAAACCTATAGCTTTCATCGCTTTTTCTAAAGGAATTTGTGATTTTTCCTTGATTTTATCAATAATTCTTAGAAATTCTGTGTCATTTTCCCTTTTTTTTTCTATTTGATTTTTCCCCGATTTCTTCATTAAATTCTCTTTTAAAACAAGTCCTTCTTCAATAAAAGCCTTAAAATTTCCTATTGTAATATAGCCTTTATTCTGTATATCCATCGCTTGAAATAAGGCTTTTATTTGATGTTTATTTGAAGGAATCTTCAAAAAAAACGCCATTTGTGTAAGTGCTGACAAATCGAGAAATCCTTGTTGTTTTTCATCAAAATCGAAGAAAAGTCTCTCTATTTGTAGTCTTTCTCTATCGATAACCACTCGAAATCTCTGCAAAATATCACTAATTACCATATTTGTCTCATGGGACTTTATATCGTATTTTCTATGAGCTTCTATCAGATTTCTTTCGAATTCCACGATATTTAAAGGATCAGAATCAAAGGAATTTACAATAATATCGATTTCTTCAATAGAAAGACCCGTTTTCAATGATTTTATCAGCTTTTTCAAGTCTTTTAATAGAATTTCATTAGGATTTTTGGCTTTAATTTCTGATGGATTTAGCAGAAAATGTTGAAAAATCGATTTCCATTGATAAGCTTTTTCTGATGAAATATGTGATAATCTTGATAAAGCTGAGATTTGTTGATATTTCGGAGAAAATTGTGATAATAATCTCGAGAATTGTTTATAGCCAAAAAGCTTTGCATTATCACTATTTTCCTCAGTTTCTTTTGGTTTATTCGTGGATTTACAAAGGAATTTAAAGAGAATTTCGGCTTCTTGTGGAGAAAAACCAAGGAAATGACGCTTTATGGCTTCTTTAAACTCAGAAAGCGATATAAGTCCTGAGAGATTTCGATCGAGTTTTCGAAAGGATTCTTCATAATTTCCAAGTTTTTTCACAATATTCACGAATTTCTTCAATAAAATCTCTGAAAAATCATCGAATTTTATCAAAGTAACAGCTCCTGCCTGGACAAATCTCTGAAGAAATTGTGGGAAATTCAAATGAGATCCTTTATTTCGTTGGAAACCATTCCATAAATGAAAGAAGTCCTTATCAGTTAAATGAAGATCTAATGAAGAAAGACCTATTTTTAGCTCTAATTTCGATAAAGTATATGAACAATTTACGTCAAAATACACAAACGATTCAAATAAACTCACGTTTTTCAATGAAAAAAGACGAAAAACCTTGCGAAAAAGCTCGTTTGTCACTTCGAGATCAGTTTTTGAGTTTTTATCAGCAATTTCATAGATTCTTTGTGTAAAAAGACGATAATTCAGCTTTTCGCCTATATTTGCAGAAGTGAAATAAATACTCTTTTTTTGTGATAAATTGTGAGATTTCAATGGACTATTATTGGGGTTTTTCTCATAATTTTTTTTATTGATTTTGTTTGTAAAACCCCCGATATTTTTCTCCATTTT
>JFJP01020555.1_pt1 | contig 12026 bp, 7 predicted proteins | sample 431651 | NCBI WGS metagenome assembly JFJP01 (sample SAMN02602958, study PRJNA72255) | Microbial mat metagenome, whole genome shotgun sequencing project. | biome: fresh water; feature: sink hole; material: water; isolation source: purple microbial (photo- and chemosynthetic) mats found in... | reverse complement strand
ATCTAGGACTCGAACCTAGGACCCAGGGATTAAGAACCGATCATTTATCTCGGTAAATACCGTGCGTTTAGCGCTTTGCGGAGATCTGACGGGAACTCGGGCGGCCAGGACGAACTCGACAGGACAACGACTTACAGAGACAGGTTTCGATAGTTCCCGCCAGATGCTCCCTTGTTCCCTTGGCATCAGGTTCGTTCCGCCGACGCCGTCACTGGTCGACGGCGACAGTCCTGCTGCCGTTCTTTTTACGCCGAGCGGCTGGCCGACCATCGGGCAGTGCTCGCAACACGGCGACGCGCTTCCGGGCCGCAGCATCGACCTCGGCGGCGACGCCATCCTCGGCCAGCAACTCGTCGAGGCTGGAACCCAGGTTCGGATGCCGCTTGGTTCTCGCGCCTCGCGTGGTCTGCCGTGCCATGGCAACCCTACCCGCGAGCAGCGGCGATGGTGGCGCGGGCCTCGGCCATCGTCAGCAGCATGCGGCGACGGTTGGGGATCTTGAGGTCGATGAACTGGAACTTGCGGTAAAAGCCGAACAACTTGTTGTTGAGCGCATCAAGGATGATGCCCGCCGCTCCAACCTGTTCCGACACCGCAATCGCCTTGGCGATTGCGAACAGCATCATCTGCGTGCCGATCTTCTGGCCCTCCCAATCGACATGGGTGCCGAGCTGGGCGATGAGCACCATGGGAACGGGGTACTTGGCCCGTCCCAGTTCGCCGGGCAGGACCGGCTTGTAGGTGCCGCGTGGCTTGCCGGGAACGGGGATCGTCGCTGCTTGGCAACTGGCGCTCAGCCCGATGAAGCTGATGACCTGATTGGTGCCGGGAGCGCAAGCCACATACGGTAGACAGAGGCCCAACGCAGCAGCCTTGCGGGACTCGTTCGTCAGGTAGGCGGCGATCTCAGGCTCAACGCAGCGGAATCCGCTCAGGTCATGCTCATGCGTCAGCGGGACAGGCTGGACGACCAGCGGCTCACGCGCGGCGTTCACGCAGGAATCAGATGCGGAAACTGGCGGAACGCGGCAACGAGGGCCTTGTTCGGCTTGGCTTTCGCCAGCAGGGCCTTGCCCACGATGAGCGCAGACCGCGCCGACGCTGCCGGAGCCGCGTGCGCCTTCTTCTTGGCAGGCCGCTTGTGGTGCAGGGTCTTCATGGTGGTAAGTATGCCCGACGCTGAACCAAGGGAAGCAGGAGGCTCATCGCCCCTTGCACGACTGCTGCCGCCACCTGCTCAGACCACCACGCGGTCGGATGCCTCGCTACCCATCCAAGCAGCGACAGGCGCGGTTCCGGCCTGCTCATGGCTGTCCTGGCCAAGCCTTCCGGTAGGCCTCGACGATGATCTCGACCAGGTGCTCAGCCTGCTCCAGGCCACGGGCCGGATCGCTGGCGACATCGAGCGCCGCCTGGACGAGGTCCACCACCGGCACGCCGCCGTGCTGGACCACGCCGCGGAAGGCGTGCTTTCCGGGACGCAGATCGAGGTACGCGACCGCATCGCCGGGTTCGCAGGCGGCGCATTCCAGACGACTGAGGATCTCCGCCCGGTCGCCAGCGGCGGCGATCGTCACCGGGTAGGCGCTCACGTCGGTGGAGATGTCGACGTGGTGGAGCTGGCAGGCCGCCCAGCTCGTCAGCGCCCACGGCGTCGTCGCGGGCAATCGGGAGGCCAACCGCGCCAGCCAGGCGATCTGGTCGATGTCATCGGCGCCACGCGGAAAGAGCGGCTTGATCGGCAGCCGTCCCGGCCGCGCCCGGCGGGCGACCAGCAGCCAATCGGCAAGGACGTGCTCCGGCCGCGTCAACCGGATCGGCAGGCCACGGCGATGCGCGATCCAGCCCGTCTGCCGGAGCCGCTCCAGGATGTCGTAGGCTGACGGCACCGTGATGCCCGACACCCGGGCGATCTCAGGCCCGGACCTCAGCATCCCATCCCAATGACCGGGTGCCTGCCACCACAGGTTCTGCCGCAGCGGCCCCAGCAGCAGGAGCTTCAGCACCCACTGGCTGGCATCGGTGTACGACCAGGGCGCCGACGCTGCCGGCACCGGCGCCGCGTCGCTTGCATCGTCGGGCCCAGGCCCCCGTCTGTCGTGGGTCGATCCCATACTGGCCCCAACAGGTCGCGGTCGCGACACACCTATGTTTTATCGGACAACGGGTGCTGCACGGCGATGCCATTGGCGGGTTACGGCAGGGCCTCGACTCGCCCGGCAACCGGCCCAACCATTCTCATCGCCTCCTCCGCCGTCCCCGTCAGCCACGTCTGAGCCCCCTCTAAACCCACGATCGCCGGCATGCGGTCGTGGACCACCGCCACCGAGGGATCGGCCGCAACGGTGACTACGACGACCGCCCCAGTCCCGTCCTGGGTAAACTTTTCCCAGAGGCCCGCCAACGCCCACGGGCCGTCTATCACCGGCATCAGCCTGTGCTTCGTCTTCTTCCCCTTCGGTGCCGCCGGGTTGGCCTGCCACTCGAACCAGGAGGTAGCCGGGATGAGGCAGCGCCGGCGCTGTACGGCCTCGGCGAAGGTCTTCTTGCCGGCCATGTCTTCGGCACGGGCGTTGATCAGGTTACCGGAGGCGGCGAAATCACGAGCCCAGCCCCAACGCATGAGGCCAAGACGACGAGGGCGATCTGGGCCTTCAAGGAGGACGGGGACATGCTGGGTCGGACGGAGGTCATCGGAGGGCTGCCAATCCAGGTCGCGGCTGACCGCTGCCATCCAACGCTTGGCGATGATCGAGACGGTCTCTGCGTTGGCGAATCGACCGCACATGTGGTCGTTGTCCCCGAGATCAGTCAATGACGCGGACGAACTCGGCGACCACTCGCAGGTCATCGCTTTGGAGCGGGTCTATGGCGATCGCTTGGAACGAGATGTTGTCCGGCTGCAGGGTGATGCTGGCGTGTCGCCAGCTGTCGCCATCGGCAACCTTGGTGCTGCGATAGCGTTTCACCGTGAACTTGCCGCCATGCTCGGGATCACTGATCGAGCGGTGCTGGACAAGGAGGATGCGCCCCTCGCGACTGCCAGCGACAGGATGCCGGAAAAGGCACCAGGCCCCATCAGGGATGGTCGGCTCCATCGAATGCCCGCGGACCTGAGCCACGAAGAGTCCTGCACCGGCGGGCACCTTCGCCTGCGATACCCAGCCCATACCCTCGGGTTCCTGAGCCGCGCTGAAGCCGGATGCTGCCGCGGCCAGTTCCATGACCTTGACCCAGGTGCCGTCATGTCGGCCGTCGGGGCGCTCGTGCACCATGCCAGTCGGGAAGCCGATGACGCCGTGCACCTGAGCGGCAGTCACGTCGGCTCCGGCTTGAGCCACCTGTACCGGTGCAGCGCTCCAGTGACCATCAGCACAGGTGAAGCGGACCAGGAAGTTGGTGCCGGGCAGCCCCGCACGGTCGCCGAACCACTGGCGCAGCAGCTCGGGCAGCTGGTTGCCTGCTGTCCCCTGGCGATGGGCCACATTGCAGGCGATCTTCACGAAGCGAAAGACCCACGCGCTGCCATCGGGGAGGCGGATGTCGGTCGGCGTGACGGGGCGCCCGGGTTCCTCAACCAGAGATGGCAGGAAGAGGATGGGCTTGCCCTTGGTGTGCGAGACCTTGGCCACGAATGACACGGCACCGGAGGGCTTGGTGCGCCGCATCGCGTAATCAGCCAGCCGCCCGTCCACCAACTCCGCCGTCATCGCCAGCAACGGCGCCAGCAGGTCCGGCTCGACGCGTAGCCTGTTGGTGACGAACCCGTCAGTGACGGACAGCCACGGATCAAGGTGGTCGATGGGCCACCGCTTCCACCAATCCGCCCAGCGGCCGATGGGGGCATCCCGATGGTCGGGCATTTCCGCGCTCGGCTGTAGATCGGAGCGCAGGACGGGGTGGCCCAGCAGGTAGGCACGGGCCTTGGCCGCATGGTCGTTCAGCCGGGCGCCGCCCAGCAGCGCATCGCTGTCGAGCAGCACGCGCAGGACGACCATCTTCCAGCTGCGGGTCAGGCTAGTGGTCTCGACGAAGCGCAGCCAATCGCTGTGCCTCGCGAGCACCTGGCGCTCGGCCTCGCTCAGGTCGCCCTGGGCATCGAGGAAGGCGAACCAGTGGTCGTGCTGGCCACGCAGGGTCTGGGGCAGGTATCCGCGGTGCAGCAGCTCCGCCATCAGCGGCCGCCGGCCGAACTCGTCGCGCAGATCGCGGTAGGCATCGAGTACGGCACCACCGCCGGTCGGCAACAGGCGACGCAGCAAGTCGATGGCGGCCAGCTCGACATCCAGCGTGCATCCAGGAGGCAGCGTGGGTGCCTCGCCGTCAACCAGCCGGCGGAGGCAGCGCATGTCGCCGGCCTGTCCGGACAGGGCGAGCAGATGGCGCAGCCGCCAACCGAAGACCTTGTGGTTTCCGACGAAGTCGATGACCACGAGGCGGGTTTTGTCCAGGGCAGTGCGCAGACCGCGTCCGAGCTGCTGGGCGAAGATGACACTCGATTCGGTCGGGCGCAGCATCACCACCCGATCGACGGAGGGGACGTCGAGGCCTTCGTTGAACAGATCGACGGTGCACAGGGCCTGGATCCGGCCGTGGGCAAGATCATGCAGCGCAGCGCCTCGGTCGTCCGAGCCAGCCCCGGAGAACACGGCGGCGGCGGAGACCCCATGCCGCCGCAGCCAGTCGCAAGCAAAGCGGGCATGACGCCGGCTGCAGCAGAAGACCAGGGTGCGGGTGCTAGGGAGCGTGGTCCAGGCAGTCCACAGACGGTCCATGCGCGGGCTGGTGCTCAGCGCCGCTTCAAGCTGTTCGTCGTCGAAGCGGCCATTCCGCCATGGGATCTGGGTGTAATCGACATCGTCTGCCAATCCGTGGTAGGCGAAGGGGACCAGCGAGCCCTCGGTGATGCCGGCGGCGATGCCGGCCTCGCAGGCCAGGACGTCATCGAAGATGGCGGCGACATCCTGGCCGTCGGCGCGTTCCGGGGTTGCGGTGAGGCCGAGCACGAAGTCCGCCTGCAGGCGATCGAGGACGCGGCGCCAGGTCGGTGCTTCGGCGTGGTGCACCTCATCGACGATGGCGTAATGGAAATGCTCGGCCGCCAAGCGCTCCAGCATGTCTGGCCGGGCCAGCTTCTGGACCGAGGCGAGCACGACCTGGCCGTCCAGGCTGCCCTCGTTGCCCAGACACCAGGTCTCGGTGTCGGTTCCATGGCCGAGCACCCGCCGCAAGGTGGCGGCGGCCTGGGCGAGGATCTCCGCCCGGTGGGCGATCACCACGATCCGGATGCCATCGCCTACCGTCCCGCGCACCTGATGGACATCGAGGGCGGCGAGCATGGTTTTGCCCATGCCGGTGGCGACGGGGGCCAGGGCACGTCGATAGCCCTCGCGGCGCAGACCATCCAGGCGTGCGAGCGCCTGGACCTGCCAGGGCCGCGCGATGATCGACTCGTGGGCCGGCTCCGGTGCGACGGCTTCCGGCTCTGCGGGCCTTGCCGGAAGGCGGGCCTCGTAGTCGCAGATCCAGTTCGCTGTCAGCGGAGTCGCCTGCCGCCACAGGTGCTCAAAGGCCTCGGCTACGGCCTGGACGGCTTCCGGTCGCCGGCTGGAGGTCGCCCGCAGATTCCACTCAACACCGCCGACCAGGGCCGCGTGCGACAGGTTGCTGCTGCCGACCCAGACCGTGGTGCCGCTGTCGCGTCGGATCCGCCACGACTTGGGATGGAAACTGGTGGGCGACCGATGCAGGCGAGCGACCTCCGCTATCGCCACCTGACACGTGGCACCCGGTGGCCATGCAGGGTCGCGCAACTGGCTGAGGGCGAGAAGGCGCCGCAGGGCGATGGGCGAACTGATGCCCAGGTAGTCACCAGCGAGGATGCGGATGACAGCGCCACCGGCCAAGGCGGCGAGGGCCGCAGGCTCGATGAGGCTGACTCCACTAGGCTGCACGAACGCCGCGAGGATGTCGACCTCGCGAGCGCCTGGCAGTTCCGGCAGCAGACGCGGCAGGAGCGGATCGTCGGGATAACCCGTGCACAGGTCAGCATCTTCAGAAGACCCGGCCAGGTAGTTGCCCTTGCCTGGGATGACATGGCGCACGCCACCACGCGGATCGGGTACATCCCCGTGCCAGCGCGGAATGACATGCACATGTAGATGCGGCACCGTCTGTCCGGCGGCCGAACCGGCGTTGAGGCCGATGTTCCAGCCATCCGGCGGTGGAGCCAGACTCCGCTCGAGCAGGGTCTTCACCTCGCTGACCAACGCCATGATCGCGGCCTGCTCTGCCAGCGACGCATCAAACCATGTGGCGACTTCGCGCCTCGTAACAACCAGGGTGTGGCCACGCGCGACTGGGAATCCATCAGCGACCGCGAAGGCAAGGTCGTTGCTGGCGATCCAAGATGAGGGTGGAACGGCGGTGAAAGGGCTCACGGGCTCGATGGCGGGACCATACGTTGGGGGCACAGGTAGGCCAGCCTGGTCATGCCGCGAAAGACAGCAGGATATGGGTATGCCGACCAGCCCCGACCTGGGACTCTATGAGGCGTTGATCGACCAGGTGCTGGCACGTCGTTTGACAGGAGATGTGCCAGGTCTGGTGACGCAGCGCGCCAAGGTCGACGATGCCGACCTCCCGCTGCTTCTAGCCGACCATGTCGGTCGGCAGCTGGCCCAGGCGCTGCGCGCGCTGCCGGCTGAGGATCGTCGGGCGCAGCAACTGGCGGCGGTCAATGGCCTCGTCGCTCGCATCCAGGCTCTAGCCCCAGATGCGTTCCAGGGTGATGCTGCCGTGCCGGAACCGGGAGAGTGGCTGCATGCCATCGGTTCGCCGGTGCGCCCGGTGCCACCGCGGCCGCAGACACCGCTGAGCGGATCGACGCTGCTGACCGGCAGCCCCGGCGAGCCAGCTCTGGGTCAGGAACTGGCCGCCGAACTCGCGTCCTGCGATGCGGTCGACCTCATCGTCAGCTTCATCAAGTGGCACGGCTTCCGGCAACTGCGTGATGCCTTCCACAACCTGGTTGCGCGTGGTGGCCGCATCCGCGTGCTGAGCACGACCTACATGGGCGCCTCGGACGCGGAGGCGCTGGAGGCGCTGGCCCGCCTGCCGACGGCGGAGCTGCGGGTCAGCTACGACACCCGACGGACGCGTTTGCATGCCAAGGCGTGGTGCTTCCATCGCACCACCGGCTTCGGCACGATCTACGTCGGCTCGGCCAATGTCAGCGTTGCCGCCCTGGGCAGCGGCCTGGAGTGGACACTCAAGGCGACCCAGCACGACGCACCGCACCTGCTGAACGCCTTCGCGGCCACCTTCGAGCGGCTGTGGGAGGACGGCGAGTTCCGGCGATTCGATCCCGACAACGCCCAGGATCGCGCACACCTGACCGACAGCCTCGATCGTGCCCGCGGCAAGGCGACGGTGGCGGTGCGCGAGTACGACCTGCGTCCTTACGATTTCCAGGAGCGCATCCTGGAGGCGTTGGCCGCTGCGCGCACCGGTGGGCATCGGCGCAACCTCGTCGTCGCCGCCACCGGCACCGGCAAGACCATGATCGCGGCCTTCGACTTCAGGCAGCTTTGCCAGCCCGGCCAGCCGCGTCCGCGTCTGCTCTTCCTCGCCCATCGCCACGAACTGCTCGAGCAGGCTCGCGCCACCTTCCGCGATGTCCTGCGCGACCAGGATTTTGGTGAGATCCTCGACGGAACCTCGACACCATCCCGCTACGACCACTGCTTCGCCACCATCCAGACCGTGCATCGCCGCAATCTGCCGGCGCAGGTCGGCCCGGCCTTCTGGCACCTGGTGGTCCTCGACGAGTGCCACCACATCGAGGCCGCTACCTACCGCGGCGTGATGGACCAGTTGACGCCGGAACTCCTGCTCGGCCTCACCGCCACGCCCGAGCGTGCCGATGGCCTCGACATCCTGCCCTGGTTCGAGGGACGGACGACCTGTGAGATCCGCTTGTGGGAGGCCCTCAGCCAGCAGCTGCTGGCGCCCTTCACCTACTACGGCGTCAAGGACAGCGTCGATCTCGACCGCGTCGCCTGGGTGCGCGGGTCCTATGATCTCGGCGAACTAGCGCGGCTGTACGACTCCAACGACCAACGGGCGGCGCTCGTCCTGGAACAGTTCCGCAGCCACTACGGTGATCTGGCCAAGGCCCGGGCCTTGGGCTTCTGCGTTTCCACGGCGCACGCCCGATTCATGGCCGGTTTCTTCGCCGAACGTGGCGTGCCGGCCCTGGCCGTGTTGGGCGACAGCGATGCCGAAGAGCGCCGCACTGCGCGCGAGCGCCTGCGCACGGGCGCGGTCCAGATCCTCTTCACCTGCGACCTCTACAACGAGGGCGTCGATCTGCCCTTCGTCGACTGCCTGCTGCTGCTGAGGCCAACTGAGAGCGTGACCCTCTTCCTGCAGCAGTTGGGCCGTGGCCTGCGCCTACATGAGGGCAAGGAGACCTGCCTGCTGCTCGATTTCATCGGTCGGGCCCACCGCAAGTTCCGCTTCGATCTGCGCCTGTCAGCGTTGACCGGCCTGCGCCGTGTGGAACTGCGCCGCGCGCTGGAAGAGCAGGCCGTGCGCCTGCCGCCGGGCTGCGGCTTCAACCTGCAGCGTGAGGCACGCGAAGTGGTGCTGGAGAACCTGCGCGAGCACCTCGACGCCAATCTGCGGCGGCTGGAGCGCGAGGTGCAGGATCAGGCCCGCGAGGGGAATCCGGTCACCCTGGCCGGCTTCTTGGAGCGGTCGGGCTTCGCCATCTCCGACCTCTATCAGCGTTGCGGCTGGACGACGCTGCGCCGGAAAGCAGGGCTATTGCCAGCCCTGTCGCCCGAGGATACCGACGAGGAGGCACAGTGGAGCCGCAACCTCGGGCGCTTGCTACATATCGACGATGACGTGCGCCTCGAGGCGATCCGCCGGCTCATCGTCGCGGGGCAGCCGCCGCGGGACGACGGCGATCGCCGCCTGGTCCGCGCCTTCGCTGCCAGATGGGCGACTAGGCCCAAGGATCAGATCGCCGCGTCGCTCATCCACGAGCGCCTGCGCCACTTCCCTGACCTCCGTCAGGAACTGGCCGAGGTGCTCGACGTCCTCGCAGCCCGGCGCCCGCTCGCGGCGCCTGATCGGCGGTGGACCAACGACGAACCGCTTGCCGTGCACGCCCACTATGAACGCGACGAGATGCTGTGCCTGCTAGGCAACTGGACCGACGAACGGCAACCGCCGTGGCGGGAAGGCGTTCGCTTCCTGGAAACGACGCGGACCGATCTCTTCGTTGTCACCCTGGAGAAAGCCGAGCACCGCTTCTCGCCCCAGGTGCGCTACCAGGATTACGTCATCAACCGCGACCTCTTTCACTGGCAGAGTCAGAATGCCACCGGCCCGGACAGTCCGACTGGCCTGCGCTATGTGTCCGGCCTCGCTGAGGGTCAGCCAGCCAGACACCTCCTCTTCGTCCGGCGCACCCACCAGGATGCCTTTCAGTTCCTCGGTTCGCTAACCCACGTCTCGTCGCAGGGTGCCAAGCCAATGAGCATTACTTGGCGAGTCGCCCCGGCGATGCCAATGGAGTTGGTCGAAGGACAGAGTGCGACAGGGTGACCCAGCCAGGTTACGTGGATTCAGGCATCCCAGCCACCGGCCCAACCGCCTTCATCGCCTCCTCCGCCAATCCCGCCAGCCACACCCGCGCCGCCTCCAGGCCTACGATCGCAGACATGCGATCGTGAACAGCGGTCCTATGGGTGTCCTTCTGGCAGGACACTCGCTCCCGTTGCCCGTCCTCTGCCGAACGCCATGGTCGTGGTCCATCGAAATGGACCGACCATGCCAAATCCCCCGACCCATCCAGACGCCATAGGATACATCCAGGATCTCGTCACCCGCAACGGCAAGGCGTGGTTCGCCGCTCTGGCCGAGCGGGCGATCCTCGCCGCCGATGAGCTTCCGATTCCGGAGGCTGAACTCGCCGCAGCTCTCCAGCTCATGCGCGATGATGTCCCAAACCCCGGCAGGACGATGCCCGCCGGTGCTGCCCAGGCGGCGACGGGTGCGTCAGCGATCGGCGTCGTCGGGTGGATCGGCGAGTTCGACAACTTCAAGCGGCTGGTCCCGACGCTCCGGTTCGAGCCCAATCAGCGGATCACCATCGTCTACGGGCGGAACGGATCGGGGAAGTCCAGCCTATGCGATGCACTCCGGGTCCTCGCGCTCGCCGAGGAGCCCGATCGTCCGCTGGCCAACGTCCGGACCACCCATCCGAACAATCCGTCCTTCAAGGTGCAGATGACCGGCGAGGCGCAGCCGCGACATTGGGTCGAAGGCAACGTCGCTCCCGGCATCTTGGCCAAGTCGATCACCTACTACGACACAAGCATCGCGATCAGGAACATCCGGTCTCCTGCCTCGCCCGATCGGATCGTCAGCGTGGCGCCCTTCCGCCTTGCCTCGTTCGACCGCCTCCGCGGGTACATCGGCCAGGTCGGCCTCGCATTGAAGAAACGCCAGTCGACGGCCGATGACGCCAAAAAGGCGGGCTTCGTCCGCCTGCAACTGGCCACGGTCTTCCCACGGACGGCCGTCGTCGACAAGGTGGCCTTGGAGACGGTCATCCGCGACGCCGCCGGGGCCCCCACCGCCGAGGTACTCGAAGCCAAGCGCCGCATGGGGGGCGAACTCGCCAAGGCGTGCTCGCCGGACGGGATCAAGGCGTTGGAGGCCGAACGGCATGCCTTGGACCGAGCCGTTGCGGCCGGGACCAAGCTGTCGACCGAGGTCGCAGCCCTGTGGGCCATGAAGCCTGGATCGGCCGCCGCCAGGTTGAAGGCTGTCGTCCAGGAGCGGGATGCCCTTGTCGCCGATGTGGTGCCCGACGAGGTGCAGACGCAGGCGTTCCTGGACTTCCTGGTCGCCGCCGGCCATGTCGTCGATTTCCCGTCCGCCACGGCAGCGACCGCCTGTCCGATGTGCCGGCAGCCGATCCAGGATCGTGGCGCGAAGCTGTTCGCGGCCTACCGCACGGCCCTGGAGGGCGCCCTCGAGATCGAGCGCCGGAAGCTCGTCGAGGCACTGGGCAAGGCCAAGCGGGCCGCCGACGCCATTCCCGCCATCGTTCCCGGCGACCTGTTGTCCGCCCCCATCGACCCCAGCCTACAGACCTCGTTCGAGTCGGCCGTGCGGGCCCTCGTCGCGCACGCCAAGGCCGACGCCGACGCCGTGCCGGAGGCGGAAACCGCCATGGCCACAGTCGTTGCCGTGGTCCGTTCCCTCGGTGACGCCGCCACCATCAAGCGCACGGCTCTCGCCGGGGCGGTGGCTGGCGTGGCCGAACCGACCAAGAAGCTGGCGGAAGCCCAGGCCGAACTCAGGAGCTTGGAGCGGCAGGCGCTACTGGCCACGCACCTCACCGACATTCGGGCCGTCCTGGCGGCGTTGGAGGACGAGGAATGGAGCAAACGAGCATCGTCGGCGATGCGCGGAGTGTCGTCACAGGTGTCCACGGCCAGAAGCGGCGCCCATGCCGAACTGGTGCTCCCGACCTTCAACGACAGCCTCGAACGGGAATACCGTGCCTTGTCCGGCAAGCCCATGTCCCATTTCGGAGCCGCCGTCATCCCGCAGACCGTCAACAGGGGCGAGGACGCCGAATACGCTATGGACACCATGGTCGGTCCGGACGGCGCAGCCGCGAAGCAGTGCGTCCCGCTCGCCTCGGTGATGAGCGAGGGCGAGCAGCGGATGCACGCGCTGGCCCTGTATTTCGCCGAACTCGAAAGCTCGGCCCACGAGGTGGTGGTGTTCGACGACCCGGCGACATCATTCGACTACAACCACATCGCGAAATACTGCGAACGGCTGCGCGACTTCGCGGCCGCACACCCCGGCCGCCAGATCATCGTTTTGACCCATTGTTGGGAGTTTGTGACTGCTCAGGCGGCCGCCGGCATCCTGCCGGGCAACGGCAGCATCGTCTTGGGTAGCCACGGCTTGCCGGCCAATGCCAGAGCGAG
>JFJP01040033.1_pt1 | contig 12028 bp, 14 predicted proteins | sample 431651 | NCBI WGS metagenome assembly JFJP01 (sample SAMN02602958, study PRJNA72255) | Microbial mat metagenome, whole genome shotgun sequencing project. | biome: fresh water; feature: sink hole; material: water; isolation source: purple microbial (photo- and chemosynthetic) mats found in... | reverse complement strand
TACTGCTTTTTCAGGGATTTTTTGTTTACAAACCAAGCATTTTATACTATGATTAATCCTGAAATAAGGGCTCGTTCTATCGATGCTTTCCAATTCTTAAAAACTATTACTATTCATAAGCTTTGGAATGGTTTTTTGCTTCGATTTAGTTACGTAATATGTAAAAATACAGGTTACTTTGTTCACTGGGGCAAACCAGAAAGCCTAAGCATTGAACCAACCAACCTTTGTAATTTGAAATGCCCTGAATGTCCTTCGGGCAATAACACGATGCAACGAGCCCGAATGTTTCTTTCCAATGAGGCGTACTATAAAACCATAGAGCAAAATTACAAGCACTTAGCTTCATTGCAGCTTTATTTTCAAGGTGAACCCTTTCTGCATCCATCTATATTTGATTTTATAAAATTCAGCCATCAACACCGGATATATACTACCACATCTACCAACGGACAATTTTTAACCCATGAAAATTGTATTAAAATAATTGAATCTGGTTTGCATCGTTTAATTATTTCACTCGACGGAATAACTCAGCAAGTTTATGAACAATATCGGGTAGGTGGAAGCCTTGAAGCGGTAATTAAAGGAATTAAAACCTTGATTAAGTTAAAAAAAGAACGCAAAAGCAAAACACCTTATTTAGTGATTCAATTTGTTGTACTTAGAACCAATGAACATCAAATGGAACCATTAAAAAAACTGGTTAAAACTTGGCAGGTTGATGCCCTTAAATTTAAAAGTGCCCAAATTGAAGATTTTGAAAATGGAAGTGATTTGACACCCAAGAATGAAAAATACAGTCGGTATGCTGAGGATAAAAATGGTAATTTTTCTTTAAAAAGAAATCCCCAATTTAAATGCCGTAGAATTTGGAATGGAGCGGTGGTTTCAGCCAATAATGAGCTCCTGCCCTGTTGCTTCGATAAAAATGCTTTGAACTCCTACGGTAATCTAAAAACGGATTCCCTGAATTACCTATTCAAAAGTACTGTTGCCAATAATTTCAGAAAACAAGTTTGGATAAAAAAGGGACAACCAAGTATGTGTAAAAACTGCACAGAAGGTCTCAAGCAAACCTGGCTTTAAAAAGAATTTCTTATAAATTCAAAACTCCATAATAAAAAAACCGCCAAAAGGCGGCCTTTCTATACTTTCATAATATCTTCTTCTTTCTTTCTAATTTTTTCTTCCACTTTGTGGTTATAGGCATCGGTCAGTTTTTGTACTTCATCTTCAGCATCTCTCTCTAAATCCTCCGATAATCCTTCTTTTTTCATGGCCTTAAATTGCTCGATAGCATCTCTACGAGCTGCACGAATACCCACTTTAAAATTCTCCCCTTCATGTCGCGCTTGCTTTACCAATTCTTTGCGTCGCTCCTCAGTTAAAGGAGGAACATTTATTATTATTACCTCGCCGTTGTTGGAAGGATTGAAACCCAAATTGGCATATAGAATTGCCTTCTCAATAGGGTCAATCATTTTCTTTTCCCACGGTTGAATTTTAATAGTTCGGGCATCGGGTGTATTAATATTGGCAACCTGAGTAATAGGTACCATAGAACCATAATAATCAACATGAAGGCTCTCAAGCATCCGTGGATCTGCTTTGCCTGCTCTAATATGTATCAAGGTTTCTTCCAGATGCTCCAGAGTCTTGCTCATAGAGTCGCGTGTAAGATCTATTACCATTTTAATATCTTCAGTCATTGCTGTGTAATTTTAATTTTAAAAGTAAAGATATTTAATTGCTTACTAAAGTTCCAATTTTTTCCCCTAAAATAACCTTTTTCAGATTACCTTTTGTATTCATATCAAACACGATAATGGGCATGTTGTTTTCTTTGCACATTGTAAAAGATGTTAAGTCCATTACTTTCAGGTTCTTTTTGTAGGCTTCATCAAATGTTAAGGTATCATATTTAATAGCCTTCGGGTCTTTTTCCGGATCTGAAGTATAAACCCCATCAACCCGGGTTCCTTTTAGCATTACTTCTGCTTGCATTTCAATGGCTCTTAAGGCTGATGCGGTATCCGTTGTAAAATAAGGATTTCCTGTACCAGCCGAAAAGATTACCACTTGCCCAATAGTTAACAATTCTCTGGTTTTCTGCTTACTATAGAATTCCGCTACGGGTTCCATCCTTATGGCGGTTAAAACGGTAGCTTTGCAACCAACACGTTCCAAAGCCGACTGCAATGCCAAACTATTAATAACTGTAGCAAGCATTCCCATATAATCTCCGTTTATCCGATCAAATCCTACTGCGGTGCCACTCAATCCACGAAAAATATTTCCACCTCCTATAACAATTCCTACTTGAGCTCCTAAATCCACAACATCTTTAATTTGTTGAGCGTATTCGTTCAAACGAATTGGGTCAATTCCATGTGAATTTTCGCCCATTAGCGATTCTCCGCTAAGTTTAAGTAATACTCGTTTATACATTACCATACTTACAAAATATTTTACAGTACCAAGATAATACAATGAAACTAATTATTGGTTAACACACCAAAAAAATGCTAAAACCGAAGTAACTATTTTGGTTTTTTTCCAAAAAAAAAGAGCCCTGCATTAGGGCTCTTTTATGGGTGTATTTTAAATTATGCTTTTAAGGCATAACGCTTCATTGCGGTAACCGTTAAACCAGCACCTGCATTAGCAAGTACTTGCGCAATGGTTAATTTGTTGTCTTTTACAGAGGCTTGATTCAACAAAGTGCTTTCTTTGTAGAATTTACTTAAACGTCCTTGAGCAATTTTGTCAAGCATATCTTCTGCTTTGCCTTCTAGCCTCGCTTTTTCCTTAGCTATAAGTAATTCCTCTGCTATTACTTCAGCAGGAACATCTTTTTCGCTAATTGATACCGGAGACATGGCTGCTACTTGCATGGCAATATCTTTGGCAATCTGAACATCAAAACCGGCTTTGTTAAACCCAACCAAAGTAGCTAGTTTATTACCAATGTGTATATACGGTTGTACACATTCTGATACTATTTTATCATAATAAGCTACTTCCATTTTTTCACCGGTAATACCACTTTGAATAAGCACGGTCTCTTCAACGGTCTTTCCATCCATATCAAGCGCTAAAAACGCTTTCAAGTCGGCAGGTAATTTTGCCAAGGCTAAATCACAAATCTTGTGCGCTAACTTAACAAAATCTTCGTTTTTGGCCACAAAATCCGTTTCACAATTTAAAGCTATAATAGCACCGCTTTTCCCATCATTGCTGATTTTAGCAATAACGGCACCTTCTGTTGCTTCGCGGTCGGCACGTTTATTAGCAATAGCTTGTCCTCGTTCACGTATAATTTGAATAGCACGATCAAAATCGCCATTAGATTCGGTAAGGGCTTTTTTACAATCCATCATACCGGCACCAGTAACTTTTCTTAATTTAGCTACATCAGCTGCTTGTACTAACATAAAAAATTTCTTTTAAATGATTATTCTGCAATTTCGCTTTCTTCAGTATCTAATTCAGGAGCATCTTCTAACTCAACTTCCTCTTCGTCTTCGTTAGTTGATTTTTTTGCTACTGATTTTTTTGCTGTAGTTTTAGTTTCCCTTCTTGGACCTTTTTCTTTTTTATCCTTGTCTTGAGGAACCTCTTTATCTTTATCAACTTTACGCTCAGAGAGACCTTCCTCAATAGATTTTGCCAGGGCATCAATCACTAGGTATATGGCTTTGGCGGCGTCATCGTTACATGGGATAACGTAATCCACCTGATTGGGATCAGAGTTTGTATCAACCATTGCGAATACAGGGATTTGTAATCTTTTTGCTTCAGCAACGGCGATTTTTTCTTTTTGGATATCAACTATAAACAGAGCAGCTGGCAATCTGGTTAGATCGACAATGCTACCCAAGTTTTTTTCAAGTTTTGTCCTTTGACGCATAATCTGCAGTTTTTCCCTTTTCGATAAATGATCGAAAGTTCCATCCGTCTCCATTTTGTCGATGGTTGACATTTTTTTAACGGCTTTACGAATGGTAGGGAAATTGGTTAACATACCACCTGACCAACGCTCAGTAACATACGGCATGTTAATTTTACCTACACGATCAGCAACAATATCTTTGGCTTGTTTTTTAGTGGCCACAAAGAGTATTTTACGTCCTGATTTTGCAATTTGCTTCATGGCAGCAGCTGCTTCATCAATTTTTACCACTGTCTTTTGAAGATCGATGATGTGTATCCCATTGCGCTCCATAAAAATATATGGTGCCATACGGGGATTCCACTTTCTTTTAAGGTGACCAAAATGAGCACCCGCATCTAATAATTCTTGAAAACTTACTCTTGACATTTTAATTTTTTTTAACTCGTTTACATTCTTAAAAAAGCAATCATTAAGTAGTTCTAATATTAGATTTTGAGATTGTCAGAAGTGAGATTTGAGATGTATTTCATGTCTCATGTCTCATTGTCTCATTTCTAATTTTTGATAGAAATCTTAACAATTTAGATACTAAACGAAATTCTGCAGTGCTATTAACGCTTACTGAACTGGAATTTCTTGCGTGCTTTTTTCTGTCCTGGTTTTTTTCTCTCTACTTCGCGTGGGTCACGGGTAACAAATCCTGCGGCTCTAAGTTTACTGCGGCTTTCTTCGTTCATTTGAATTAAAGCCCTAGTAATACCTAAACGCACTGCTTCGGCTTGACCAGTAATTCCTCCACCATCCAAGTTCACTTTCACGTCGTACTTGTTAGCTAATTCCAGAAGGTTTAATGGCTGTAAAACAATGTATTGAAGAATTCCTGTTGGGAAATACTCTTTAAAATCTTTGTTGTTTACAATTACCTTTCCTGTTCCTTCGCTCAAGTAAACGCGTGCGATTGCGGACTTTCTACGTCCAACTGCGTTAATCACTTCCATTTCTACTATTTAATTGAATTTAAACTGATTTTTTCAGGTTTTTGCGCCTCGTGAGGATGCGTTTCACCTTCATACACAAATAAATTCCTGAAAAGCTGACGTCCTAATGTGTTTTTAGGTAACATCCCTTTTACAGCTTTTTCTACCATAGCTGTTGGTTTTTTAGCCATTAGCTCTTGGGCCTTAACGATACGTTGACCTCCAGGATGTCCTGTGTGACGTACGTACTCTTTATCACTCCATTTATTGCCGGTTAACTGAACTTTTTCAGCATTGATTACAATTACGTAATCCCCGCAATCAACGTGAGGAGTGAAATCGGTTTTATGCTTTCCTCTAATAAGGAAGGCAACACCTGTGGCAAGGCGACCCAGCACTTCGCTGTTTGCGTCAATTACAATCCATTTTTTGTCAACGGTTGCCTTGTTTGCCGATTTTGTTTTAAAACTTAAAGTGTCCACTCTACTCCTAACTTTTTAATTAATACATAAATACATCGAAATAATATTTTTCGAATGTGGTCTGCAAAAATACAATTAATTCTTTAAACCACAATTATTATAAACAATTTTTGTTCATAACACAAAACCTACTAAAATTGGTCGTTTACCCCTTTTTAAAAGAAACATTTTTTTTGTTTTCAAAAAAACTCCTTACCCTTTTTAATTAAATATTTGCTCAATTTATAATTCAAAGCAAACCTTTTTTTCATTTTATATTCGAACTCAAACTATTTTTTATATTTTTGCCTAATTCATTAAAAAAACTAGTCATGAAAAGAATTTCTAAATTAACATTATTAGTCGTTGTTATTGGTTTGATGAGTTCATGTAACAATCAAAGCTCTCAAAAAAAAGCAGCAGATAATGTAGATGATGTTGTGATGGAAGAAACAACAGAGTTAATTGCAAAATATCCAATGCCAACCTCCTATGAAGTGATTAATGCTTTGAATGAAAGTGGCGCTGGATATATTTTCGACATTACCAATCCTCCTGAAAATGTAGAAAAGTACCTTAGCTTTAAACAAAAAGCCATTAATTTAGGCATTTTTGGCGCCGATTTGATGTATTCCAGTATCTATCAAAAGAAAGATATCACTGCTGCTTATCTCGACAATTTTGTTCAACTGATTGGGGACTTAGATATTTCTAATTTAAATCAGGAATTTTTTCAAAGAGTACAATCAAATTTAGATAATAAAGATTCATTGGTTCAGATAATCAAGGCGGCTCAGTACGATGCCAATAAATACTTAAAAGAAACCAATAAAAACGAGTTGGCTTTGTTTGTCTTAACCGGTAGTTGGATTGAAGGAACTTATCTTACCAGTGAAGCCATTCAATTTGCTAATGATAAAAACACAATTTATCAGTTGGTTATTAAAAACAGGCAATCGTTGATTGATTTAATAAAACTCATGGATAGCTTTAAAGACCAAGAGGATTTCAAAGATATTTATGCCTCTTTGGTAAAGATTAACGAACTATTTATCGTTTTTGAAAAAGACTTGAGTAACACAAAAAATATTGAAAACCTTAAAAAGGAAATACTGACATTCAGAAATAGTTTAGTATAACAACACTTTATATTAACAAAAAGGGCGATTCATGAAAAAGAATCGCCCTTTTTGTTAATGACTTTTTTTAGTGCTTCCAAAAAATTGCCCTAGAATTTACTTCTGAAGCGGTGCCGCATTTTGCTCCACTAAAAAATTCGTATCAGACAGTTTATCCGTTAATTTGTTATTAACATACACATTAAAGGATTCTGGCAATGGAACATTAATATCAATGTAAGCCCAGTTACTGAAAACATCGGTGGTGACTAATTCGGCTGGCCGATAGGGTAAGTTATATTCAAATAATTTGTTCTCTTCCTTATCACGAATGATAATAAAAAACATTTTGTTGTTGGTTTCATATTGATCAAATCGCTCCACATAAAGGATAATTCGTCCTCCAATAGCTTCGTTTCTAATTCTATTGCGAGCTACAATATATATCTTCTCACTCCACTTTTCATTTTTAGCGGTATCCTGCATCAACAGAATCAATTGCTGATAATTCAAATAAGCTATATTTGTTTTTGGAAAAAGACCTACTCCTAAATGAAATTCAAGTTCCGAAAAGATTTCTGTTATTCGGTGTCCATATGTCACATAGGTTGAGCCCTCATACAATTGCATCCTTTTAAGCGCTTCATCAACTTGCGAAAAAGAGTGAAAGGATACCATAAAAAGGGTAATTGATAAGATGTTTTTCATAGTCAATTCACTAATTTTAACTTTTTAATTTTTTATCAGTTAAACAAATCTCCTAATTATTGTACTGGTTCAATTCTTCCCAAACAGCTTGATTAAATAAACTCATGGTGCGTAGTTTCATATCGGCAATGCAATACCCTTTTTTTTCAAAGTTTTCTTCATCTGGTATAGCCACAACCATCATTTTTGCGGCTTTACCGGCAATTACACCGTAAACAGAATCTTCAAAAACCATACACTGTTTAACTGATATACTTAGCCTCTTTGCTGTTTCAATAAATACTTCGGGATGAGGTTTTCCAAAATTCATAAACTCTGCTGATTGTATAACTTTAAATTTATCTTTAATTTCTAATTTTTTGAGCACGGCATCAATTAATAAAGTAGATGATGCAGAAGCTACTGCTATGGGAATTTTCATTGCTTCTAACAATGCAATGGTATCATAAACACCCGGTAAGGCTTTTCCTTCCTCCTTAACCAGATGCGTCACTTCATTCATGATAGCCTCCACAGTCTTATTAATTTGAAGGTTTGCATCAGGAAACATCTGACTCCAATGAGTTACCACTTCATCAACTCTCATTCCTGTGGTTCCCCTACAATCATCTTCAGTAAGGGTAATACCTATTTCCTTAAATATCTTTATTTCTGCTTTCCTCCAAAAAGGCTCTGAATCTATCAGTAATCCATCCATATCAAAAATTACAGCTTTTATCATTGAATCCTTTTTTTTGCTAAAATTACGGTATTTATTCAAAAAATAGGTTCAATACATTGCAATTTTCAGTTGGAGGAATCGATCGGTAATTTAGTTATATTTGTCCATTCATATAAAAAATGAAATGCATTGAAAGGTATTGTAATAAAATCGACAGGAAGTTGGTATTTGGTTAAAGACGAGAGAGGGCTAATTGTTGAATGTCGGATAAGAGGAAAGTTCAGAAATCAGGCCATACGAACAACCAATCCTTTAGCGGTTGGAGATAAAGTGGAGTTTCTGATTGATGAAAAGACCCAATTTGGGGTAATAAACTCTATTGAAGATAGGAAAAATTACATCATCCGCAAATCAATTAATCTTTCGAAACAAGCTCACATACTTGCCGCTAATGTTGACCAAGCCATTATACTTGTAACGTTAACAAAACCACGTACCTATACCGAATTCATTGACCGATTTTTAGTTTCCGCTGAAGCTTACAGCATTCCTGCTAAAATAATTTTTAATAAAATAGATCTATATTCCGCTTCTGAAAATACAGAAATGGAGCAGTTGCTCAAAATTTATCAGAATATTGGATATGAATGTTTTACCGTCTCTGCTCTTCTGAATCAAGGAGTCGAAGCAATCAACCAATTATTGTCGAATAAAATTTCGGTAATTGCTGGTCATTCAGGAGTAGGAAAATCGACCCTAATTAATACAATTGATCCCCTGATGAATTTAAAAACCTCAGAGATATCTGATTATCATGAATCGGGTAAGCATACCACTACTTTCCCTGAAATGCATGCATTAAACAATCAAGGATACATTATTGATACGCCAGGCATAAAAGGCTTTGGTATTATTGATATGGACACCGATGAAATTGCCCATTATTTTCCAGAGATTTTTGCTGTTATCGAAGGCTGTCAATATTATAACTGCACTCATTCCCATGAACCGGGATGTGCAGTAAAGAGAGCGGTTCAATTGGGCAAAATTGCAGAAAGCCGCTATAAAAGCTATTTGAATTTATTGTTGAACGACGAAGATGAAAAATACCGCACTACATAAGGCAAATTATTTTGTTTTTGCCGTTCTTATTATAGGTCCTTTTGTTTCGTGCCATAACCCGGAATCAAGGCCGAATTTGGCTCATAAAAAGGAGCAAATACTTTTGCCTGCTCCAAATAAAACGGCTCCTAAATCCAAACTAACCAAAAGGTTAGTTCCACTTACCGATGAAAATTTAGTGACAGAGCTTACCAAATATGGCACTGAAAATAGGGAAACAATGGTTATGATGAAAACCCCAAAAGGGACTATTAAAATAAAACTATACGAAAACACCCCCTTGCACCGAGCCAATTTTATCCGCTTAATAAAAAATGATTTCTATAAAGGAACCATGTTTTATAGAGTTATAAATCATTTTATGATTCAAGGTGGGGATTCCGATGATTGGGAGCGACAAACCATTAAACAAAAGATGGGGAGTTACACGTTACCTGCCGAAATAAACAAAGAAAATATTCATAAAAAAGGTGCTCTTTCTATGGCTCGCGAGTACGAAAACAATCCTGAGAAAAGGTCCGTTTCCTTTGAATTTTTTATTGTTCAAGGAACAAAATATACCGATGGGGAGTTACTGGGAGCACAACAACAATACAAACTAAACATTTCACCTGAAAACAAAACTATTTACAAAACATTGGGAGGTACCCCTCATTTAGATGGGCAGCATACGGTTTTTGGACAGGTGGTTGAAGGCTACGATGTAATTGATTCCATAGCTGGTTGTAAAGTAGATGAAGGAAATTGGCCCATTGAAAACATAACCATTGATTTTGAAATTATAAATTGATTTTTTAGTATCTTACTATTGTAAAATTTTAAATTATGAATCTATTACTTATCAGCAATTCAACCATGGCCGGTGAACCCTATCTTGAATATCCAAAACAAGATATTGCCAACTTTTTAGGAACTAAGTCAATAAAAGCACTATTTATTCCTTATGCCGGAGTAACCCTTTCGTGGGACAATTATGAAACTAAAGTTAAAGAACGTTTTAATCAAGTGGGCCATGATATAATTTCTATACATCACTTCGAAAATCCAATTAAAGCAATTGAGGAAGCTGAAGCCATTGTTGTTGGAGGAGGAAACACTTGGCAACTGCTACAAAAAGTACGAGAAAATGGTTTAATTAATCCTATTAAAAAAAAGGTTGCTGCAGGAACCAAATACATTGGCTGGAGTGCCGGATCAAACCTTGCATGCCCAACCATAAAAACTACCAATGATATGCCCATTGTCGATCCAAAAGGATTTGACGCCATAAATTTAATTCCATTTCAAATTAATCCTCATTACTTAGATGTCAATCCAGCTGGCCACGGCGGCGAAACCCGTGAGGACAGAATTTTAGAGTTTTTGGCGGTTAATCAAAAAGTTACGGTAGCTGGTTTACGGGAAGGTTGCATGTTTATTGTTCATAATAGCACTATTACTTACAAAGGGAAATTACCACTTCGGATTTTTCAGTACGGTAAAAAACCTTATGAAGTGGAGCCGCTGGGAGATTTTAATTTTTTATTGAATTTGGAACGTTTGTAATTTATGAAATTACTGAATTACTTCATAATTGGATTTATTTGCGCCTCCAACACCGTTAATTCACAAATTTTGATTCCGAAAAAAGATTATATACCGGAAATTCGGCAATCAAGGTATAGTTTTGCTTTAAGTTTAATATCGGGGGCCAATTCTGATTTGGTATCCTTTGGTATTATGCGCCAAAATCCGGACAGTAGCTACGAAATGCTCTTTTTAACTAAAGATGCTTTTATCCGTCAAGCCTCAGGATACGAAACTTCCCGGGCAAATCCTGATAAGATTAATTATTTTATGGAATATCAAATTGATCCTAAAATATTAGATGATCTGTGGCGGCTAAAACATGATGTATTTCCTTACGGAAAAAATGAAGAGGCTGGTTGGGGAACTAAATTAGGAGTACCTTCAGATGCTCAATTTCAACTTTTAACGGAGTTTGGCCTCAGCAAAATGTCCGATTTTGTGATTGACAAAAATCTGTGGCGGTTATTAAAAAAAGTCAGCGATCCATTGTGGATAGGGACTTATCAATTAAGAAAACCCTAAAACGGTTATAAATCCTTATTTATTGAAGTTCTTTTATCGAGTAATTGATTGATTTCTTTTTCCGAAAGGGTTGGGTTTTTTAGAAGTGTGTCAATTGATTTCAATTCTCCATTAAATTCAGGATTATCAGAATTATCATATATTCCCAAATCCTTCTTTAATTGAACTACCATTTGCGAGATAATTTGCTTTATGGGCTCGCCTAATTCTTCAATTAGCCCATCAGGAATATTGTTTTTTATCATTTGGTAGTTACTTGTGAGTAACTCAAAATTTTTATACAGCGGATCATTTTTTATTACTACTCCTTCTTGAGTAGCTTTATCGCGCAATTTTGCAAAAAGCACAATTAATTCATCGAGCTTTGAAATGAACGCTTTGTCTTTCTCTTCCATAGTAAGTAATTTGAACGTTTTATAAATTCAATATTTTATTATCTATTGCCTTCAAAGATACTTCGTTAATCTCAAAATTAGCCATAAATGCACGCATAAAAATTTTCTTCGGGGAGTTAACATAATAAAAAAAGCTGCCTTGTTTAGCAGCTTTTCAAGTATTCGATATTTAATTTATTCAATCAATAATTGTTATCCAATGGTGTTTATCTTCAATTTCACCAAACTGAATACCTAGCAATTGTTGATAAAGCTTGGTGGAAATTGGACCAGCCTCGCCATTTTGGCTATACACATATTCCTTTCCATCTAATTGGGCATCTACAATTTTCCCAATAGGGGAGATAACGGCAGCTGTTCCGCATGCGCCACATTCTGAAAACTCAGACAACTCTGTTACAGGCACTTGTCGTCGCTCCACTTTCATTCCCATTTCTTCAGCAAGAGTAATCAAACTTTTATTGGTGATGCTCGGTAAAATAGATGAGGATAATGGGGTCACATAAGTATTATTCTTTATTCCAAAGAAATTAGCTGGACCACATTCATCAATATATTTTTTCTCTTTGGCATCGAGATACAGCGCGGCTGCATACC
>JFJP01020959.1_pt1 | contig 12029 bp, 9 predicted proteins | sample 431651 | NCBI WGS metagenome assembly JFJP01 (sample SAMN02602958, study PRJNA72255) | Microbial mat metagenome, whole genome shotgun sequencing project. | biome: fresh water; feature: sink hole; material: water; isolation source: purple microbial (photo- and chemosynthetic) mats found in... | reverse complement strand
ACAGCATCGCCCAGGTGGCGAAGGCGCAGGCGATGGCCGGGCCGTTGCCGAGGATGTCGGTCAGGCCGAACATCACCTTGGTGATCGGCCAATGCTCGCGCCGCTCCGCCAGGATCAGCGAGTCGGCCACTTCCAGCATGCTGAACGAGAAGGCGAGGATGGCGCCTGCCGCCAGCGAGGCGGCGATCAGCGGCAGGACGATGCGACGCAGACGCAGTGCGGCGCCAGCGCCGCTGATCGCGGCGGCCTCCTCCAGCGCGACCGGGGTCTGCTCGTAGCCGGCTGCCGCCGCGCGCACCACGTAGGGCAGGCGGCGCACGCCGTAGGCCAGGGCGATGAGCACCGTCGGATCGACCAGCGGGTCGAGCCAGCCGAACCCCGGCACCGCCGGCAGGGCGCGGAAGCCGTAGGCGAGGATGATGCCGGGGATGGCCAGCGGCAGCATCGCCAACAGGTCGAGGGCCTGCCAGCCGCGCGGCCGCCAGCGCACCGTCGCCCAGGCGACGTAGGTGCCCAGCACCAGCGCCAGCGCGGTGGCCAGGGCGCTGTACTTCAGCGACTGCAGGATCGACGAGACGACCTGCGGGTGGATCAGCGCGTCGCGCAGGTGGGTGACGGTCGCTCCGCTGGGCAGCACCGACCGGTACCAGTCCTGGGCCACCGCCAGCACGGCGACCGCGGCGTGCGGAGCCGCGGCCAGGGCGCAGACCCCGCCGACCAGCAGCCAGGCGAGCACGGCGCCGCGGCCGGACAGGCGCCGCGGGGCGCCGCCGTGCGCGCCCTTGCCGGCGAGGGCCTGCTCCGAGCGGGCGAACAGGGCGCGGGCCGCGAGGTAGGCGGCGGCGGCCACCGCCAGCATCAGCACGACCTGGGCGAAGGGCAGGCGGTTCTTCTCCGCCTCGGCCAGGCCGGCGTAGATCTGCACCGCGATGTGGCGGTCGTAGCCGAGCATCAGCGGCGTGCCCAGCTCGGTGAACGACCACACGAAGATGACCACGCCGCCGGCGAACAGCCCCGGTCGCAGCAGCGGCAGCCAGATGCGCCGCAGCACCGTCCACGGTCCGGCCCCGCCGACCCGCGCCGCCTCGACCAGGGCGGGATCGAGGCGGCTGATCGACGCCGCCACGGTGAGGTAGAGGAACGGGTAGAGATGCAGCGCCTCGATCAGGCAGATGGCGGCGAAGCGGTGCTGCCCGAGCCAGTCCGGCGGATCGGCCCAGCCGACCAGGCCGAGCTGGACCAGCAGGGCGTTGAGCGCGCCGTGCCGGCCGAGCACCGCCTCGAAGCCGAGCGCCCCGACGAAGGGCGGCAGGATCAGCGGCGCCAGCAGCAGGACCTCGGCCAGGCCCTTGCCGGGGAAGACCGTGCGGGCCATCAGCCAGGCCACCGGCAGGGCGATGCTGGCGGTCAGCAGCGTGGTGACGCAGGCGATGGCCAGGGCGTTGAGCAGCCCGTCGCGCTGCAGCGGGCCGGCCAGCGCCTCGCGCAGGAAGCCGAGGGTGAAGCCCCCGCCGGGCAGGGTGAAGCCGGCGGCCACCGCGCTGGCCACCGGCAGCAGGAGGAAGGCGGCGAAGAAGGCGAAGGCGAGGACGTAGACCGGCCAGCGCATGTCAGCGGCCCTCCCGCGCCAGCCGTGCCGCCTCGCGGTACTGCTCGCGCGCCTGCCCGCACCAGCCGCGCATCACCTCCAGGCGGCGCAGCGGGCTGGAGTTCAGGTCCTTGAGCGTGGCGGCGGCGGCGGCGTAGCCGACCGGCAGGCGCTCGAACGCGGCCATCGCCTGCGGCACGCGCTGCGGACCGCCGGCGTCGAGGATGGCGTGCCAGGCCTCGCGCAGCTCGTCGAGCGGATCGAGGAAGGCGCCCTTGGCCAGCGGCGCGATCAGACCCCACAGCGGGCCGGTGAGCCGGCCGCGGTAGGTGAAGCGGGCGGCGTCAGCGAACGGATCGACGTCGGGATCGCTCATGTGCGCGCGGTGCTCCGGCGCGTAGAGGTCGCGGCGGATGGGCAGGCGGCGCAGGGCGTAGCGTTGCGGGCCGCCCGGCTCGCCGGGGCGGTAGTTCCACAGCCGCTGGCCTTCGGGCGAGAGCACGAAGCGGATGAACTGCACCGCCAGCTCGTGGTTGGGCGCGCCGCGCAGCAGGCTGATCGGATCGGCCGACAGCGAGGTGCCGGCGTGCGGCACGACGAAGGACATACGCGGGGCGCCGCTGGCGAGCATCGTCCACTCGCCCTCGGCGCGGGCGTGGAAGTCGATGCACATGCCGGCGGCGGCCTCGCCGCGCGCCACCGCGCGCACCGCCCGGCTGGCGCCGTCGCTGACCCACGGGCTGTTGGCGGCGATGCGGCGCAGCACGTTCCAGCCGGCATGCCAGCCGCGCTCCAGCTCGTCGGCGGTCGGCTGGTCGGGGTCGGCGGCGGCGGCGGCCAGTTCGCTCTGCAGGATGCGCTCGCAGGCGGTGGCGGTGGCGCCGCTGCGCGTCGGATCGGCGATGACCACGGCGCCGCGCAGGCGGCCGTCGGCGAGGTCGCGCCAGGACGCGACCGGCCCGGACGGATCGAGCCCGGCGAGGCGGTCATGGTGCACGGCGATGCCGAAGGCGCTGACGCAGGCGCCGTAGTAGCGGCCACCCGCATCGTACATGCGCTCGCCCGAGAGTTCGCGCGGGATGACCTCGGGCGCGAACCACTCCGGGTGCAGCCGCTGGATGCCGGCGTCGACCAGGTAGCCCTTGTCGGCCTGGGTGCGGTGCTCGAACTCGCCGCCGCCGAAGAACACGTCCATGCGCACGGACAGGTCGGAGTCGAGGAAGGCGGCACGGTCGGGATCGCCGCGGTCGGCCTTGCGGTCGTTGAAGCGTCCGGGCGGGCGCTGGAAGGCGGCGCGGAAGGCCTCGGCGTAGCGCGCGTCGAGGTAGCGCACGATGTCGCCGGTGCCGCCTGGCGTGCGCCAGTCGACGCCGACCTCCTGCCCCAGCTCGCGCCTGGCCCAGGCGCTGAACGCGGCGCCGAACTCGTTGCGGATCGCCTCGCCGTGCGGCGTCACCACGATGACCTGCCGGGCCGGCTCGGGCGGCTGCTCCGGGCGGAGGGCGAAGGGCAGCGCGACCAGCAGGGCGGGCAGCGCGACCAGCAGCCAGCGCATCATCCGGCCAGCGCCACAGCGGCGCCCTCGTCGACGGCGATGCGCACGCGCTCGCCAGCGCGGCGCGGCTGCGGCGGGGTCTCGCTCCAGCGCACCTCGATCTCGCCGAGGCGCAGGTGCCAGGTGGCGTTGACGCCGTGGTAGTCGCCACCGAGCAGTTCGGCCTCGACCCCGTCGGCGTGCTCGCGCAAACGCTCGGGTCGCACCATGACGATGCAGGCGGCACCATCGGCCAGCCCGCTCGGGGCGTGCGCCGGCAATTCGCCGAATGCGCAACGCACCCGCCCGCCGTGCCAGGTGCCAGGCAGCAGGTTGGCCTCGCCGAGGAAGGAGGCGACCGCGATCGAGGCCGGCCGCTCGTACAGCTCGCGTGGCGCGCCGATCTGGGCGACGCGTCCGTCGAGCATCACCGCGATGCGGTCGGCCACCGCCAGCGCTTCGCCCTGGTCATGGGTGACGTAGAGGGCGGTGAGGCCGGAGGCCTTGCACACGCGGCGGATCTCGCTGCGCAGTTCGCCGCGCAGCCGGGCGTCGAGGTTGGAGAGCGGCTCGTCGAGCAGCAGCACGCGCGGCCGCGCGACGATGGCGCGGGCCAGCGCGACGCGCTGCTGCTGGCCGCCGGACAGCTCGCCGACCCGACGCGCCCCATAGCCGGGCAGGGCGACGGCGGCGAGGGCTTCGTCGATGCGGCGGCGGCGCTCGTCTGCCGCGATGCCGGCGACCTCGAGCGGGAAGGCGACGTTGCCGGCGACGTCGAGGTGCGGCCACAGGGCGTAGTGCTGGAAGACCATGCCCAGGCCACGGCGCTCGCTGGCGATGCCGGCCTGGTCCGTCCCGTCGATGGTCAGGCGGCCCGCGCCCGGGTTGAGGAAGCCGGCGACCAGACGCAGGATGGTGGTCTTGCCGCAGCCGCTGGGCCCGAGGAGGCAGAACAGCTCGCCGGAAGCGACCGCCAGGTCGACCCCGGACAGGACCGGACTGCGCCCGTAGGCGAAGGAGACGCTGTTGAGGGTTACGGCCGCCATGTACGCAGGCTCACCGCGCACGCGTGGCAGGCAAGCCGCGGCCGCCGTTGACCAGACGCCGCCGTGTGCATACCGGTAGGCTAGGGGAACGCGCGTGGGCATGACCGACACCATCACCTTCACCTGCACCGCCTGCGGGCATACCGCCGACTTCCCCAAGGCGCAGGCGGGCAAGGCTATCTATTGCCCGAAGTGCCAGGCCGCCCAGGTGGTCAGGGCGCCCGGCACCGGCACCGATCGCTTCCGCGCCGAGCGCATTCCGACCGGCCGCATCGTCAAGGCGGACGCCAGCACCACCCAGGCGGAGGCCGAGGCGGCCCCGCATGGCATGGCTGGCACGGCCCGCATCGATTTCCTCTGCAGCGCCTGCAACCACACCTCGCGCATCTCGGCGGCGCTCTCAGGCCAGCCGGTGCGGTGCCCGAGCTGCGGCACGGTCCAGCTGGCCGGGGTCGCCGGCCTGCGCGTCGTCCGTCTGGATGCTCAGGGCAAGCTGCCCTTCACCTGTACCGCCTGCAACTACCAGGCCCGGCTCAACTCGGAGTACGCGGGCAAGGCCATCCGTTGCCCGAAGTGCCAGGCCGCCCAGGTCGTGCCGCGCATCCTGCGCGACCCCAGCGGCACCCATCAGGCCCTTCCCTCGGGCGCGGCGGTGGTGCGCAGCGAACCGGGCACCGGCTCGGTGAAGCGACCGGCGACCGGCTCGTTCCCCAAGCCAGCGGCGTCCAGCGAGCCTTCGGCCGCCCTGCGCACGCCAGCTGGCGGGATCACCGTTCCGCAGCCGATGCCGACCCCGACCCCGCTGCCCGGGTCGCTGGCCACGCCGCCGCCCGGCACCATCCGTACTCCGCCGCCGGAACCGACCTCCTCGGCTTCGGCCATGGCCCTGCCGTCGGTGCCGACCGACGACGCCGACAGCGGCCTCGACCTCGGCGACGGCTCGTCCGCAGCGGCCTCGGCCGACAGCACCCCCACCCGTCCGCGCGGTGGCGTGGTGCGCCGGAGCGGTCGCATGAACGCCATGCGTACGCCGCAGCCAGGCGATCAGCCGACGCTCGAACCGGCCCGCGCCGTGCAGCCCGAACCCGACCATGTCGAGCAGGATCCGGTGGTGAAGACGCCGCCTCCCGCTGCGTCTTCGCCAGCCGTACCGACGCCGGCTGCCGCGCCGTCGAGCAAGCGAAGCTCCAGTCAGCCGGCCTGGCTCGTGCCGGCCCTCGGTGTCGTCGCTGTGGTCGCGGTGATCGCCAGCCTGGTGCTGCTGGTCATGCTCAATGCGGCTGGCGGACGCGAAAGCGGTTTGCAGAAGCAACTGTCGGAAGAACGCCAACGCGTCGCCGATGCCGCTGCCGAGAGCGAAGCCCTGAAGCAGAAGCTTATCGATTCCGAAGCCGGCAAGAAGCTGGTCACCAGCGAGCGTGACGAACTGCGTACCGGATTCGATATTCTGCGACGCGACCACGAGCAGCTCAAGGCCGAGGCCGAACGGCTCAAGGCCGAGGCTGCGGCCAAGCCGCTAGCGCCCGCGAATGGGCAGCCAGCCGTCAAGTAGCTGGTCGCGTCGCGCGGTACCGGTTGCGTTCAGCGCGCGGCTGAGCACCCCGGGCGAGACTTCCCAGCCGTCATGCCCGCCCAGCGGCGTCGTATCGATGGCGGTGCAGCGGTAGGCGCGGGCCACGTCGCGGACCTGGGCGCGCAGTGGCGCCAGCACCGGTTCATCGACCTGCGGACAGGCAGGCTCGACCAGCACGACGTGGCTGGCGCCACGGGCGGCCAGGTCGGCGACCAGCCAGGCCAGGGCCTGGCGGTATTCCCGATGCTTCCAAGCGGCGAATCGGTCGTCGCCGGAGAGGTGGACGAGCACGCCGTGGCCTCGCGGTTCGAGAGCCTGGGCGGCGGCGATCTGACGGCCGAGGACCGGCAGACCGAGCGCAGCGGAGACCGGCTCGGCGAGGACCACGGCGCAGGGTTCGGCTTTGCGCTGTTCCAGGGCGCGCAGCATGCCCCAGCGACGGTCAGCCGCTGCCTCCCGGCGCGGCACCGCCAGGATGGCGGCGGAGCCGGCGCGCTGCAGCTGGCCCTGTTCGTCGCAGGCGAGGCCAGCGCCCGTGCCGGGCGGGACCAGCTCGACGGTGAGCCGGCGGTTCTGCGGGCCGGTCGCGCTCACCGTGGCGAGGCGGCCTGGTTCGAACAGCAGGACGAGCTGGCCATGCTCGCGCGAGGCGCGCAGTCCCTCGGCCGGCACCGCCGACCAGCCGTCCGGCGCCGCCAGATGCAGTTCGCAGGTCCGGTCATCATCGGCTGCGCGCGGCAGCCAATCCCACGCCGGCTCGGTCGCGATCAGCGCGGAGGCCAGCAGGAAGGCTGGGGTCACTCTGAAAAACACGGGCGAATTCACAGGAGGCACAGAGGCACGGAGGTTCGAGGAGGTCAGGCAAGGTTCCCCATATGCCCGCAAGGCGATGGGGACCGAAACTCGATCTCCTTCGAGTCTCTGTGTCTCTGTGTCTCCTGTAGCACTACGAGGCGAAATCTCCGGTTCGTGGGGTGCGGGGCGAAGCCCTGCAGCAACAGCAGAACAGCCCGGCGAAGCCGAAAATGAACCTCTTGGTTCCGGCTACGCCGGGCTGTGAATCGAACCGCGGATAGCAGGTTCATCGTTCCGGCTTCAGCCGCCAACGCAGGTCATCGAAGGATGCCTTCCACGCGACGCCCGGTGCGGCGGTGCCGAACAGGCCGAGGCTCCACTCGCCCTGGGCGCGGGCGAGGATGTCGCTGAGCTGGGTCCGGCGCATCGGGTCGGCGGGATCGGCGGCGAACACGCGACCGCCGCTGAAGTCGAGGGCCATCACCGCGGTGGCGCCTTCGACCGCGTAGGGCAGCTCGCGCCATTCGCTCCAGCGTCCGGCGGTGAGCTGGCGCCACTGCAGCTTGGGGTTGCCGCCGATCACGGCGATGGCGACGCCGTTCTTGCGCGCGCCCTCGAGCAGTTCCATGCCGGCGGTGCCGCCGCCCAGGGCCCCGATGTCGATGGCCAGGCGGGCGAGGCGGAAGCGCGCGCCGGGCACGGTGGTCACGACGCGGGTCACCGGATCGGCCGCCTCAGCCGCCTGGGTGCCTTCCATGACCAGCTTGCCGCTATCGGCGTGCACGGCGATGCCGGAGCCGCCGATCAGCGCCTCCCAGCCAGTCGAGAGGGCCTCGCCGGCGGGCCAGTCGAAGGGCTCGCTGACCTGCTGGTCGTCGGCGGTATCGTACAATTCCTTGAGCCGCCGGACGTATTCGGCCGGTGCGCCGGGCAGACCGCCGGAGCCCTCGTAGAGCATGCGTGCGCCCTCGGGGTCGCCGCGCGCTGCGGCGAGGAAGACGCGGCAGCACATGGCGTAACCATCGCTGGCCGGGAGGGTGCGGGCGAGCGCGTCGGCCTCGTCGTAACGACCGGCGATGAGGTGGCCGTAGAGCTGCCAGCGGTCGGCCTCGGCCGTGCGTACGGCGGCGAGGGCGCGGACGCTCTCGGCCGAGCCGCCGCTCTCCAGCACCTGGGCGATGCGGTGCAGGAAGCCCTGACGGCCATCCTGATGCTGATCGATCAGGGTCAGGGCTTTGCCGGCCTGGCGGTTCTCCAGCCGGACGCAGGCGCCGAGCAGGCGGGCTGCCGCACGCTGCTCGGTCGGAAGGCGCTCGAGTCCGTTGAACTCGCGCCGCTGGGCGATGGCCAGGGCGAGCTGGGCCGAGGGGGTCGGCACGGCCTGCCAGTGCTTCGCCGCCTCGCCGTGGCGGCCTTCGCGGAAGGCGACCAGGCCGAGGGCGTAGCTGCCGGCCTGGGCGGCGACCGCCGGCACAGCGTCGGGAGCGAAACCCTGCAGCAGGGCCTTGGCGGTGGCCAGATCGCCGAGGGCCGCCGCGGCGGCGCCGGCGTAGGCGCGCGCCTCGGGCAGCGACTGCTGCTGCGCGATCAGCGCCTGGGCGGTGCGCAGGCCGTCGGCGTACTGTCCGGTCGACAGCGAGGTGCGGGCCAGGCCCAGGCCGCCGAGCGGATGCTTGTGCAGGTCCCAGGCCTTGCGGTAGCACTCGCGTGCCGCACGCATGTCGCCGGCGGTCTCGAACGAGGCGCCGCAGATGAGGTTCGCGCGCAGGGCGGTGGGGTTGCGCGCCAGCCACTCGCGGGCATAGCCATCGAGTTCGCCGGTGCGGCCGAGGGCACCGAGAGCTTCGACCACCAGTTCATCGCCCTCGTTCCAGTTGCGGTCGGCGGCGATGCCGGCGCGGGCGGCCGCTTCGAGCGCCGCCCAGTCCTTCTTCTCCTTCCACATCGGCACGGTGATGGCCAGCGCGTCGCGGTCCCCCGGCTGCAGCTTCAGCCACTGGACGGCCTGGGCCAGGACGGCGGCTTCAGCCTTCCGTTCGAGCCCCCAGCGCAGCACCTCGATGACCCGGCGCTGGTCCTTGGCGGCGATCGCCGCCTTGCCCGCCTCGGCGACGACCTGCGGCGCGGTGCGGCGGAACACCACCCCATGGTGGGTGCCGGCCGGGATGGTGATGGCCTCCTTCGAGCCACCCACCTGGAAGATGAGGGTGCCGTCGGTGCGCTGCTCGATCAGGGTGCCGTCCAGGGTGCGGCCGTCCTTGGTCGAGACGCGGTCGAGCGGCTGCTCCTTGAGCTCGACCGGCTCGGCCGCACCGGCCAGGGCGGCGACGAGGAGGAGCATGGCGACGGGTCGGACGGTCATGCGGATCACCGGGGCGCGGAGGGGGCGAAGGGGGTGAGCGGCGGCTCCGGCAGCTGCAGCGGCGGCGGCGGCGGCTCGGGCACCGCGGTCATCGAGGCCCGGCCGCGTTCGCGCAGGGCGAAGGGATTGCCCATGGGCATGCCGGCATGCGGTTGCACCAGCGGTCCGAGGGCGCGGTCGGCGGTGGCCAGCGGCGGCCGTGCGCGCTCGGGTGGCACGGTCAGGCGCTCGAGCGGAATGGAGCGCTCGGCCGGCAGCGCCAGCAGCACCGGGATGGCGATGGCGGCGGCCAGGGCGACCAGCATGGCGGCGGCGATGGCGTGGGGGGTGATGCGCATGTCAGGGCCTCGCTCCGCCGAGCCGGCGCAGTCTGCCACCGCCATCCCCAGCGGCGGGCGTGGCGCCACTGGGCGCGGTGACCGGCAGCGCGCCGAGGCCCCAGGCCTCGCGGTTGGCCGTCGTCAGAGTGGCGGTCAGACGGGTGCGCAACGGCTTGTCACCGCCGCCGGTGACCTCGAGGTTGCGCAGACCGAGACCGCGGCCATCCGCCTGCGCAAAGGCGGCGACCAGGCGGGCGGTCGCCGCCCAGTCCGCCTCGACCTCGATATCGGCGGTGAAGACGGCGTATTCGCCGTCCGTGGAGGCATAGGACTGGCCGGGGACGACGCTGCCGACCCGGGCGATGCCGGCATGCATGCAGGTCTGGAGGGACTGACGGACCAGCGCCAGGCCGGCGAGCTGGCGCGCACGCGCCTTGGCGTCGGCGTCGAGCCCGCTTTCGAACGGGAGGCTGGCGGGGATGCCGATGCGGGTGCGCGCCGAGAGCTGGCGCAGCGCCGAGTAGTCGGCGGTGACCTGGGCGGCGGCCTCGCTGAGCGATTCGACCAGGTAGACCGGCGCGAGCGGCGGGGCCAGCGACCCCTCCGCCGTGGCGAGCTCACCGGCCTGCTTCGCGGTGATGTCCTGCAACTCCGCGCGCGCCTGTTCGACGGCGAAGCCGTCCGGCTTGTCGGGGTGGTAGTGCTTCTGGTAGCTGACGTGCAGGGCGTCGGCGCCGGTGAGGGTCTCCGTGTGGGCGCTGCCGCGGATGTACAGCACGGCGAAGCCGGTGAGGATCACCGCCCCGCCGCATCCGGCCCAGATGGCGAGGCGCCTGGCGTCGGGACTCATGCCGCCTCCGTCCGCGCCCGGCGCAGGTTCAGCGCGGCCACCGGCCACCACAGCGCCAGCCAGGCTCCGGCGACGGCCAGGATCGGACCGACCAGCAGCACCTGCACCGTCGCTCCGGGGGCGTCACGGTAGCGGAAGTCCCAGCACATCGGCAGGCCGAGGATCAGCATGGCGACGGCCAGCTTCCAGGGATAGGCGTCGACGCCCTGCCGTGCCGATAGCAACGCCTGCAGCGCCGCGCCGACGATCAGCAGCGGCAAACCGACGATCGCCAGCTTCATCGCCAGCGACGGGCCGGCGAAGTTCCACAGGAAGGTGCCGGCGAGCACCAGCAGCGCGCCGAGGCGCAGCTCGGTGCGGCAGCCGGGCAGGGTGAACTGCAGCCAGGGGCGGCGCGGGGCTGGCGGCGCAGGCTGCGGCGCGGGCTGAGGGGCTGGCTGATCGGTCACGGGTCCTCGTGTTCCCAGGCTGAGGCCCACACCGCGGCGGCGGCGAGGGCGGCGGTCTCGATGCGCAGGACGGGACCGGCGAGCCGGACGCGCTCGGCGCCGGCGGCGTCGAGCGCAGCCAGTTCGTCCGCGGTCAGGCCGCCCTCGGGGCCGATCACCAGGGTGGTCGGGCGGGGGCGTCCGGGCCGCGGCGGACCGCCTGCGGGATCGCCGACGATAAGCCGGGTTCCGCCCGCTGCCAACGCGGGGATGCCGACGGCCGGCCCCAGGCGCGGCAGCCAGGCGCGGCGCGACTGCTTGAGCGCCTCGCCGGCGACGCGTCGCGCGCGGTCGAGGCTGGCCGGTTCGCGTTCGCCGCGGGCGCTGCGCAGCGGCAGGATCGCCCCGACGCCCAGCTCGGTCAGGCCGCGCACCAGGTCGGTCCAGCGGTCGCCCTTGGGCGGCGCCACCGCCACCGCGAGGTCGGCGCAGCGCTCGGCCGGCGCGGCGGCGACCGGCCCGACGCGCAGGACCAGGCGCTTCGAGACCTCGACCACCTCGGCCTCGGCGCTGCCGCCAGCGCCGTCGGCCAGACGCAGGGTCTCGCCGGCCTGCAGGCGCAGCACGCGCAGCCCGTGGTGGGCCTCGTCATCGTCGAGGGTCAGCTCGCCGGTCGCCAGGGGCGCCGGGGCCAGGAGGGTGCGCACGGAGGGTATACGTTGCTGCGCCGCCGCGGGTTGAGCGTCAGGTGGCCGCTGCGGCCAGGGCGGGCTCTTGTTCCACGCGGCTCTCGGGCAACTGCACCGACTGGATCACCTGGGCGACGATGGCGTCGCTGTCGAGGGTGCGCGCCTCGGCCTCGTAGCTGGGCATGAGGCGGTGGCGCATGACCGGGGCGACCATGCTGCGCACGTCGTCGAGGGTGACGAAGGAGCGGCCGCGCAGGGTGGCGCGGGCCTTGGCCGCGAGCACCAGGGCCTGGCCGGCGCGCGGGCCGGCGCCGAAGCGGATCAGCGGGGCGAGCGCGGGATCGCCGCCCTCGGCCGGCGGGCGGGTGGCGCGCACCAGGGCGAGGGCGTAGCGTGCCACGCCGTCAGCGATCGGCGTCTCGCGCACCAGGCGCTGGATCGCCAGCAGGTCCTCGGCATCGAGCACCGGCGACACCGACGCACCGTGGTTGCCGGTGGTGCGGCGGATGATCTCCAGTTCCTGCTCCTCGCTGGGGTAGCCGACCTTCACTTTCAGCAGGAAGCGGTCGAGCTGGGCCTCGGGCAGGGGGTAGGTGCCCTCCTGCTCGATCGGGTTCTGGGTCGCGAGGACGAAGAAGGGCTTGGGCAGCGGGCGGCGCTGGCCGCCGGTCGAGACCTGGCGCTCCTGCATCGCTTCCAGCAGGGCGGCCTGGGTCTTCGGCGGGGTGCGGTTGATCTCGTCGGCGAGGATCACCGAGGCGAAGATCGGGCCGGGGATGAAGGCGAGGTCGCGCACGCCGGTCGACTTGTCCTCGCGGATCACCTCGGTGCCGGTGATGTCGGA
>JFJP01045366.1_pt1 | contig 12030 bp, 9 predicted proteins | sample 431651 | NCBI WGS metagenome assembly JFJP01 (sample SAMN02602958, study PRJNA72255) | Microbial mat metagenome, whole genome shotgun sequencing project. | biome: fresh water; feature: sink hole; material: water; isolation source: purple microbial (photo- and chemosynthetic) mats found in... | reverse complement strand
GGTGGCAACGCGGGACAGCGGCTGGAAAACCTGGTGGCCCTTTCCTTGCTCAAGCATGCCTGGGCGCTTACTGACCAGGAGGGCAAGGTCACCAGCCTGTGCTATCTGCGCACTAAGGAAGGCAAGGAAGTCGACTTCTGCCTGGTCGGTGACCAGGCCGTCCAGCTGGCCATCGAAGTCAAGCACTCCGACTCCGCGATTTCCCCCCACCTTTGGTATTTTTGCGAACGTTACGGCTTTGCCGGGGTCCAACTGGTGCGGGATCTGCGACTGCCAGCTGACAAGGGCCGGGTCCAGGTCCGCGATGCCACCAGTTGGCTATCGGAGCTGAAACTGTAGCAGGCGCAGTGCCTCATAATAAATCACGATAACGAACCGGGGGCCAGGGCATCACGGATGGCTGCGGGGGTATTGTTTTTCACGATGCCCGGCCGGAATTCCTGGAAGCGCGGATTGTTGTGCCAACCCAGCCAGATATGGGGATAGTAGGGAATCCGGTGGTGGCCGTAATGCCGCCGTCCACGCCGCTCATGAGGTCGATCCGTTTATCTGTCCGGAATGCCAGGGAGCAATGTCGGTAGTAGCCATAATCAAGGATTGACAGCAAAAGCAGCCTGGTACTAAAATTTTGTTTGTCGGCATTGCCGAAAAAATTTGATTGGTACAGTTGTTTGGGCATGGGGAACAGTCGTATTTCGGGACAAAAACCGAATTTCGACGTAAAACCGCAAAAATCCCTAAATGACAATTCTATCAGTCACCGCGGCCTGGCACGCAACAGGAGCTTATGATGTCCTACGAGCCAACGCTCGAGTCTGTCCGCAGCCACCAGGTACCGGACTGGTATCACGATGCCAAGTTCGGCATCTTCATCCACTGGGGACTCTTCAGCATTCCGGCCTATGCGCCTGTCGAGCGCGGCGACATCAACAAAATCCTGCGGGAGGAGGGTTACCCATCCTTTTTCCGGAATATACCGTACAGTGAATGGTACATCAACTCGATACGCATAGAGGGAAGTCCCGCGAACCGGCACCACCGTGAAACCTACGGCGATGACGCCTCATATTTCGATTTTGCGCCGAAGTTCAAGAAGGAGAGCGCGGCCTGGAAAGCCGAGACCTGGGCCGATCTTTTCCGCGATGCCGGGGCCAGATACGTGGTGCTGGTCGCCAAGCACATGGACGGATTCCTCATGTGGCCGAGCGCGACGCCTAACTATTCCCGTTCTGGCTACGGCATGGATCGCGATGTCGTCGGAGAGCTCTCTGACGCCGTGAAGGCTCGATCGCTGCATATGGGCCTCTATTACTCGAGCGCCCTCGACCTGTCCTTTACGAAGAAGCCGATGGCCGATGTCGTGGGCCTGCTCAGCGAGGGCGGGCCGATCGACCGGCGCTACGCACGCTACCAGCTGGGTCACTGGAAGGAACTGATAGACCGCTACGACCCGTCGATACTATGGGGTGACATTGCCTGGCCGCCCGGAGCAAATCCGTTCGAGATGTTCGCATATTTTTATAACAAGAACCCTGATGGAGTCATCAATGACCGCTGGGGGCAACTGCCCCGATGGCTCCATGCCCTCATCCGCTCGGCTCCGGGGCGCGCCTTGCTCAACGCGTACTCCACGCGTGTTCTCAAAGACGGCAATACCGGCAACCTCAAGCCTCCGCATTTCGATTTTGCCACGCCGGAATTCACCGTGATGCAGGACATCAGCACCGGGAAGTGGGAGACCTGCCGTGGCATGGGGCTAGGCTTTGGCTACAACAGGGAAGAAGGGGACGCCAGTCATATCACGCTGCCAGAACTGATCCGGATGCTGGTGGACATCGTGAGCAAGAATGGCAACTTGCTGCTCAACGTCGGTCCCAGGTCCGATGGTTCGATCCCGGCACAGCAGGAGAAGTTGCTCGTTGGTCTTGGCTCATGGCTTCGAAGCTATGGACAGGGCATCTACGGTACACGTCCCTGGGATCGCGCGGAAGGCGTCACGACTGATGGCATTCCGCTTCGTTTTACGAAAAGCTCACCGGGTGGAGACCAGAAGCTGTTCGTCTTCTTCATGGAGAAGCCACGCAGTCAGGAGACTGTCCTGAAAAATGTCTACGCGGGCGATGGAACCAAGGCAAGAGACCTGGCTACCGGCAGGCCCGTCTCATTAAGGCAGGAAGGGTCTGACCTCGTGCTGCGTTTTGCCGATCGGCCAACCGAAGACCCGGTCCGGGCGATAGTGATAGAGTCCGGTTCTGCCGATCCGGCACACGGATGAGCAGTACCCGAGGTACTAGTGGAAGGAATGAATACATGAAACGTTTTATTGTTATTTTTACCTTGTTGTTCCTTGCCCTGTCCGGGGCCTTGGCCCAGGATTTCGCTGCTCTGGACGCTCTTGATGACCAGAAGAAATTCAGCGAAGAGCTGGCCGGATTGCAGCGGCTCCACAATCCCGCTGATCCTCAGGCCGCCATCGATCAGAAAGGAAAGATGGACGCGATGAAGGCGGCCGGACTATGAGTGCCATGATCAAAATTAAAGGTGATCATTTTGTCGACGAGCATGGCCGGACCCTCATGCTGCGTGGCGTCAATCTGGGAGGAAGTTCAAAGGTTCCGACCGTGCCTGAGGGTGATACCAGGTTCAGGGATAGCCTGCAAAACCCGCGCGACGTATCGTTCGTCGGGCGACCTTTCCCGCTCGAGCAGGCCGACGAGCATTTTACCCGCCTGCGTGCCTGGGGTTTTACCTTCTTGCGTTTCCTTATTACCTGGGAAGCGGTCGAGCACTCGGGGCCGGGACTCTACGATCAGGATTACCTCGATTATCTATGTGCCGTGGTGAAGAAGGCCGGTGAATACGGCATATCGCTTTTCATCGACCCGCACCAGGACGTGTGGAGCCGCTTCAATGGCGGCGACGGCGCACCGGCCTGGACCTTCGAGGCGGCGGGAATGGAGTGGCCGCATTTTACTAAAACCGGGGCGGCTGTACTGGAATGTGACAGCGGTGGTTTTTATCCTCCGTTGATCTGGGGAACCAACGGCATCAAGCTGGCGGGCGCTACGATGTTCACGCTGTTTTTTGCCGGAAACGATTTTGCCCCGATGCTCAAGGTGGATGGACAATCGATACAGGAGTATCTCCAGGGCCATTATATCGAGGCCATGCGCCAGGTCGCCCTGAGACTCAAGGATCTGCCCAACGTCTTAGGATTCGATACGCTGAACGAACCCAACAACGGCTACATAGGGTGGAAAGATCTGTCGCAGTCCGCGGCAATGGCACGCATGGGCTACAATCCCAGTCCTCTCCAGTCGATGCTGTTGGGAGACGGAATTCCGCAGGAACTTGATTTCTGGAAACCGGCCTTTCCCAAGGCTAAATCCATCGGGAAACGGATGGTCAACCCCGAGCACCTCCGCGCCTGGAAGGACGGCACGGACTGCGTCTGGAAACGGCATGGTGTCTGGGACCTCGGGACGGATGGCGCGCCTCGCCTTTGCAAACCGGATTATTTCACCACGGTGAACGGCCACGCTGTCGACTTCAACCAGGATTACCTGCGTCCTTTTGCCAACCGTTACGCCGAGGCTATCCGTTCGGTCATGCCGCGGGTTGCCATCTTCGTCGAGTCAATGCCGGGTCTTCCCGCTCCACGGTGGTCGGAAACTGATGCCGCTGACATAGTCCATGCCCCGCACTGGTATGACCTCCTGCACATCATCACCAATGACTTCTCGCCGCTGATCGCCATCGACGGGAAAAAAGGCAAACTCGTTTTTGGACGTACGAACATACGCAAGGCGTTTTCGGAACATGTGGCAGCGGTGAAAGCCGAGGCGCGGGATAATCTGGGCGGCGCTCCCGTGCATGTAGGCGAGTTCGGTATCAGCTTTGACATGAAAAACAGGAAAGCTTTCACGACCGGAGACTTCCGCGTCCAGATCCAGGCGATGGACCGCACCTTCCGGGCCATGGAAGACAATCTTCTTAACTGCACCATCTGGGACTACACCGCCGATAATACCAACGATGCAAAAGACAAATGGAACGCGCAGGATTATTCTATATTCAGCCGTGACCAGCGTACTGACCCGGCAAATGTTGACTCGGGCGGGCGCGCGCTCGAAGCGGTCATTCGACCGTACGCGCAAAAAGTGGCCGGGGAACCCCTGCGGATGTCATTCGACATCAAGAGCGGAAAGTTCGAGTTTGAATTCCGCCACGACCCTGACATCAGTTTTCCCACCGAGCTATTTGTCCCGGATTTCCAGTACCCGCGTGGATGCTCCGTGACCGTCTCCGACGGGACATACAGCTTCGAAGGATCGCAAACGCTCATTTTCAGGCATGATGATTCTGTAAGCGTCCACAGGCTCGAGATACAACCGAAGTAACAAGAAGTCACATCCATGGAAAGACCGACAGCCCACATGAGATAGCGGATTGAACCGTCAGCCTGACTAGACCGGCTGGACTGGACATGCGGCGCCCGGCTGGTTCTCGGGCGCGATGACCGCCGTACCCATATCCGAAGCCTCAACGGCGGCTCTACTCATGGAGATGGGCATGAAGGCCCGGTGATCGGGACGCTCTCCCCGTACCGTGGCCAGTATCCTTTCCTTGCCGGTCATCGTTCATCCTGGGTTAGTTCTGGAATTCCTTCCTTGCCTGTACCCGCCGCGAAGTCCGCGGCGCCGTCCACATGATCCCCAACACCAGTCCCAGGATGGTGGAGACCCATACGCCGACCATCTTGTGGGCAAGGGCCGTCCAGGGCGAGAGGACCGGGATAGCGGAAGCATCGAGGTAGACCTGGTAAACGAATCCTGCCGCATAGGAAAGCACGACGAGGAGGATGAAGACGAGAAGGCCATTAAGCCATGGTTTTTGCTTCGACACCGGACGCCTGCCCGACCAGAGGTCGCCTACGGTCCAGTCGCCCGCGGCGCTGAAGCAGCAGATGATGAGGATGAGGAAGGTCGAGCCCCAGCCCTGCTGGGCACGGAAAGCCGTGATGGTCGGTCCTGAGGCAGCCTCTCCCGCGGCTATCATGAGGCCCAGGACAAGGTTGATGGCGGTCATGAGGAAGAGGCGCGGGACGAGGTGCTCGGCTATGAAGTGCCGCACCATGGAGACCGGAGCGGCTGAGGCTGGCTGCGATGTGAAACGTGCGTTCTCCGCCACGACGGCGGGGAGGGTCTTCTTCAGTGTGAAGGCGACCGGCAGGGACAGGCCGACGATCAGGATCAGGCTGAGGACGACCGGCGAGACGGTGATTTTCACAAGAGAGAGGACGGTGACGAGGCCGACGGCGGCGGCGGTGGCGACAAGGGCGGCGGGGATGGCGGTCGGCAGGACATGTCGCCATGGACTGCGGGTCAGAATTTCGCTCAGGCTGTCCGGCGCGATGTCACCTCTGGCCATCTCCTTCCTCAGCCCGGAAGCGGTATCTACGGTGAGAAGGACGCCGAAACACAGGAGTACCATGGCGGCGTAGGCAAGTGACCAGGGCAGTGAAAACGAGGTCGCGGGGTTGAAGCCGGTCAGGGAAAGGAGGGGAACCAGGATCGCGATGACGACGACGGCGCCAATGACCTTGCTGCGAATGAAGGCTTCCGCGGTCTTGGGGCGCTTGAGCTGGCCGGCGGGTTGTTCGTGCTTTACCGGGTGGCCGTTTTTCGCTGGGGCGTTCCCACCTTTGAACTTCAGCACCAGGGGCATGCCGCCGGTCTGGGGTGTGAACGTGACTACGAGGTCGCGGCCCTGCGGGGTTGCTGTAGGGACAGTTGTCACACCTGTGGCGCGGTCGCCGGGGATGGTGACCGTGGCGCATTCGGGCAGGGTGAGGTCGAGGATGGTCACGCTGCTTTGGGCGGCAGTTTCCGCGAAAATCGCGTAGAGGTCTTCGCCCTTGCAGGTGAAGCGGATCTTCCCTCCGTTCGAGGTTTTTCCCGCGGGCCTTGTCCAGGGCGTGGTACCGTAGATCGCCTCGCCATTGGCGGTGAGCCAGGCGCCCATGCCTTCGATGCAGTCCCGCTGGATGTCCTGGAACTCTCCGCCGGGCTTGGGGCCGATGTTGAGGAGGAGATTGCCGTTGGAGCTCACGACATCGGCGAGCAGGCCAATGCCCTCGGAGGCTTTCAGGAAGTTGGCGGCGGGTTCGTTGGCCGTGTAGCCGAAGGAGTGGCCGATGCCCCGAACACATTCCCAGTGCCGGTCCAGGATCTTGTCCGAGACGTGGTACTCCATAGTGGAATAGTCGAAGGGTTGGCCGGGATCCGAGGGCTTGGGCTTGAGCATGATCTGCTTGGCACCCCAGTCGGCGACTTTGCGCATGAGGGGTTTCCGCATCGAGAGCCTGAGCTCGTCGCTCGCCTGCATCCAGCGGTCGTTGACGAGGCCGTCGGGCACGGCCTCATAGTAGTCGGCGAGGAGCTTGAGGTAGCGCCCGCGCGCGGGATACGCAATGTCGTTCCAGAGTATCGATGGCTTGTAGCGCGCTATGAGCTCGCGGTACTGGGCTTCGGCATAGTCGGCGTATTCCTGGCTCGGGTTGCCGTTCGTCAGCATGTCCGAGGCGGCACGGATGGGCTCGTCGGTCCAGGTCCAGTCGAGGGCTCCCGAGTAATAGAGGCCCATGCGCATGCCGCGCTTGCGTACGGCCTCGGTAAGCTCGCCTACGACATCGCGCGAACTGTGGAAGCCGGGCATGCGGGGATTGGTCACCTCGCTTGGCCAGAGGCAGAAGCCGTCATGGTGCTTGGTGACGAGGACGACGTAGCGTGCGCCTGCTGCCTTGAAGCTTTCGGCCCAGGCATCGGGATCCCAGTCGGCGAGAGAGGCGTTGAAGCTGTCCATGAACTTCGCGTAAGGGTAATCGGCCCCCCAGGTATCACGGTGGTGCTCGAAGACCGGTCCTTCGCCGAGGCGGAGGCCGTTCTGGTACCATTCACTGTAAGGATTGTAGCGGAAGTAGGTCTCGAAGCCCTCCTTCCTGATCACCTCGTGGAAGTCCCCCTTCTCGGTAGGTGCCCAGGCGGGAATGGTGGAGAGGCTCCAGTGGATGAAGATGCCGAACTTGGCTTCGGTGAACCAGGCGGGGACGGAATGAAGCCTGAGTGAATTGGGATCAGGGGTATACATCATGAGTCATCCTAGACCCAGTCCATCCTTTTGCCTAGCGAGAACTGTCGAAACCAGTAGCCCCGGCGTGTAGCCTTCCTCCCTTTCTTCCCGATGGACTATACAGAGTCTTCAGATATCTGGCTTCAAGCTTGTCATGCCTGATTGGATTTGACACCAGTGCACGATCTTCCAGGGGAGGCTTTGATTACATCTCAATGGCGATCGGATTGGCATCCTGCGAACCGCTCGACTTGACAAACACTCGCGCATGAACAAGATTCAGAGTGTCCGCATAGCCATACGCCTACCGAAAAAAGGATACAATTATGCGTTTTCCAAAAAGCTTTTTGGTAGTTCTCCTTGTCATAGCCATTATTTCGTGGGCCGCTTTCGATTATGTATCCTTGCCTGCGTATAACGTTGGTTCGTTCGGCTTCTGGGTATTGATTGCCATCTACGCCTCTATAGTCGGCACTATAGTAGGATTGCTTGCGGGCAGCAAAAGGGGCGCGGCTCTCGGGGCGCTGACGGGGGGGTTGGTCATCTTCATCGCCATGGTCCTTTCCGTAGGGTCATGGATCATTTTCCCCGGCAATGACGCGCGCTATTCAACGCTCCTTGCTGTAACCGAGAAAGACGCCGCGGCGTTCCTTGCCGACTTCTCCGACTCGTCGGATTCAAGCTCATCAGGCGACAGGCTGATACTCCCTACCATAGACAAGGAACTTTCTATAAAGACGGCCCAGGGAAAGCTGGGCCAGTACGGCGCTCAGTTCTCCATGAATGAGGACATTTTCACGGCAGTTTCCGTCATGAGGAACGGATCCCGCAACGTCCTCCGTGTATCGCCCCTGGACTACTCCGGATTCCTCGTCGCCCTCTCTCTTGGCTCGCGCGGTACGGTGGGCTATATAGAAGTTGACCAGAGCAGCGGAGAAGGCAGGCTCGTTGAAGTGCCAGGTGGCATGAAATATACGCCCGGCGCAATACTCTCAAAGGATCTCATGCGGCATGTGCGCTGGAAGTACAGGACGGCTCTCCTTGGTTCGTTCAGCTTCGAGGTAGACGACTCGGGGAATCCATGGTGGATAATTCCTGTGCTCAGGAAAACGATAGGGGTTTTCGGCGGTTCCGAATCGGCGGGTATCATCATGGTGGATCCCGTATCCGGCGATGTGCAGAAATACGAACGCGGGGCCGAGCCGGAATGGGTAGACAGGGTCATACCTACTGACATAGTGCTCGACCAATCCCATGACGCCCTATCGCTGGCAGGTGGATGGATTAACTCCATCTTCGGCGAGAAGCGCGGCGTATTCCAGCTGTCCGATGGTTATAACTATGAGTTTACCGACCAGGCCGGCAAGGGCACCACATGGTTCGTCTCTGGCATAACGTCGCCTAACGAGGCCGACCAGACCCTCGTCGGCTTCATGATAATAAACATGAAAACAAAGGAAGCCCGCAGGTACTCAGTTGCCGGAGTCACTGAAATGCGCGCCATGGAGATAGCGGAAAGCGACGAGCGCGTCAAAGCCCAGGCTTTGTCAGCCACCTGGCCAATACTCACCGATGTCGGCGGAGAGCCAGCCTTCTACATGTTCCTCAAGAACCAGGTGCAAAGGCAGCGCTTTGTTTACCTGGACGCAGCTACCGGTCAACGCGTAGCGATGGGAGAGAGCATAGAAAAAGCCAAGGCCGAATTCGCCAGGCTCTCTGGATCCATGCTGTCTGCGGGAGAGCCTTCTTTGGTCGTTTCAGGGCTTGTGTTCCGTGTGCGGGTGAATCCCCAGGACGGCTCCACGAGCTTCCTCCTGGCCGGAGAGCCAGGAGTACTGTACTCGGCGGATTCCGCGCTATCAAACGGCGTGCGCTTCCTCGAGCCTGGCGACAAAGTAGAAGTCTCCTATCGCGAATCATCGGCCACTCCGGGCAGACGGTTTGTTACCAGCCTTAAAAACGCAGGCGTGGGTGAATGAGTCTTGCCATCATGCAATGCTTTATTAGGGCATCCAGCATCGCTGGATATAGATACAAGCGGCACTGTACAGAAAAGGAGCAGATATGAAATCCTTTGGCATTCGCGTCGTTACAATGGCCATCTTGGTCCTGGCCATCACTTTCTCGGCTCAAGCGGCTGACTTCTACGTTAAAGCCGGAGCGTCAGGGAGGGGCACGTCCCCAGCGGATCCCTCAGATGAAATCTGGAAGGTCCTGGAAAAAGCGTCCCGGGGGGACGTCGTCCATGTAGCCAGGGGAACGTATAACGGAAAGGGCGGTTCCGGCCACTTCATCATCAAGGTGCCAAATCTGAGCCTGGTCGGCGGTTACAATGACGACTTCACGGCACGAGATCCATTCAAGTACTTTACCATCCTTGAACGGGCCAAGGACTTCAAGGGCGACTGGACCGGGCTCCCCGAGGCAATAGTCGCCGGCGACCAGAGCGCGGACCATTCCAACTTCACGCTCGACGGCTTTGTACTCAACGGAGAAAGCCGCAATGTGTATACCAACGATGTCGTCTCGCTCAAGGCTCCGACCTATCGCGGCATGTGCGTACAGACAAATTCACCAAATACAAAAATCCTCAACTGCATACTATTGAACCCGGTCGGCGACGGCATTTACTGCACCTGGCAGGGCACGGGAAACGAGATAGTCAACAACTTCATAATAAACACGTTCTACGCCGCCATAGAGACGCGGTCCGCCCAGCCTGACAGTGTCATCCTCATAAAGAACAACACGATAGCCTACGGCTGGTCGTATCCATCAATGGGCGGGCACATAGGTATTTTCGTGGGGCGGCTGGGTACAACGGTCATAGACTCCAACATCCTTGCCTTCCTGCAGACGGAAGCCGAGGAAGACGGCTTCGGGGTGAAGAACACCTTCGGCAATGATACGACCGTCATGAAGAACAACGTGTTCTTCAGCTGCGTTGGCGGTTTCTACAAATTCATGGACGGCAACGGTGCCAGCCTCATCGTATGGAAGGCCAAGGAATTCGCTGACCTCAATGATGAGGACCTCATGGGCGACTACATGCTCGCCGAATCGGGCGGAAACCGCGAAGCCGATCCAGGCATCAGGCCGGACAAGGCCTTTGCGACCAAGTTCGCCGACTTCGTGGGTTCACAGCCGGGCAAGCTTAACATGGATGCCATGAACGAGTGGCGCCGCTCGCTTGGTCTGTCGCTCCAGGCCGAGCCTGGCAGCGCCCGCAAGAACTACGGCTTTGCCTACCCTCTTTCCGCCGTCATACCAAACCTGGTATCCACTCTTCCAGGAATCGGCGCCCGTACCGACGTGGCCTTCGCTGCATATCAGGGAGCGTCAGCGGCAGCGGCGGTCAGCTACGTAGAGCTCGACCTCAAGACCCTCAAGAAAGGCCAGCCAGGAGCCGCAGGAGAATCAGGCAGGCCAGTCATGTTCAAGGCCGGCGTCGGCGACCCCAAGATGGTATTTGAACTCGCCGAGGCTCCGCGGGAAGACTACGCCTGCTACCAGCTCCTCATCCCCGGCGCGACGGGCACCTCTACCATGGACTTCGTATACGGCTACTTCCTCAAGGGATCCCCGGCGCACAAGGTATTCGAGGACTGGCTCAAGAAAAAAGACAAGTCTTGGAAAGACGGCATAGTAATGAAGGGCCGTGCCTTCAACTTCAAGAACCAGAGCTACACCTACCCCGTCGGCATCATCGTAGACGAAGTAAGCAAGAAGTAGGCCCTCCGTTACGTGTTGAAACGGTCCGGGCGCGGCGACAAGCGCCCGTTCCTCCTTCGCGTATCGACGAGGCGGCGAGCGGGCAACGGCAGACCAGCCGTCTATCGATCCTATTGCCTCGAGGCGCTCGCACTCGGGAAGACGAGACTGGGCAGGGATGCCATGCACGTTGCAGATAAGAACGCACTTGGAGCGTTCAGTCCCTATGAGAGAGCAGAGTGCGTCGACAAACGCGGCAGTGGCCTCGGGGCAGGTCTCGGGTGGCGAACCGGGGGCGGGTATGGTTACCCTTCCAATACCGCGTCACGCGTCTGTTCCCCTTCGATTGAAGAGAGCCTGTCTGCCATGGCAGGCAACACTCCTACGGGCAGGATATACGCAAGGAGCCTCGTCGCTATGGCGTTTTCACCTATGACCGCGAAATACCGGGCCATCGACATGAGGCACTCTTCGGCTTCGGCCCCCTCGGACGCGGCTACGAAGCGCTCCATGTCGGAAAAGCGCGCGCCGGACAGGTCGACGCCAGGAATCGCGGTAGAGGCTTCAAGACGGCGTATAGTATCGACGGCGCGGTCTATGGCCTCGATGCCCAATCAGTTCAAAAATGATTAAGGCTGACTGACGATACTTCGTCAGTCAGCCCCGGCAAGCATCTACGCTTTCAGACTCTAGGCTTTCGATTTTATGAGGGCGAAATCCCCGCTCCAGGCGGCCGGCTTTACTTCGGCTGCCAGGCGGCGGGCTAGGCCAAGATCCACTGAGGCCTCGGGTGACAGGTTTACCCTTACCCTTCGCCTGCTTGGACTTGACCATGGTCACGTGTCCTTCTTCCATGAGCCTGAACTCCCGAAGGGTGGACTTCTGGGCAGCGAAAGAGGCCATGACGGCCAGTTCATCATGGAAGGCAACTGTGGCTTCTTCCCTGGCCATGGCTAGTTCAAGGGCCCCGGCCAAATCTGTCTGGTTCATATCAGGCTTCTTTTCCGGACAGGAGGTGGTCCATGGCCAGGGCGGCTATGATGGAATCGTAGGTTTTCTCTAGCACGACGCTGAATATGGGCTCGGGCATGGGGCGCTTGCCGGGTTCCTTCTGCACTATCTGTGCCAGGTTCCACACGAAGGTCGCCTTGTTTGCCGCATCGGGGCCGGTTGCAGGCTTTACTTCCA
>JFJP01040331.1_pt1 | contig 12031 bp, 10 predicted proteins | sample 431651 | NCBI WGS metagenome assembly JFJP01 (sample SAMN02602958, study PRJNA72255) | Microbial mat metagenome, whole genome shotgun sequencing project. | biome: fresh water; feature: sink hole; material: water; isolation source: purple microbial (photo- and chemosynthetic) mats found in... | reverse complement strand
ATGCTTAATTTTAAAACCCAGTTTACTGATGGAAAGAAATATGAGGCTGATACAAGCTATACTATATCTCGATTTATGGCACCTGCATACCTACAGGGAGCACTTGGCTTTGAATACAAACCCAGCGAAGTATTTTATGCTGTATTATCACCCGGAGCAGTAAAATTAACTATGGTAATGGATGATACGTTATCGGCCAAGGGAGCTTTTGGAGTTAAAGCTGGAGATAAAAGCCGATTAGAACTTGGTGGTGCTGCAAGTATTGGTATAAAAACAAATGTTATGAAAAATGTTTCTCTTAATAGTACTCTGGGATTATTTTCCAATTATCTCGAAAATCCACAAAACATTGATGTTAACTGGAATGTTTTTATCCTTATGAAGATTAACGATTACTTATCTGCAAATTTAACTACCCAGTTAATTTACGATGACGACATTAAAACATCAGATAAAAATGGAAATCCAGAAGGAGCAAAAGTACAATTTAAGGAAGTTTTTGGAGTTGGACTGACCTATAAATTTTAAAACTTTTTTAACCGCAAAGGACTCAAAGAATAAAAATCGCAGAGGTCGCAGAGATTAATATTTCAAAACCTTTTTAACTTCCTCCAAATCTGGATTAATGTCAAACACATGTTTGGGTGACAAATAATGCAGATTGTGCTCTTTTTTATATCGCTCTTCGCCACCACCTGTAATATTTAACATAACAACTGCATCTTTTTCAATATGAGTTGCCTTAGTTTCTTTAATTAAAGTAGCTACAGCTACAGCTGCAGCGGGATGTATATCATTTCCTTCAATATCTTCGAAAATTTTTGCTGCTTCTTTTAATTCTGTATTATTTGCTAAAAGAACCTCTCCTCCAGCATCTTTCATTGCATCATAAAGTCCTCCGACAATTGGATATGGAGGTCTGCGATTGGAAAGTACCTTAGCAATCATTTCTTCAACATGTTTTCGTGCTTCATTATCATCATAATGCAACATTGGGCGTGAATCTGCTTTCCATGCATTGTGTATCGGAATAAACGGATGATTTTGCGAAACCATCAATTTCATCTTGTTTTTTCCAAACCGGCCATCTTCAATAAACCTCAAGTTTGCTTCCCATGCCGCAATAGCACCCGTTCCGCTTCCTACAGCCTGAAAATAATAATCAGGTATTCGGCCAATTTTTGTTACAGCCGATAAAACTGTTGTTCCCATACCATCGCGTCGAGCTACATTCTTAGCTCCGCCTTCGGCAATAAAACCATCAACCTGACAAGCTAAATTCGATAGATGAATGGCATCAAAGTAATCGCTTCCTGATTTGGTAGCAATAAGTTTAACACAATCATGAATATGTTCACCAAACCAAAGAGCATCTAAATTATCTTCAGGAACACAAAGTAATAAAGGAATGTTATTATCGGAGCAAACTCTTGCAAATGCACGTGCAGTATTTCCTGCAGAAGCAACAACAAGAATCTTTTTCATATCCGAATTCATGCGGGCACAAACACTGTATGATTCAGTTTCTTTGAACGAGCAGGTGCGAAACATTGCTCCTTTTTCGGGCCAATATCCACTAAAAGTAATATATAGATTCTCCAATCCTAGATATTTTGCCAAACCTTCGCTTTTATAGGTAACTGGTGCACAAGATCCTTTAAGAACCTTGTTTACAGGAAGCCAGTCAGAGAATTTGTAAATACCGTACGAATCATCTTTTACTTCAATTTGTTTTTTCTTATATATTGCCCGAACAAGTGTTGGATCCGTTTCGCCCGGAGCATCAAGTGTCCAGCCAGTATCTTCGAACTGTTTACCTGTTTTTACCGACTGGAGTACATATTCAGTGGCTATAAAATCCTGTTTCATAAATCAACTTTTAAATAATCGGTAAAAATAATAAAAAGGAACTGGGAACTAAATTTTATTAAAAAAAAGTCCGGAAAGATTTTAGTTTTCCGGGCCTGACTATACAATTAAAGAATATTATTTTTTCACCGCATCCACGGCTTTTTTCAGAGCTTCTTCAAGTATCTTAACATCTGGACGATGGATAAAACTATTTGCCATCATCATATCAATTGTATCGCGGGTAAGTTTGATATCTGCAAGCGTTTGGTTAACTACTGCTGCATGATCAAGTTTGATGCGTGCTACACCATTTTTAATAGCTTCCATAGCAACATCGGCAGCTTCGTATGCAAACATTTCTGTTTCATCCATCTTAGGCATTATGTAATCAGGATTTATTCCTTTTTTCTGAGCATAGTTTGCCATTGAATATGCTGCAGTAATAGCCATTTCATCGGTTATTTTTCGTGCGCGAACCAATAAAGATCCTTTCAGAATTCCAGGAAATCCAAGTGAATTATTTACTTGATTAGGGAAATCTCCGCGTCCGGTTGCAACAATATAAGCTCCCGCTTCTTTTGCAGCATAAGGATAAATCTCAGGTACAGGGTTTGCGCAGGCAAATACAATTGGTTTTGTTCCCATAGCCTTAATCCACGATGGCTTAACTACATCTGGGCCCGGCTGGCTTACAGCTATAAGTACATCGGCTCCTTTACAAGCTTCTTCAACATCATTTATCTTTTTTGGATTAGTCTTTTCACATAATTCCCACTTTCTATAGAAACGAGTATCTGCTTTAATATCTTCTCGATCCTTATGCAAGCCTCCAGTAGAATCAAAAATAATCATTTTTTCAGGATCACCACCAGCCTGCAAAATCAATCTTGATATGGTTGCATTTGCTGCACCGGCACCATACATCACTATTTTAACATTCTGAATATCTTTATTAACGATACGAAGAGCATTAATAAGTCCTGCAACAGTAACAGAACCAGTTCCCTGAGCATCATCGTGCCAAACCGGAATATCACATTCTTCACGCAACGTATCAAGCACTTTATAACAATTTGGTTGTGAAATATCCTCAAGGTTAACAGCTCCAACACTTGGTTGGAGCATTTTTACAAAATCTATTATTTTATCTGGATCATGTTTACCCTGTTTATTATAACTGTCAACACATAATGCAATACCATCAACTCCTGCAAGATATTTCATTAAATAAACTTTGCCTTCCATAACACCAAGACCGCCTGAAGGAGTGCAATCACCATCACCTAAAACTCGTGTTGAATCTGAAACTACTGCAACAAGATTTCCTCTGTTTGATAATTCAAAAGACGTATCATTATTATCACGTATGGTAGTTGAAATTTTTGAAACTCCAGGAGTATAATACACATTAAACCAGTTAAAGCCATAAATACCAGCTTTTGGTAAGGTTTGTATTTTACCTCCATAAAACTTGTGGCTTAGCAGCGATAATTCTTTCAGAAAGATTGTTTTTGCTTTAGCAATTTGCTCCTGCGAAAAATCATTCGGAAAAAGCTCTTCTAAATTTTTTAGTGACAGATCGATTTTAGACATAAGAACCTCCTTATTTTATTTATTTTTATTGATTAATCTGAGATATTTAAATATAAGCATATCTAACAAATTTAAGAAAATATTTGCCTACATGCTATTCAACTTTAATATGATTTAAAGGAATAAAATGTTTTTAAACATAAAAGGGATTAGCTTTTTAAACCAATCCCTAATATTCTTATTATTTCTTTGTTTTTTATTCGTTTTCAGAAATCTCGTGATGTTGAAGTGGGTTTTTCGAAATTTCAAGATATTCTTTACGATTTCTGAAAATATCACAAGCCAGATATATCGCATTACGGAAAGAATCTTCAGATGCCTGATTTAATCCTGCAAGCTCAAAAGCCGTTCCGTGTCCAGGTGAAGTTCTAATAATATTTAGTCCAGCTGTATAATTAACACCTGTGCCAAAGGCAAGTGCTTTAAACGGGACTAATCCCTGATCGTGATACATAGCAAGGATTGCATCGAATTTTTTAAAACTATCGCTACCAAAAAATCCATCAGCAGGATAAGGACCAAAAACCATAATGTTTTCTGATTTGGCTATTTCTATTGCCGGAATAATAATATCCACTTCCTCTCTGCCAAGCAAACTATTATCACCTGCATGTGGATTAAGGCCCAATAAAGCAATTTTAGGCTTACGTATTCTAAAATCCTGAATTAGACTTTTATTCAGAATTCGAAGTTTTTTCAAAATAGCATCAACGGTTATTGCTTGTGGAACCTGACTAATAGGTATATGTCCAGTTACTACACCAATCTTTAAATTTTCGCTTATCATAAGCATTAACGAATCATCTGCACCCGCTTCCTTCGTAAGATACTCAGTATGACCCGGAAATTTAAATTTCTCGGATTGTATATTATCTTTATTGATTGGTCCTGTTACCAATACATCTAGTTTTTTTTCTTTCAGCTCTTTAACTGCTATTTGTAATGATAAAAAGGATGCTTCACCTGCAATTTGTGTTGATTTCCCTAATTCAACACGAATATTATCATCAAGACAATTAACGATATTGGCCCGTTTTACATTAGCTTCATCTGCATTTCGCACATTATTAAAACTAAAATTGGCAATATTTAGTGCCTTACGGTGATATGCGGCAACTTTTGCTGATCCATAAACTACAGGAACACAAAAATCATAAATTCTAGGATCCATAAGTGCTTTAATTATAATCTCATAGCTAATCCCATTTATATCACCCTGCGATATCCCAACTACTATTTTATCCTGAATCATATCTGTTTTTTTATCAATCGATTAATAAAAAGTCTTCTTAAACAACAAAAGTAACGAAAAAATAGATTATTTCATTACAATCATTTTTTATGCTTTACAAAGAATTCAAAAAAATAATTGGCAAAGCCCTATTATTAAATTAATCATTTTAACAATTACCCTACATTATTGTTATTTTTGTGAATTAATAATAAGTTAATGAGTTTACAATCATTATATAAAAAAGCATTATCACTTGATTTTCTTACTGCAGAGGAAGGATTAATAATATACGAAACGGCTCCTCTCGAAGAATTGGTTTTTATTGGTAACGAATTGCGTCAATTGCACAACCCAGGAAAAACTGTTACCTGGCAGATTGACAGGAATGTAAACATAACCAATGCCTGCATTTCGCAATGTAAATTCTGCAATTTTTACAAGAAGCCAAATGATGAGGGTGTATATATTACATCTATCGATGAGTATAAGCAAAAAATAGAGCAGCTATTTAAGCTGGGTGGTAATCAAATACTATTGCAGGGAGGATTGCATCCTAAATTAGGACTATCGTTTTATGTTGATCTTTTTAGGCAATTAAAATCTTTATACCCCGAATTAAGATTGCATGCATTAGGTCCTCCTGAGATTTTCCATTTAGCAAGGTTAGAGAAAAAAACGTATAAAGAAATTCTTGAATCACTTATTGCTGCAGGATTAGACAGTTTGCCCGGAGCTGGAGCCGAAATTTTATGCGACAGGGTTCGAAAAAGTATTTCACCAGGTAAAGCTAACACTCAGCAATGGCTTGATGTAATGCGTGAGGCTCACAAACTGAATCTGGTAACATCTGCTACCATGATGTTTGGACATATCGAAACCCGTCAAGAACGAATTGAACATCTGCTTGCTATAAGAAAAGTTCAGTCAGAAAAACCAACTAATGCGCCAGGTTTTCTTGCATTTATTCCATGGCCTTTTCAGGATAAAAACACAGCATTATTTAATCAACTTGGAGTAACAAACACAGTTAGTTCGCAAGAATATATTCGTACAATTGCTATTAGTCGCATCTTATTACCAAATATAAAAAACATTCAAGCTTCATGGCTAACTGTTGGCAAAGATATTGCTCAGATTTGTCTTCACTCGGGAGCCAATGATTTTGGATCGATTATGATTGAAGAAAATGTTGTTTCGGCAGCAGGGGCCAGTTTTAAATTTGATGCAGAAGGTATTCAATTAGCTATTCGCGAAGCTGGATTTACGCCTCAACTCAGAAATCAGAAATACGAGTTTATTGATTATAATCCTTCTTAAAGCTCTTTTTCTTTAAAATAAGTCCGGATTAATACTTTTTTTAACTCACGTTCAAGGATTTTATGAGTAATTAGTTCGGAGATACTAGAGAATTGAAGGCCTTGATCTGTACGTGTTAATTCTTTCTCGCTCAAATCTATCTGGTAAAGTAATGATTTTAATTTTTCGTAATTGGCATTTAGCAAATTTTCGATATGTACATTCAATTGTTGAAATAACTCCTGATATGCAAAATGAATATTCCCTGAGAAATCAACCTGCATTCCAAACATAGCAAAATCTTTTTTAACTTGCTGTGCAGTTAACAAAACAAATTTCTCGTCTTGTTTAGATTGATCAAGCTTTCTCCTGCTAATTAATTCGTGCATTTATTCCAGTTTTATACTGTAAAGAATAGCCTCTAATTGACGAATATAATCTCTTTTCTTGAATTGGGGAGCATAAACAAATCCGTCGATATGTATAACCCGATCATTTTTTACATCATCAATAATAAATGTAATAAATGGGCCACCCATAAAATCCCCTTCGACACGCCACAAACCACGTAATTCAATAACTTTGTGTTTATTTACTTCTATCTCGCGTCGGAAAGGCTCCATTTCTGATTCTATTGTCATAAACGAATTTGGTTTAGGTCCAGCCACAAATCGCTTTGTAAATTCATTGCGTTTAGCAATAAGATAAGGTGTTGTAAGATCAACCTGTGGGCGTTTGTATGTAAAAATAAGAACACTTTGTGATGTAGTTGGCGAATCATTTGCAATCCATATAAAACTAGTCGTATCCATATCGATTTTAAATCCGGTAGGAAAGGTAATTCCAATATCAAATTTCTTTTCGATTAACTCACTCACTTTTTTTTCTTGATATTTAATATAGTTTTTTGCATACCTGCTGGTCTCCATATTCATAAGTCGGTCAACGATAAGATCTCCCTTCTCGGCAATAAGATTTTCTAATATGGTTACATCGGGAGCAATAATATTAATAACCATTTGCGGTTTTGCATATAAGTCCTTTTGAATAATCATGCGGGGTTCTTTATATTCTTTATCAACCCTTACAATCAATATGTTTCGATGAGATTTAAATATACTTGAGAATGCCTGATAAGGAATTTGAATAAGGTCGAAGAGTGGTTCGGGCTGAGGTAATCCAGGATAATCCCGAACTAGTTGTTTTCTAAACTCCTTACCAACATTTGAATCCCAAAGATCATTATCAAGCACCAGAATTACTTCTCCTGCTTTACCAGTAACATTAGGCAGGATTGAAGATCTGTTTTTTTCTTTACATGATGAAATCACAATTACAAAAAGAGCAAAAAGTGTAATGATCTTTTTCATAGCTCAGTATATTTGATTAGTTATTTAGATAAATCTTTAATTTAGTACCTGGTTTTAAGTCTGCGTCGTTTGTAATATTATTCTCTTCTTTTAAATCAGAAATAGATCGGCAATTAAATTTTGTAGCAATACTATAAACTGTATCTCCTCTCTGCACAGTGTAATAAATATAACGGTCGGTTGAATCTCTTTGTTGTTTTGGAATAAGTTTTTCTTCTTCAATCGCAGTAGCCATTGCTGGAGCTACCCAAACATCAAGCTTTTGTCCAACATTTAAATCATTCGTTGGTAAACTATTCCATGTCCTTATATCGTCAACAGTACAATTATACTTAATTGCAATTTTATGAAAATACTCGCCTTTGGTAACTTCATGAATAATTTTCACTTTCCCGCTTATTCCACCGGCATCAGCAAGAAAATCAACAATATTTTGTTTTTTTACTGTCTCGTCAAAAATGGCAGTTTCGTTTTTAACAAAGCTTCTAATTTTATTTTTAGGCAGAACAATTACCGATCCATCTTTTTGTTTAGGGATATAGTCTTGTCTATAGGATGGATTTAAAAACTGCAAGGTTGCGATTGGTATTTGTACAATCTCTGAAATACGATTAAATGAAGCAGGTTTATAAATTACAACGGTATCTATTTCGGTAAATATATAATCAGGACGAATTGGTTCAATATTATGGTCTTTATAATAGTTCATAACATAATTAACTGCAATAAATGCAGGTACATATCCTTTGGTTTGTTCTGGTAAAAAGGGTTGAATATCCCAGAAACTTGTTTTTCCACCAGAGCGTTCAATAGCATTTCGAACAACACCTGGGCCTCCGTTATATGCTGCAAGGGCTAATTGCCAGTTATTATAAATTCGATATAAATATTGTAGATAACTGCAAGCTGCTTCGGTTGATTTTAATGGATCACAACGCTCATCAACATATGAATTAACTTCCAGATCGAACATAGTACTGGTGTTGATTTTAAATTGCCACAATCCTACAGCTGCTGATGAGGAAACAGCGCGAGGATCAAGTGCAGACTCAACAATAGCAAGATATTTTAATTCAAGAGGTAAATTATATTTATCGAGTGCTTCTTCAAAAATTGGAAAATAATACTCTGCCAAACCTATTATTTTGGCTAAATGATCACGTCGCTCAATCGTGTAGACATCAATATAACGCCTAACGCGATCGTTGTATTCTAATTCGATGGGGGTTAAATTATTCAGTTCGGCAATACGATATTCATAAACCAGATCAGCAAAAATTGGAATAGAATCCTTCTTCATTTTTTTATCTGCACCATTTAATGGTTTATCCTCAATTATATCAACTATTCTTGCTACAGAAAACTGAGTAAATACGATAAATACAAATCCTAACAAAAACAATCTAAGTAATAATCCCCTGCTCATAACCTTTATAAATTTCAAACTATAATTATTATGGTAAAAATAACATTTAAATAATACTTACATAAAATTTTACAAAACAAAAACCTGCCTTGTACCAGAAAGTACAAAAGCAGGTTTCCATTATAATTAAATCCAATTATTTTTCTTTTGGTTCTGAATTTTCAGGCTCATCTTTTGAGGCTTTTTTAAATTCTTTAATTCCTTGTCCAAGACCTTTCATTAGTTCAGGGATTTTTTTGCCACCAAAAAGTACTAACAAAACTGCCACAATAGCTATTATTTCCCAAGCACCAAACATTCCAAGAATTATAAATAAGTTTTCCATAACAGAAAGTATTAATATTTACACAAATCTAAAAAAAATGCATCAGTTAAAAAAATACCGAAAAATATCATTTCCATTCGCATAAATTAATAATGCTAAAAGGATAACCATTCCTGTAACTTGAGCATACTCAAGAAACTTATCACTTGGTTTATGGCCTGTAATCATTTCGTATAATAAAAACATAACATGGCCCCCGTCCAATGCAGGAATAGGTAAAACATTCATAATAGCCAGAATAATTGAAAGAAATGCTGTTAGATTCCAGAATGCACGCCAATCCCATGTACCAGGGAAAATATTACCAATAGTAATAAATCCTCCAAGCGATTTATAGGCTTCGGTTTTTGGCGAAAAAATAAGTTTAAGTTGTTTTAAATAGCTACTAAAAGTTTCAATACCTTTATTAATACCGGCAGGAATTGAAGCCAAAAATGTATATTCATTGCTCTCAAGTTCAAAAAACTTCGTTATTTTACCATTTGGACCAATTCCAAGCAATCCGGTTTCTGGTACAATAGTAGTTACATAAACAGTATCATTTTCTCTTAATAAAGTTACTTTTACTTCCTGTGTTTTGTAGTTTGCCAAGCTATCTTTAAACTCATCGAAAAACTTAATTGATGATTCATTAAGTCCAATAATTTGATCCCCAATTTTCATTCCGTCTTCTTTTGCCTTTGATTCTTTTGAAAATCCAGCAATGAAAAATGGAATTCGTGCTTCGATAAAATCCGTTGATTTTAATAATTTCGGAATAAGTGTCTCTGGAACAGGTATCTCTCGTTTTTCTCCTGTTCTTTCGATCTGAATTGTTTTCGCATTATTAAGAACAATTGAAGGAACAATCTGATAAAAATCTTCGATTTCTTTATTATCAAGTGAAATTATTTTATCACCATTTCTAAGACCTATATTATAGGCTAACGAATCGACCATAATTCCATCTTTAACATTCTTTGTTGGCAAAAACTGATCGCCCCATGTATAAAGAATAGCCGAATAAATAACCAAAGCAAGTACAAAATTAACCAATACTCCACCCAGCATAATAAGTAATCGTTGCCACGATGGTTTTGATCTGAACTCATGTGGTTGTGGTGGCAATTTCATCTGTTCCTTGTCCATTGACTCATCTATCATTCCTGATATTTTCACATATCCGCCAAGTGGAAGCCAACCTATTCCATATTCAGTATCCCCTTTTTTAAATTTAAAAAGAGAGAACCAGGGATCAAAGAAAAGATAGAACTTTTCGACCCGTGTTTTAAATAATTTTGCAAAAATAAAATGTCCGAATTCGTGTAATACCACCAATATTGAAATGGCCAACAAAAACTGACCTGTTTTAACTAATATTTCCATTAAATACTCCTTTTATCTTTTAACTTTTGTCTTTAAACTTTTATCCTTTACTTTTATCTTATTACTTTTATCTTTTACAGTAACGTTTCACAATACCTTCTTGTTTCAAGATCGGTTTTAATTAATTCATCCAGCGACGGATTTTTTATATAACTCAACCGATCCATCGATTTCAAAATAAAATCAGTAATATCTAAAAAACCTATTTTGCTTTTTAGAAATGCATTGACTGCTATTTCGTTTGCTGCATTTAAAATACAAGGCATATTACCTCCTTTTTCCATGGCTGAAAATGCCAATGAAAGTGTTTTAAAACTTTCAAGATCAGGTTTTTCAAAGCTTAATTCCGGATAATCCATAAAATTGAATCGCTGAAATCCGGATTTAAATCTGAATGGAAAATTCAATGCATAAACAATCGGAAGTTTCATATCTGGCAATCCCATCTGAGCTTTTATTGATCCATCTTCAAACTGAACAAGTGAATGTACAATTGATTGGGGATGAACAATAATATCAATTTGCTCGGGTTTAAGATCAAAAAGCCATCTGGCTTCAATTGCCTCAAACCCTTTATTCATTAATGTAGCCGAATCAATTGTAATCTTTGCACCCATATCCCAGTTAGGGTGTTTTAGTGCCATTTCGGGAGTTACATTTTTCAAAAACTGACTGTCTTTTCCCCTAAACGGACCACCAGAGGCTGTCAGGTAAACTTTCTCAATGGCATTATTTCCTTCACCAACCAAACACTGAAAAATAGCTGAATGCTCAGAATCAACAGGAAGTATGTTGGTTTTATTTTCAATTGCAAGATTTCTAATTAACTCGCCCGCAACAACTAATGTTTCTTTATTGGCCAGAGCAATTGTTTTTTTTGCTTTTATCGCATTAATTGTTGGTATTAATCCTGAAAAACCAACCATTGCTGCAAGAACAATATCAATGGTATCCATTTCAACAACTTGCGAAACGGCATCGGATCCGGCATAAACCTTGATCGGTAATGAAGCCAGGGCTGCAGATAATTCGTTATACTTAGATTCGTTTGCAATAACCACCGTATTTGGAACAAACTCCTGTGCTTGTTTTATGAGCAATTCAATATTATTATTTGCAGTCAGAACTTCGACCTCGAATTTATCCGAAAATTCACGAATAACATCGAGAGCCTGTTTCCCAATAGATCCAGTGGAGCCTAATATTGCAACCCTTTTCTTCATTAAAAATCAATGTTGGTATCTTTGTTTTACAAGTTCTAGAATGATATAAAGTCTTCGGGATTAATTGGTGTACCATTATGCCATAACTCAAAATGAAGATGAGGGCCACTGGTTAACTCGCCGGAGTTACCAATAATAGCAATTGTTTCGCCAGCTGTGACATGACTACCAACCTTTTTTAAAAGTTCTGAGTTATGTTTGTATATTGATATCAGATTATTATCGTGCTGAATTTGTATTACATAGCCCGTTTCAAGAGTCCAGTTTGCCAAAATTACTGTTCCGCTAAGGGTTGCCACAACAACCTTATTGGTAGCCGCAACAATATCGGTCCCAAAATGATTCTCA